>FTJK01000238.1_pt1 | contig 11903 bp, 16 predicted proteins | sample 1658811 | NCBI WGS metagenome assembly FTJK01 (sample SAMEA3914857, study PRJEB12502) | metagenome | biome: forest; material: soil | place: USA | collected 2011-06-22 | depth 0.1 m
GGGTTATTCAAATTCAACCCTCTCAAGATTGGTGAAAAATCGCCTTATATTAATTGAAATTGGATTGAGTTTTGAAACGAAAATTACGGTTGATTATTTTTATGCCGGAGCGTGCTGCATACCCCCTTCCCCAACCCGTCTCTGCAAGGAGAGGCCGTCGAGCCGCTGCGGGCAAGAGAATAAGCCCGGGGCCTCCAATTAGCCCCTATGAAAGGGTGAGACGAAAACCTCGTATCTTCGCCAAAAATTTAAGGATTTAAATGAGCAGCAAAGGTAAAGTGTTGGTGGCGATGAGTGGCGGTGTAGACAGCACTGTGGTGGCGCTTATGCTGCACCATCAAGGCTATGAAGTGGTTGGTATTACCATGAAAACATGGGACTATGCTACCAGCGGTGGTGGCCATAAAGAAACGGGCTGCTGCAATATTGATAGTTTTAACGATGCACGGCAGGCAGCGGTACACCATGGCTTTCCACATTTTATACTGGATATACGCGAAGAGTTTGGCGATTTTGTGATTGAGAATTTTGTGGACGAATACCTTGCTGGCCGCACACCCAACCCCTGTGTTATGTGCAATACGCACATTAAATGGCGTGCCCTGCTAAAAAGGGCCAATGCGCTTGGCTGCGAATTTATAGCCACCGGGCATTATGCCAACGTATATAAGGCAGAAAATGGCCGCTACACTATAAGCAAGGGGCTGGATGAAACAAAAGACCAGAGCTATGTTTTATGGGGACTTGACCAGGAACTTTTAAGCCGTACCATAATGCCCTTGGGTAAATACCGAAAAACAGAGATAAGGCAAATGGCCGCGGATTTTGGCTACCCCGAACTGGCCAAAAAAAGCGAAAGCTATGAAATTTGCTTTGTGCCTGATAATGATTACCGCGGTTTTTTAAAACGCCGGGTAGATGGCCTGGAAGAAAAAGTGGCGAATGGCTGGTTTGTTGATAAAACAGGAAAGAAACTGGGTTCGCACAAAGGATACCCTTTTTATACAATTGGCCAGCGCAAGGGGCTTGATATTGCATTTGGCAAACCTGCATACGTTACCGGTATTGACCCTGCTACCAACACAGTTGTTTTGGGGGAGGAGGAAGACCTGGCTAAAAATGACATGCTGGTTACCAAAATTAACTGGGTAAAGTATGATGGCATTACCGATGGGATGGAAGTGCTTACCAAAATACGCTACAAGGATAAGGGCGCTATAAGCAACCTGTATATAGATAACAGTGGAATAAAAGTGCGCTTTTATGAAAACGTGAAAAGTATTGCCCCCGGTCAAAGCGCAGTTTTTTATGATGGCGATGAAGTAATAGGTGGTGGTATCATTCAGCGTGGGGAACTGGTATAAATTTTATGACGCCGTTTGTAAATACTTTGTTAAAAACCCGTACATTTATAACGGGTTTTTCTTTTTTCAGGTTTATCCCCTTCATAACCAACAACTGACCCTTGCATAGCAGAACGGTATTTTTAAATGCCATCCCTTTTATCAGTAATTTCCATTTTAGAATAGTAAAACATTTTGTAAACGTTGTTAAATTGCCATAGTGTTACGCACAAATAAAACCACCAAATATGAAAAAAATTTACTTATTGTTGTTATTAGTGAGTGTAGGAACTGCATCAGTAAACGCGCAAAAAAAGTATGTAAAATTTCCTGCTGATCTAAAGGTGGGTAATACAGCTGGCCCGGCAAGAAGGCAACCGTTTGTATTTCCTCAATCGGGCATTGCCACCAGTTGCTTTAAGGTAAACCTGCCTGCCCCCGCATCATGGGGTAGCCCCGTTACCTATATCTTTGATTCAAAGAACCCAATTGACAGTGGTTTTGTTACCGGGACAAACATGTACGATTTTCCAGCAATAGCTCAATATTTTGACGAATCTTCAACTTCCTACAATTATATTACCGAGGCATTTATAGGTTTTGGCAATGCCTTTTCAGATTTTGACAGCGCTTTTGTAAATATAAACGTGTACGACGGTACTGCCGGTACTGCCCCGGGCAGGTTAATTGGCTCTTCAATACTTTACCTTAAGGATTTTGCTGACAATGCAAACACTGGTAAATATACTGATGTAACTTTTAGCACGCCGGTACAGCTTCCCGCCTCTAAAAAATTCTTTATAGCTGTTGACATGAGTGACCTTAGCTGGTATTATACACCTGCAGATACACTGTCTGTAGTTTCTTCGCAGGTAAACAAAGGCACGGGCGCCTGGGCGAAATACTATACAGATAATACAGGAAGCACAGCCTGGGGTGCATATAAATCGCTCTTTACCAATTTTGACGTGGCCTTGTATATCCATCCCTTTTTAAGTGCAACCACAACCTGCGATGCGTTACCAGTGCACCTTGTTTCATTTACAGGTGAGGCGAAGGGTAAAAGCGCATTGTTAAACTGGCAGGTAACACAGGAAGTTGATATGAAGCAATATGTGATAGAAAGGGCCGTTAACGGCCTGCAGTTTATACCTGCCGGCACGGTAGCGGCTACAAATTCGCCGCTTGGCCATAGTTATTCGTTTGTGGATGCCGATGGCTTGTCAGCGGGTTCCACGTTATACTATCGTTTAAGGCAGGTTAATAACGATGGCAAGGTAAGTTATTCAAATACAGTGATATTGCCAGGCACTACCGGCGCTTTAAGTGTTAAAGTGGTTAATCCATTTAAAACAGCCGTTCAATTGCAAATAAATGCTCCTTCTGCGCAAAAAATGCAGGGCGCGGTATATGATATGCTGGGCCGCAAAATTGTTGCAGTAAAAGAGCAGGATTTGGCAGCAGGGCAAAACGCAGTAACCATCCCAACCGGTTTGTTACCCAAAGGGGCGTACATACTTAATATTACCGTGGGCAAAACAACCTATAAATACAAGATACTTAATTAAGTACACCTGGTATGCACTAAAAACCCATAACAGGCGTTATGCCTTTTATGGGTTTTTTGCTTAAAGCGTATTACCAAAACAAACGGAGTTAATTTTGTGGCGATGAAAAGAAGGGACAGTAATATTTATACGGGCATTTTGGTTATTTGTATGATGGGCTTTGCCAACTGCAAAAAACAAAGCGCCCAGCTTGTGTTTCCCAAACTGGCTGACTATACTGCCTTGCAAACCGGCAAGGTTTTATTGTATCATCTTGATTCAACCATTATCGACCCTTCTGGCACCAGCCTTGTGGTAAGAAGCTATTTGATAAAAGACAGTATTGCCGCCACATTTAGTGATAACACCGGCAGGTTATCGTACCGCATCTATCGTTTTATTACCGATACGCTTAATACCGCACCCTGGCAGATTCTCTCTACTTATTATATAACGCCTTCTGCCCAATCAATTGAAACAGTAGATGATAATAATAACCGGGTAATAAGCATGAAAGAACCCCTTACTGAAGGGTTTTCCTGGAATGGCAATGCTTATATTGATACCAAGTCGTACAACGGCGCTTACCAATACATGGACGGATGGAGTTTTGGTTACCAAAATGTAAACGTACCCTTCACCGTACTTAAGGGGCCGGTTGACAGTACGGTAAGTGTATTGCAAATTGACGAACTGACCCCTCCCGGTGCTTTTGACGACACTGTCTTCCAGGAAAGAAATTATTCGCTGGAAGTGTATGGCAAGGGGGTAGGGTTAATTTACAAAGATTTTTTGCATTGGACATGGCAGCCAAACCCGCTACCCGCACAATATGATCCGGGGAGTTATGGGTTTAAGTTAAATTTGATTGGTATAAAATGAAACCACCTACAGCATGAAGAAATTTTTAGCCATCCTGCCTGCATTGTTTATAGCATATATTTCAAATGCCCAACCCTATAATAAATACATCATACAGTTTACTGATAAAAATAATTCGCCTTACTCTCTGTCTAACCCGTCCGGTTATCTTTCGGGCAAAGCCGTTGCGAGACGTACGAAGTACAATATCGCCGTTGACAGTACCGACCTTCCTGTTAATGCTGCATATATTCAAACTGTTTTGGCCCAGGGTAATATAACATTACTGGTGCAGTCAAGATGGCTGAACGACATACTGGTATATACTACCGACCAGGCGGCACTTAATGCGGTTAATGCACTTCCATTTGTGAAAAAAACACAGGCTGTTGGTTTTTTAACGGGTGGTGCAAATGGCCCGGCTGGCGGTAAATTCCGCCTGGAATCCGAAAAAATACCCGTTGCGTCATTTAGGCAGGGCACAACGGGCAATACGCTTGATTATGCCTCATCCTATAACCAGGTGCATATTCACCTCGGTGAATTTTTACATAATAAAGGATATACAGGGCAGGGGATGACAATTGCGATTATTGATGCCGGTTTTTTTCATTATAAAACACTGGCCGCTTTTGACAGTGTGCGGCTAAATAACCGGGTGCTTGGTGAAAAAGATTTTGTTGCATTTGATAACAGCGTAAACGAGGATGATACGCACGGTATGGAATGTTTCAGCACCATTGCTGCTAATATTCCGGGTGTAATGGTTGGTACTGCACCCAGTGCGGCCTTTTGGTTATTGCGCAGCGAGAATACCGCAAGTGAGTACCCTATAGAAGAGCATAACTGGGTTACCGCAGCGGAATATGCTGACAGCGCCGGTGCGGACCTGATAACATCGTCGCTGGGTTACAACCAGTTTGACGGCCCTGCGTTTAACCACACGTATGCGGATTTTTACCAGAACAGTACTATGGTTACAAAGGGCGCGGCGTTTGCTGCCAAAAAAGGGTTGATTGTTACCAATAGTGCAGGTAATGAGGGCAGCAGCAGTTGGAAATACCTGATTTTTCCAGCCGATGCCGACAGCGTTTGCGCTGTGGGCGCGGTAAACGCAAGCGGAACCATTGCTTCGTTCAGCAGTTATGGCTACCCGGGCAAAGTAAAACCCAATATTGTTTCAGTAGGTGCGGGCACCATTGTGTTTGGCACGGGCGGAGCCCCGGTATCGGGCAGCGGAACATCATTCTCCAATCCTAATATTAACGGCCTTATCGCCTGTTTGTGGCAGGCTTTTCCGCAATATAATAATATGGCTATTTTAGATGCTGTGTACAGGAGCTCCGACCGCTATCAAAACCCCGATAACAGGTATGGCTTTGGTATCCCCAATATGCAAACCGCTTACCTTTTTTTAAAAAAGAAGCAGAATGATTCATTATACGGCAATAATTGGTTGTTTGCCGTACCAAACCCATTTACCGACAGCATACAGGTAACGTTAATAGGGCAAATAAACGGGCCGGTAAAACTTGCCTTATATGATGATAATGGTAAGGAAGCGGCTGTGATAAATTTGACCACGGAAAGTGAAGAGGTGTACAATACCTCTTTTACAAACCTGGCTAACCTGCCTGGTGGCAATTATACTGTTACATACACTGACGGCACCACTACAAAAAGTATAACACTTGTAAAAAAAGGTATCCAGCTGAATGATTGGCTTGAGGCTGTGCCGGTACCGTTTACCAACCAGTTAACGGTGTATTTAAAAGCACCTGAAACGGGCACTGCTTTTGTGAGGCTGACGGATGCAAATGGAAAGGTTATAGTTTCGCAGCAGGTAAATGTTGTGCAGAACACTACTTACAATATATCATTTAATAATGTTGCCGCTTTGGCAAAAGCGGTATATTTTATCCAGTACAAGGGGCCGGGCCAAAAGAAAACTATCAAGGTGTTTAAAGGATAGAGAGCCAATGGCGGCAGCCCCATCGCTGGCGGATAGGTGCATGTCTTCGTTAAATATAATGCAACACCAATGGGTCTCACGTGTGCCGTTAGCTAACCTGGCTCTGATATTGCTGAATAATTGCTACCTTAACGGCAAATAAACCCCGCTTTATGGCAAAGGCTGTAAAACCTGCTGAGGTAAAAAGAACGGCTAAAAAAGCAAAGCCCAAAAAAGTGGTTTCCTCCAATACCGGAACAAGAACAATTAAATATGAAGATAAATCACCGGGCCAGCCGGGGCTGCTAAACATATATAATGAGTTGCGCGAAATATTGTTACAATATGTAAAGGGTACAATAAAAGTGTACGCGGATAGCGGGGGCCAACTGCAGCTTTACAGCAAAAAAGATATAGAAGTGCGGAGCAAAAAACTGCCTGAAATGTATTTTGCAGGCCTGCTGGTGCAAAAAGGATACGTTGGGTTCTATTTGATGCCGGTTTATACAGATGGCCATTTAACCAGCCAAATAGCGCCGGAACTTTTAAAATGCCTGAAGGGCAAATCCTGTTTTCATATTAAAAAACTGGATAGTGTTTTAAAACAACAGGTGCAACATGCTTTGCAGGCCGGGTATGGTTGTTTTGAAAAAAAAGGCTGGGTGTAGGCGGTTGCCCGGGAATGCGCCGGTGCGCTTTTTGGCCCGCGGTGCAAATATTGACTGCCTAACAGAATTGCCGGGCTTTCGTTTAAAAAAATTATATTACAGGCAACCTTTTATTTAAAAGGGTGGTTTCTTTACGTATAACTACCTCAAAACAACCTTCTGTCTTGACTGATATTGTAAACATAATTAAGGGCTGTGCCGAAAATGATGCGAGATGTCAAAAAATGCTGTATGACAAGTATTTGGGCTTTGCAATGAAAACATCTTTCAGGTATGTGCATTCTTATGATAATGCCGCCCATGCAGCGAACGATGCTTTTATTAAAATGTTCAAAGCATTTAAAAACTACGAAATAAGAGATAAGAATAATGTCGAAGCAATGTTGCTCGGCTGGATGAAGAGAATAGTTATTAATACATCAATAGATTTTATGTTGCGCGAAAGCCTGGTACCCGAACATATTGTAATACCTGACGAAGCCTGGAACAAGAAGGACAGCAGCGCTACCGGCGAACATAATATGGCTTATAAGGAATTGATAAGCCTTGTGCGTAAGTTAAGCCCTGCTTACAGGGTAGTTTTTAATCTGCATGTGATTGATGGTTACACACATCCCGAAATTGCTAAAATGCTGGGTATATCTGTGGGTACATCAAAATCAAATCTTGCAAAAGCCAAAACCTTTTTACAAAAATTCCTTGTAAAGGATAATAATGGAAACGTTTTATGTTTTACATGAAAAGCGATAATATAGAAGATCTGTTCCGCGAAGCGGCTGAAAAGTATCATATTGATACGGAGGCCGCTGCTGCATGGAATGACGTGTATGACGCCGTACATGCCGAGGACGAACCAGCCCCGCCTACGCCACCTGGCGGAAATGGTAAAAAACGCTGGCTAAATATAGGATGGCTGTTGCTGGTACCTTTGGGCTGGTTCGCTCATAATGTGTGGAACAACATCAGTGATTCTAAAACTGCTCAAAAAACGGAGGCCATTGCAAGTGCCGCATCTGATAAAAAAAACGGCATAAATAATGGCCAAAAGGCGGCCGTAAGTGCTGGTGCGAAAGATACCAAAACGGCTGAGATTGAAATTAAACCCAATGAAAAACCAATAGATAAAAACACAGGCAGCTATTCGCCCAAAACAGATAAAGCAGTAGCTATCCTGTTAAAACAACCGGCTGCCGCGGGTAGAATATCATCCAAAAAGATCACTGGTGTTGTTACATCAGCTGGCAGGATCGGGGAAGTGAACGATGTAACAACCGGAAAAAACCCTGCTTTGGTAAACAGCGGTGCAAGCAAGGAAATTATACCCCAAAGCAGTGTTACAGCCGGGAATAAAGCAGAGGCAACAGGCATACCTGGCGCGCCCCGAACGGAAGACAACCCCTCAGTTAGCAACAGTACTGTTAAAACACAGGAACCATTACCTGCTGCACTGGGAAGCGATGATAAAAACGGGAAAAACAGCAACGGAAAGAAGGACTTAAACGAGCACTATTTTTATGGAGCTTTTGTAGTTGCGCCTGATGTTAGCTTTATTCATTTTCAAAAAGCTTCATCGGCGGGTATTGGCGGGGGAATATTGCTGGGCTATCATTTTAATAAACGCCTGAGCCTGGAAACCGGGGTATTGTTCGACAAAAAAAATTATTATACCAAAGGGAAATTTTTTGACGGTAAGAATGTACCTTTTATCATTAATAATCCTGATATTACACTAAATAAAGTTAGTGGTGATTGTAATATGTTTGAGATACCTGTTAACCTGAAATATACATTTATCGCCAAAAATAAAAATTCTTTATATGGCATAGCGGGTATATCGTCATATTTAATGGGACATGAATTTTACAATTTTGACTATAATTGGTGGGGGTCGGAGTACACAAGGGGATATCCATACAATAATAAACCCCAAAACTGGTTTTCAATTGTGAACCTGAGCGTTGGATACGAGAGAAAATTAAACCTTAAAACAAGCTTGAGAGTTGAACCTTACATAAAAGTACCGGTAAGTGGAGTAGGAACAGGAAATTTAGCAATTACAAGTACCGGTTTATATATTGGCCTCACACGCCGCATACCCTGATAATCTAAGTTTATTCTTAAATATGAAAAAAAGACAAATCATATTGTCGGGCATAGCTTTGTGCCTGCTGATAGCTGTAGCGTATGGGTTTTACCTGTACCAAAAGCCACACGCAAGTGCTGAAAGCAAGAAAACAGATGCATCCCTTTCTGCAGATAGCCTGTACACGGCTTTCGCAAATGATGAAACGGGCGCAAATAAAGTTTTTTTAAATAAGATACTGGAAGTAAAGGGGGTGGTAATGGATATAGAGATGAGCAACCGTAAGCCAGTTGTAATATTAAATACTGGCCAGCCTGGGGGCGTAAACTGTGAAATGGCAATAGACAGCCAGTCTGTTTTTTCAGTACTGCATAAAGCTTCGCTGGTAACTATTAAAGGCAAATGTTCGGGTTATTTAATGGATGTAAACCTTGTTGATTGTGTAATAAAATAAAAATGTAATGGGCAAATCTTTTTATATGGCTAAATGGAAATGGAGCTTGGTTATACTGGTAATTAGTACAGGTGTAATTGCGTCTTGTACAAAGCAAAATGAAGAAACTTTAAAGGCTAAAACGGGCCCGGTTGTATGCGATACTGTAGGTATGCGGTACTCAGCTAACGTATTGCCAATACTCCAGTCAAATTGCTACCGGTGCCACGCAGGTGGAATTGTAAATGGAGGCGTAAGCCTTGATGGATACAATAATGTAACAACGCAGGTTACAAACGGTCATCTTATAGCAGCAATTAAGCACGCACCGGGATTTGTGCCCATGCCTTTTGATGGTGGTAAGCTATCTGATTGCGATATTGCTACTATCCAGGCCTGGATTAATGAAGGCGCCCCGGATAACTGATAATAAGTGCTGACAACCTATGAATAACACCAATTTAAATTAAACACAATGAAGAAAAACATTTTTGTAACTGGTTTCATGCTATTAACGATAAACGTGTTGCATGCACAGTTGTACTTTACCACCACGGGCTTTGCCGGCTTTTATTCCAAAACATCTTTTGAAGACATAAAGGCAGAAAATAACCAGGTGTACGCTGTGGTTGACGTTACTAAAAAATCAATTGCGTTTTCCATGTTGCTTAATGGTTTTGTTTTTACAAAGGAATTGATGCAGGAACATTTTAATGAGAATTATGTAGAGAGCGACAAGTTTCCCAAAGCCACTTTTACAGGTACGTTTGCCGACAATATTGATGTTACAAAAGCCGGCGAAAATACCATTCATGTAACTGGCACCATTACGATGCACGGCGTTTCAAAACCTTTTAGCACAACCGCTACATTAAGTATGAACAATGGCATATTAACAGGCAAAGCTTCTTTTCAATTATTGCCGGGCGATTTTAATATAACAATACCAAGCCTGGTAAGAAATAAAATAGCAGATAAAATTGATGTACAGTTAACGGTAAATTGTAAACCAAGAAATTAACGGATATGCATAATAGCAAAATTTTTATTTTATTGTTTTCATTTGTGTGCTCGGGGCCAGTGTTTGCACAGGATTCTTCTTTGTTAAAGATGCTCGACGATTCAATGGGTGCGGTAAAAACCCATGTACCGGTTACCGGTACCTTTAAGGGTACACACATTATTAATATACAATCAGTTGAAGCACCCGCAAAAGGAGCATTAATGTTTTGGATAATGCACAGGTTTGGGCAACTGAACGATGGCGCCTACCAGCTATTCGGGCTGGATAATGCAACAATGCGCTTTGGGTTTGATTATGGTATAACAAGCAGGCTGTCAATTGGTGTAGGCAGAAGCACTTTTGAAAAAACATTTGATGGTACTATAAAATACAAGGCACTGCGCCAAACGGAAGACGACAATATGCCCATAACAGCAGATTTGTTTGGCGGCATATATTATAAAACACTTAAGTATGATAATAAGCCCTATTTGAACACTGAGTACCGCACCAGCTATGCAGCGGAGCTGTTATTAGCTAGAAAGTTCAACCGCAATTTTTCTTTTCAGCTTACACCCATATACCTGCATTATAACCTTGTACAGGCAACAAGCGACAAGAATAACATTTTTGCCCTTGGATTTGGTGGACGAATAAAACTTTCAAGAAGAACGAGCCTTAATGCAGAGTACGATTATTTGCCCAGTGGACAGGTAAACTCAATGGAAGTGCACAGTTCGCTGTCTTTAGGTTTTGATATTGAAACGGGCGGGCATGTTTTCCAGTTGCATTTAACCAATTCGCAGGGGATGATAGATCCTGTTTTTGTAGCACAAACAACTGGCACCTGGGGTAAAGGGAACATTTTCTTTGGATTTAATGTATCCAGGGCATTTAACACAGGCAAAAAAGCAAAACAGATAAATTAAATGTAATACGCATTGATAAATAAAACATAATAGCAACTATAAAAACACCAAAATTTTATGCAGCGTAGAGATTTTATTAACAATTTAAGCCAGATGACCACACTGGTTTGTGCGGGCAGCCTGTTGGCAGCCTGCTCAAAATCGTCAGGCAACCCTTACGGCAATAACAACAACAATGCGGGAGGGTCAGCTTTGATTTCCGCGGACCTGAACACTGAGTTAGCAGCGATTGGCGACTCTAAGGTGATGGGTTCTGCAATAGTAATCCGGGAAACAGCCGGCAATGATGCAACTTGTTTTACAGCATTAAGCCTGGTATGTACGCATTTGGGATGTACCGTAGCTTTTGATAACACCAATGATGTTTTCAATTGCCCGTGTCACGGCAGTAAGTTTGATGGGCAGGGGGGAGTGCTCAACGGGCCCGCCGCAACGCCTTTAAACAAACTAAAAGTAGCGGTAAATGGCAGCGTGCTTACCGTTTCGTAACTATGTTTAATCTATGACGACATACATGTCAATATCCTAAGTTTAAAAAAACCAGCATGGTTTGTGCAAAAAAATTGTTTCAGTGCTAGTTAGAAGGGGGTGCCGTGGGTGGAAGAAATTAACTTTTGTGCAAGCCATGCATTTTTGCTCATTACTTTTAGAAATAAGGCAGTGGTATTATTATTCCCAAACAACCGCTGAACCATCCTGCCGGTAAATAATCTTTTGCTGAACAGCTGCTGCCATTGCTTTTCATAACACTTTTCCATCCCGCTTCTATTTATACCGCCCTGTAAAAAAAGGTGCATGTTATTTAAAGCAAGCTTGCCCGCATGCATAGCCATGCTCATGCCGTTACCACATAGCGGTGTTATCATGCCTGCGGCATCGCCTGCCATAAGTATGTGGCTCTGTACCTGGCTTTTTTTACTGAAACTTACCTGCGATATGGTTAAAGGCTCTTTGTACAAAAACCCGGCGGTGGAAAATATTTTATGCAGCTGTGGGTTTTGCATCAAAACATCCTTTTCCATTTGCTTTATCGAATTGCCGCTTTTGCGCAGGTTTTCAGCCGTGGTTAAATAACACAGGCAGCA
>FTJK01000007.1_pt2 | contig 11804 bp, 10 predicted proteins | sample 1658811 | NCBI WGS metagenome assembly FTJK01 (sample SAMEA3914857, study PRJEB12502) | metagenome | biome: forest; material: soil | place: USA | collected 2011-06-22 | depth 0.1 m
AAACCAATTACTGAAGGCGGCAATACAAGCGGCATGCTTACAAAAACCTCGGTGATTGTTTTTAAAAAACCTTTCTTTTGCGACAGCCAGTTAGCAAGCGGAACGGCAATAACCGCCAAAATAATGGTAGTACATAAAGCCAGTTTTAAAGTAAGCCAAAAAGGTTGTAGTGCTATCATTGCCTGCGGTTAATTTAGCAATATTACTTAACAATATAACCAAACTTCCTCAGTATTTTTTTTGCTGAAGATGAATAAAGGTAATCGTAAAATTTTTGCGAAACTTCTGCATGGTTTTCTTTTCCATATTTTAATACCGCCGCGGCCTGTGCTATAGGGGCATATTGTTTTTCATCAAGGTCAACCCATATACCTTTTCCTTTCATTTCATCGGAAAGTACGATGGCTTTTGCCGTAAACCCAACATCAGCCGCCTGCGATGCAATATACTGGCTTGTTTGAGTTATGCTTTCGCCGTAAACTATTTTGCTTTGCACCTTGTCAAACAGGTTATAATTTTTTAATATTTCTTCGGCTGCTACGCCATAGGGTGCTGTTTTAGGATTGGCTATAGCTATGCTTTTAATATTATCAGCGAGTAACACCAACAGGTTGGCAGCAGGTTTGACACCTGGTTTAACTGACCATAGTACCAGCACCCCGTTTGCATACACTTTTGGTGTATCGGCTGTAAGATGGCTTTGATAAAGTGTTTGTGGGTATTTTGTATCAGCCGAAATAAATATGTCAAAGGGGGCACCTTCGGTTATCTGTTGTGTAAGCTTACCGGACGAACCTATTATGGCATCAATCCGGGTACCGGTTTTCTTCTCATATTCCTGTTGCAGTGCCTTAAACGCATATTGCATATTGGCCGCTACTGCCACGGTAATTTTTTTATCTGCTGGTTGTTTAAAACCGCAGCAAAAACAAATGACCATTAATACCAGCGCCTGTTTTTTCATATAATTTGTTTAGCGGCCTAAAGATATATTTTTTGTGGTAAGCCGCGCGCTTATTGGCACGGCTTACAAATAAGATATGCAGCACAATGCTTTTGGAACAGCCTTTGCAATATAAGCAGTAAATAACCTGATGTATGAGCACGTATACACACGCTGAAGGGCTGCAGCCCCGGGCCACCTATTTTTACGAAAAAACAAACGTGATCAACGTAAGCCGGAAAGGCAGGCTTATTTCTGCGGCCATCGGCACTGCCGCTTTTGCCGGGTCAAAATATGTTAAACACCCGGTATTAAAAAAACTGCTGAAATTTGCAGGTGCATTTATGCTGTACCGCGGCATCTCGGGCAACTGCCCTGTTTCCGCCAGTTTTGGAAAAAAGGAAATAAAGGGTAAGCATGCACCCGCCATTAATATTAGAACATCAGTGCTTGTTTCCCAATCGAAAGATATCGTTTACAATTTTTGGCAAGACCTTGAGAACCTGCCTGTTTTTATGGGGCATTTGCAATCAGTCCGCGTTATTGACGATAAACATTCACATTGGGTTATTAAAACCCCAGGTACGATGCCTTCTGTTGAATGGGATGCCGAAATTTTAGAGAATGACGGCGATGTTTTAAGCTGGCGCTCCATGCCAGGCTCGATGATAGAAACGGCCGGCAAAGTTACCTTTGAAGGTTGGCCCGGCGATATGACACAGGTTGACATTGTGATAAGCTACCGCCCGCCTGCCGGCTATATTGGTACGGCCCTTGGCAGCCTGCTTAAAACGCCTTTTGTGAACATGGTGCAACAGGATGTAGAAAATTTTAAACAGTATATTGAAGCAAGCCAGGCTGTGGAGATAAGGCTTTAGGATGTAAGTACGGTTTAAGCAATACGAAGTATTAGGTTGAATACTCCACGATTAATTTTTATCGTTCACTTCGCATGTGTGGCTTTTACTTCGTAAATCGTACTTGCTTACCATGCTATATAAAAACTAACATTCCCCACGGAATGTGCCCTCACGTCTTTTAACATTGAAGTGGCAATCTTTTCCGACACCGAAACTGCTACTTTACCCGATGAAAATATAAGTCCGCCGTCAACGTGGCCAATCAATTTTCTGTTATCAGGTGCACGGGTGTGCTTGTTATCGTAATAGCTGGGCTTGTTGTTAAATAAGCCCCTCTCAATAAGGGCGTAATACCCGAGTACCTCAGCGCCGGGTTCAATGAACGCATAAACCTGTAAGCGCCTTTTTATAGCCAGGCTGGAGTGTTGCTGCATAAAGCCATTAAAATAGGGGTTCATTATGCCGGCCCTTATTTTACCATAAATAGTTAGCCCGTCCTCCATTGTTCCGGCAGCTAACCTGGCTACCCCGGTTATCTCTGCCAGCTTTCCATATTTAAAAAACAGTTCTTCGGCAGTTATATTCACATTAAGCAGTGCATCTGTCGGTAATTGATAATTCCACCCCGCCGGCGACCTGTACCCAATAACGCTGTGAAAAAATTTTTGTGCCTCTTCTGCAAGCGAAGGTGGCCCCATAACGCCGCCAACAATTTCTGTTTGAAACGAATAGTTTTTATCCGGGTTATATGAGTACAGGCTATGCACCGCAATTAATGCCCCCGCATAACGGTAATCATCAGGGTCGGGCGGTACCCTGTTAATATCCCTTGGGGTATATATTAATTGAGCAATGCCCCACCCAAAAGTGTTAATTGCCTGCGGCCCCGCCCTGGGCATCCATCTGTCAAGAAAAAACCGTGATGTGTGATGCTTATCATAAAACAGGCTGAAGTTAGTACCCGCCGTGTAAGCTTCATCAGTTCCTTTACCCCGCAGGTTTATAAAGTCATCATCAATTGATAAGCGGAACTGCCTGTTATAAGTAGTGTCCTGTGCACGTAGCGCCGATAATAAAAATCCATTAATTATAACAAAAAAAAGCAGGCATAAAAATTTACATTTCATAGGCGTTTTGTGTTCATTTCAAATTCATTATGCAACTTAAATGCCGTTTAATATTTATATAATTGCCTGCATATTTTGGCATGATAATGATTGATAAATTTATTGTAACACTATTTTAGAAAAATTAAATGCCGTATCATGATCAATTATGCTGAAAAAATTTTCACACGCCAGTACACGAGCGACAATAAAAAACTGTACGCAAGTTTTCATCCTGAAGTTATAATTGAGCGTGATGATTACGCAACCACTGGCCGGTATCTTGTCGTATTTCTGCACGCCGAAAAAGGGCTGCAATCTTTCTTCCTGAACAGGAATGATGAAACAGGTATATTTGAAATTGATGAGAATGACCCCGCCTTATTAGAAGAAGAATTAATGGAATGGTGCAGTAACCAAATTATGGCCCAGCAGATTAACCAGCCTAATGTTGCCCAGGAGGTATAACAATACTAAACGGATAAAAATAAAAACCCCTGCCGGTAAGACGGGGGTTTTGTATTGGTGTAATTCGAGGTTAATCTCCAGTTAAATGTTCATTACTTACACAGCAAATGGGTTGCCAATTTTTCGGGGCCGAACAAAAAATTATGCAATTGCCAAAAAGATAATACCCGCGAGTATAAACACAGATGCAATCATTCTTCTTTTTGTATCCTCTTCGTTCATTAGCCGTCCCCCCATAAATACACCAAATAGTATACTTAGTTCCCTGGCGGGCGCTACATATAAAACCGGGGTTGTTTGCATTGCTTTTAAAACAAGTATGTAGCTTAAAGGGCTTAGTATGGCAATAGCTGTTATGTGCCAGGTGTGTAACTTTAATTCCTTCTTTACTTCCGGCATTTTGTTTAATGCAGGTACCGCCAGTACAAATGCGCCAAATACGTTTGAAGCAAAAATTATCACCAGGGGCGAAATTAGCCAGGTTGATACTGCGAGTTTATCCCACACGGTATAGCAACCGATAAATAATCCTGTTATTATACCATAAAACAACCCGGTTTTCAATTTCGCGGTCATCCCAGAAGAAAACTTCAATTTTGTTATTATCAATACACCCGCGATAATAAACAGCAAACCGCTTACAGAGTAAACAGTGGGGTGCTCATGCATTAAAAAAATAGCCCCAAGGGTAGAAAATACCGGCCCGCTGCCCCGCGCCAATGGATATACTACCGACAGGTCACCTTTTCTATAACCGGTTTGCAGTATAATAAAATAAGATAACCTTAATACGGCGCTGACGAGCACGATGCCTAACAGCAGCCAGCTAAAACCGGTGGTGGAATTGATACCCTGCCAAATAACGAAAGGAAGATATATTACAGCCGACGATAAATAAATAAGCCAGATAAATGGCAGGCTTCCGTTTGCCTGTTTTGAAAGATAATTCCAGTAAGCGTGTGTTACAGATGCAACAAGCACAAGTGTAAGCGCATAAATACTCATTGCTGCAATATAATAAGCAGGGCGGAAAGTTTACCGTTTTTATCGCTTTTATGCAAAAAGTTTATCTAACTCAGAAATGCTAATGGGTTTTTCTAAAATGCGGAAGATAGAAGCGGATGTTTTGGGAACATAATAAGCACTTATAAGGTTTAATTGGGCGTTGGGATATTTCTCGAGTATGAATTCGGTTTTGCTCCATCCCAGCCCATCGGGCAGGTTGTTATCCAAAAAAATAAAGTCAGGCTCAACGCTCTCCAGCATGTGCATTCCGTCCTTAAGGGTGTAGGAAAGAAAAACCTCATAGTTTTTTTTTACAAAAAAACCCTTAAGCAGTAGCCCGAAATCCTGTTCATCGTCGATAATCAGTACTTTCTTCTTCTCCATAGCAGTTTTAGCAGAAAAAATCTTACCAGAAAAAATATTTTACTGTTCCAGCCCACTATTTCATCAAAAACCGGGCCCCCGTTCTATTATTTTTTTAGCAGCAAAACGTTTACTTTTTAATGCTTTAATTGCAGTTAACCCGGCATAACCGTTCCGCTGATCCTGTAATTTTTGGCATTTTCTGTAATAATCTCAGCGCTATTAAAAGCGTTTGGCCCCTCCTGCGTAAACGCCGGCGAGGGTAAAACCTTTTTATTTTCACTGTAATCTTACCGTCAGGTAAATGCGGTTCAGGCGTCATCTCAGTCGCCTGCAACCTTCATTTACATCCATAATTTTTCATCAGCACCCCGGTCTGCGTTTTCAAAGGCGGGAGTGGCGGACTATGCTTCGAAACAGGCAAAATGAAGGGTAAATTACCGCAATGCAATGGTACTACCCCGTCACAACCCGTTTGTTTTGCAAGCACAAAATTCAATTTCCCCTCATATCCTTTCCACATAAGCATCCTTTTGCAAATATCAACTGCATGCGCTGGCCGGGATTAACAAAACATAGTTTCTTTCCAAACAGTCTGCCGCATAAAGCTAAAATTTAACAAACAAAAACCGGCTTTAAAACTTGCGGAATCAAATTATATAATTACATAATATATAAATAGCCTGTAATTTAATCCGCTTAGTATTGTTTTATTTCCCCCGGGCATTATTTCTCGTGAAACAGTGGTGATATTTGTTTTTTAAAATTTATTTTTTATAAATCCCTGTTTATTTAATTGCCCTTTTTTTTCCACAAAAAACTGTATATTTATTTCCACAAATTTGGTGTTTTTTAAATATGCACGATCATTTTTCTTTCATTATCACAATGAGTATAGATTAATTTCCACAACTTTTGTTATTTGGTGTCCTATTTGCGTATATAAAAGAGATTTTGAAAAAGCTTGTTTCATTGTTGCTTAACCGCTATCACTGCTGATAATGTAAATTAAATACATTTCACTTCTTAAATAAACCGCATGCAAAGAATATTAGTTATAGATGACGACCGTGATATGTGCCTGCTTCTGAAGCATTTTTTGACCCGTAAGGGGTACGAGGTTACCGAAATGTATAATGGGAAAAAAGCACTTGAATACCTTGATTCCGCCCAGCCGGACCTTGTTATGAGCGATCTGCGGCTGGAGGATATGGACGGAATTGAATTGCTTAAAAAAATAAAAGAAAAATATGCGGCTGTGCCTGTGATAATTATGACGGGGTACAGTGATGTTAAAACATCGGTTAACGCAATCAAATTGGGGGCTTTCGATTATGTTACCAAGCCCTTGCTGCCCGACGAAATTTTATTAACCATTCAGCAAGCACTGCAGCATGAAGAGAAACCGTCTTCTAAAAGAGGTACGGTAGAAGAAGCTGCAAGAAACCCCTCGGGCGAAAAAGGAACGATCATACATTCCGGCGATTATATTTTTGGTGATACCGAGGCATTTAGAACAATACTTAAGCAGATAAACCTGGTAGCACCAACTAATTACAGCGTAATAATATATGGCGAAAGCGGCAGCGGCAAAGAAGCTATTGCGCAGGAGATACATAAACGCAGTAAAAGAAACAACAAACCATTTATTGCTATTGATTGTGGCGCTCTGTCGAAGGAGCTTTCGGGCAGTGAGTTGTTCGGGCATGAAAAAGGAGCCTTTACCGGCGCACTAAACCAAAAGTCAGGCAGCTTTGAACTTGCAAATGGCGGAACTATATTTCTTGATGAAATAGGAAACCTTTCGTACGAGGTGCAGGTATCATTATTACGTGTAGTGCAGGAAAGAAAAATGCGCCGGGTAGGCGGGGTAAAAGATATTGACCTGGATGTACGGATAATTATAGCCAGCAACGAGCCCTTGTGGGAGGCCACGCGTAAAGGCAAGTTCAGGGAAGATCTTTACCACAGGTTTAATGAGTTTAGTATTACCGTACCGCCATTGCGTGAAAGAAAAGAGGATATTATGCTGTTTGCCCTCCATTTTCTGCAATTAACCAATGCTGAACTGGACAAAAGGGTAAAAGGCTTTACACTTGAAACAGAAGCTATTTTTAAAAGTTATATATGGCATGGCAACCTGCGCGAGCTTAAAAATGTTATTAAAAAAGCTACGCTGTTAACTGAAACCAGCTATATAGAGCCACATGTATTGCCTTTCGAAATTTCCAATCACACCAGGCTGCAGTTTTCCGACCAGCCTCAAAATAATACATCCGTACAAAATGATGGAGAGAGGAAGGTTATTAGTGAAAAAGCTTTGTTAGGCGGATCGTCGCTTAAAGAGGCCAGTATTGATGCTGAATTTGAAACAATAATGCGTGCGCTGCGGCAGGCTAATTATAATAAAAGCAAGGCTGCCAAAATTTTGCAGATTGACCGCAAAACCCTTTATAATAAAATGAACCAATACCAGGAATTGAAAAATTTCTGATACTACCCTTATGGATAGCAACGTACCAAAAACTGCTTCTCCGCTTTTCAAAACTTTTTTTGGTGATGGAGAGGCTGACGCAGAAATGCTGCAAAGAATAAATGATTTTGTTCCATCCATTATTTATATATATAACGCACATACAAAAAAGCTTAGCTATATAAATAAAAAGGTGACTGATATTTTAGGATACCAGCTTGAAGAAATAAACAATTGGGATGATCATCTTTCCAGCCTGGTTTTTAAAGAAGATGCCCCTGCCGTAAGCATGGCGCTCAATAAACTTTACACCCTTAAGGATGATGAAAGCCATACTTATAACAGCCGCCTGAATCATAAGCAGGGTACCTGGAAATATTTCAGGACTACAGCGCGCGTTTTAAAAAGAGATGAAAATGGTGAAGCCGAATCAATTCTATTTATCGCTGAAGATATTACCCACACTATTGAGACCGAAGAAGAAATTACCGCAAAAAAAGAACTGATTGCAGAAATAGAAGAACTACTGCAATTTGGCACCTGGAATTGGGATGCTAAAACAGGTAAACTGCAATGGTCCGACGGATTATATAAATTAATTGGCTATACGCGTGAAACCAAAGGCGAGATAACCAACGAATTCTATATGGCACATGTATCGCCTGTAGATATTGACAACCTGAAAGAAAAGATCAAAATATCACTTGAAGCTAAAACAGGGTTTGAACATATCTATAATATCACTACGCAGGGCGGGCAGCAAAAAATAGTATCTACAAAGGCCAAAGTTGTTATATCCCCCGAAGGAGAGTTAATAAGGGTTATCGGCACCACCCGCGATGTTACCGAGCAAATAAACGCCTACAGGGAGCTTTTTCATTATAAACAAATGACGCTGGAAAAAGAACAGTTCCTGGAGAGCGGTTCCTGGGAACTTGATGCCCAAACAGGCAAGTTAACCTGGAGTGACGGCATGTACCGCCTGTTTGAATATGAGTTGCCGGTTGAAGACAGCTTTCCTGGACTTACCGGTGATTTTTATTACTCCCATCAGCCGGCTGCAGAGGCATTACGCAATAAAGAAGCATTGCAAAAAGCGCTGATTGAAAAAGACAATTATGTACTGGAAGAAATTATAACCGCTAAAAACGGCAAAATAAAAAAGCTTGAAACCTATGGCAAAATAATAAAGAACACTGATGGCGTTGCGGAAAAGGTAATGGGTACCACTAAAGATATTACCAGGTTAAAGGAATATGAAAGGCAGCTGGAAAAAAAATTACTTGAGCTTGAAAGGTCAAACAGGGAACTGGAGGAATTTGCCTACATAGCATCCCATGACCTGCAGGAGCCATTAAGGAAAATCTCCACTTTTAGCGAGCGGCTAAAAGTTAAATTTGACGGCGAATTAGGGGAGGATGGTAAAACATATTTAACAAGAATGCTTTCGGCTGCCGGCAATATGCGAAGGCTTATTGACAACCTGCTTGATTTTTCGAGGGTAACCTCAAAAGCCGTACGGTATGAAGATGCGGATGTTAACAAACTGCTGGACGAAGTATTGGCCGAACTTGAGTTGCAGATTGACGAAAGCCATACAACGATCATTAAAAATAATCTGCCTGTGCTGCAGGCGATACCATCGCAAATAAAACAATTGCTTGGTAATATTATTTTAAATGCCATAAAATTCCGCAAACCCGGCGTTGACCCGGTTATAGAAATAACCTGCCAGGATGTTACCATGCAGCAAAAGGAAGAACATTACCTGCAAAAGGACATTGCTTATTATGCTATCAGCATTAGTGACAACGGGATTGGTTTTGAGCAGGAATATGCTGACAAAATATTCCAGATATTTCAGCGTTTACATGGCAAGTCAGAATACCCGGGAGCCGGTATTGGCCTTGCTATTTGTAAAAAAATAGCCGAAAACCACCACGGTAAATTATATGCTGCAGGCAAGCCGGAAAAAGGAGCGACATTTGTGGTTATATTACCCATAACAAATAATTAATAAACCTGTTTGCAGGAATGAATATAGTAGCACCAATACGAGTATTAATAATTGATGATGATGAAGATGATTTTTTCCTCACCAGCGAGTATATTAAAAACATCAAGGGCGGGGCGTTCGTTATTGACTGGTGTTACCGTTACAAGGATGCGCTTGAAAGCATTAACCGGAGGGAATATGATATTTATTTTATTGACTATCGCCTTGGCGCAAAAACGGGCCTCGACCTTTTAAAGGAAGCATTGTTGGGTGATTGTGAAGAACCCATGATATTGCTTACCGGCAAAGGCAACCAGGCAATAGATGTGGAAGCCATGCAGGCCGGCGCGATTGACTACCTTGTAAAATCCGAGCTTAATACAGAGAAACTGGAAAGGTGCATACGGTATGCGCTGGAAAGAACAACATCGGTAAAAAGGTTAAAAGCCAACGAAAGAAAATTCCGCAGCATTTTTGAAAGATCAAAAGACGCAGTATTTATTGCAGACGAAGAGCTTTTTTTCAGAGACATTAACCATATTGCATGCGAGCTGCTGGACTATGAAAGAGATGAGTTGCTTGCGCTTAGCTTATATAACCTGCTGGCCAGTGAGGAGGACTTGATGATTCTTAGAAACGAACTGTCAGTTAACGGCGAGGTAGATGACATGGAAATAGAACTGCTAACAAAAACAGAAGAAAAAATAAGCTGCATACTATCTCTTTCTACAGAAACAAATATAACCGGTGAAAAGTATACGCAGGGCATTATTCATGATATTACCAATCTTAAAAAAGCGGAGAAAGCTACCCTGCAGGCAGAAAAATTACGTGCTGCCGGGCGTCTTGTTAGTACCCTGGCCCACGAAGTAAGAAACCCCCTTAACAATATTAATCTTGCTGTTGACCAGCTAAACACGGAAATAACAGAAGGAGATTCAAGATTGTTCCTGGATATCGTCAGCCGAAATAGCAAACGTATTGCGGTACTGATAAGTGAATTATTAAACTCAGCCGGCCCTGCTGAAATGAAATTGCAGAAAAGATCTCTGCAGGAGATACTGGATGAAACGCTGGAAATAGCAATGGACAGGATAACCCTGAAGAAAATAAATGTCATCGTTTCTTATGGGGAAGAAAAGGGCAGCATAATGGCCGATGTGGAGAAGTTAAAGATCGCTTTTCTCAATATTATTATCAATGCAATTGAGGCGATGCCTGAAGAAACAGGTATATTAACGGTAAGAACAACTTTTGACAATGCTTACCTTAAAGTAATCATATCCGATAATGGCAGCGGTATTAATGAAGAAAACCTTGCACGGCTGTTTGAGCCTTATTTTACTTCTAAGAGAAACGGGCTTGGCCTGGGCCTTGCTTCTACCCTTAATATTATTCAGTCACATAAAGCGCTGATTGATGTAAAGTCGCAATTAGGCGAAGGCACTTCTTTTATTATCTCCTTTAACCCGGCTGCTTAAGCCCACACATTAATGATCCATTCTTTATTATGCATTTCAGGCACAGCTTCTGTAATAAAAAGGCATGAAACAGCGCATACATATCGGCATATCAGGCTGGAGCTACAAAGACTGGAAGGAATTATTTTATCCCGCTGACCTAAAGCCAACGCAATGGTTAACCTATTTTTCAAAAACATTTAATATCACAGAAATAAATTCCAGCTTTTACCATTTGCCTTTAAAAAAAACTGTGGAAGGATGGGTACAAAAAGTGCCAGGCAATTTTTTATTTTGTCCGAAGATAAGCCGCTACCTAACCCACATAAAAAGATTGAAAGAACCGGAAGAACCATTGGAACGTTTTTTTAGTGTGTTTGAACCCATGAAACACAAGATGGGCCCTGTGCTTGTACAATTGCCGCCATCTTTGAAATTTGACCGCGACGTGGCTTTACATTTTTATATTGTTTTAAAAAAGCATTACCCGGAGTATGATTTTGCTATTGAGGTACGGCATGCGTCATGGCTTGACGAAGACAGCCTTACGCTTATGGCAAAATACAACATGGCATTTGTTATATCACAGTCCGGCAAAGGGTTTCCGTATGCTGAAACTGTTACTGCCAAAAATATATATGTACGCTTTCACGGACCTAAAGAATTGTACGCATCTTCTTATGATGATGAAACCCTGCAAACATTTGCAAAGCTGTTTAAACGGTGGAAAAAAGAGGGCCACACTATTTGGGCATTTTTCAATAACGATTATTTTGGTTACGCTATTAAAAATTGTTTAAGGCTTAGGGAAATACTTGAATAACTGTTATATTATTACGATCAAAAATTAAACACTTTAAATTCTTGCCGCCTGCACAAAATTATATTATGTAATTAGTAAAAACAGCATTATATTGTGGTAAGATATTGTAAGTACCCTTTTGATAATCAGTTCGTTGAATCAAAAAAAAGAATTTACCGGCATGAATGCGTTACGAAGGGAACCATACCTGTTAATTGCGGAGGATGATGAAGATGACAGGCAGCTAATGCAGGCTGCTTTTACGGCAAAAGGCTTTACGGAACGCCTGGTTTTTACCGAGAACGGAGAGGAATTGCTGGCATTTATG
>FTJK01001266.1_pt3 | contig 11723 bp, 9 predicted proteins | sample 1658811 | NCBI WGS metagenome assembly FTJK01 (sample SAMEA3914857, study PRJEB12502) | metagenome | biome: forest; material: soil | place: USA | collected 2011-06-22 | depth 0.1 m
CTAAACCATTGCGACCTGCCCATCGCCTCAAGATTATAAGGCATTTTACGCTGCGGCAATATTTTATTCATCCATTTTTCAACCGTGTACCTGCCGGCAAAAGTATAATTGGCAAGATGGTAGTGCGTAATACGCGGAATAGCTTCTTTCCAAATGTTATTAACTGAATAATATTCCATAAAAGCCTTGCCGGGATTTGCAGTAAAAAAATCATGTATTTTTTCAGCAGATTGCAAAGGGTAATCCTGCCCGCTTAACAAGTTTATATAACCATACTCGTTACCGGAAGACAGTATATGCTGAAACCCATTTATGGTGGCCTGTACAATGGTAAATGAGCCCCAATATACTTTTACACGCGCATCAACAAAATACACCTGCTGCAGCTTTTTTAATGGAGCGAATTGCTCAATTGCCGACTTAAGGTCAACATGTATGTAAATATCGGCATCCTTGTGGGAGAGCCTGTTAACCAGCCGTGCAAGCTGTGCGTTGTATTCGTGTACAAGTAATAAATGGGCTATGCGCATATTGGATAATAATATCTTATAAAATTTGCAGGTGATAACTGACATGGCGATTTACTAAAAGTAATACATTATCTGCGCTGAAAGATGCCGCCACTTTTAAAATGCCTTAAAATAACCGTAATTAACCCTTAAATATTATTTGAATGATGTTTAACTACAGGCTTTACTTACATTTATACGCTGTATGTTTATACAAATACCTTTTACAGAAACCAAAAATCCAATATGAAACACAGGTTTGAAGTATTAGACATCTTCAGGGGCATATTTGCCAGCATGGTTGTTTTTTTTCACATGAGTGCTTTCTCAAATACCATCATCCTTAATAACGATTTCGTTTATAACAGCGACCTTTTTGTTGATTTTTTCTTTGTACTCAGTGGTTTTGTTATTACGTACACCGGGCAAAATATGTCGTCTTCAAAAGACATGAGCCTGTTTTATAAAAAAAGGCTTTTTCGTTTATACCCATTGCATTTTATAATGCTGCTGATATTTGTGTTTATCGAGCTTATAAAGCACCGCTTTGTTGGACATATCCAGATAAACCAGTTGAATAATGCCAACAACAGCGTACTTACTTTTTTCAGCAACCTGTTTTTAATCCACTCGGTAAAGTTGCCTGGCGTAACAGATGTTAGCTGGAATATACCAAGCTGGTCAATAAGTGCAGAAATGCTTTCTTATATTTTATTTGGCATCATTGTGTGGCTTATACACCGCGCGCGTATTTACAAGGCAAGAACCTACGTGTATGGCCTTGTGGCACTCGCAGCATTATTAATATTTTACAGCATACGTGGCAATTTTAATATTACCCGCAGTTTTGATTATGGCTTTTTACGTGCCTGGATCGGTTTTTTCCTGGGGGCTGTGTGCTTTAATGTGTTTAGCAGTACAAGGGCAAAGGTAATAGCATTACCGGCGATGCTTTTTAATATTCTTGAAGTGCTGGTAATAGTATTAATGGTGGTGATGGTTTTTAGCGGCGATTACCTGAAGCCTTATGGTTATGTGTATGAAATATTATTCTTTGGGGCCATATATGTTTTTGCGTTTGAAAAAGGCATTATCTCCAGCTTGCTGAAGCGCCCCCGCATTCTTGGAAAAATAGGCACTTACTCCTACTCTATTTATATGACACATGCGTTGCTGCTAAGCCTTTTTAATATCGTATTTATACGCCTGTTAAAGCTGCCAACATCATCCTACAGCTATCTATTCATTCTTAATTATGCGCTTATTTATTTTGTATCAGGCTGGACGTATAAGCATATTGAACTAAGGTTTCAGTGGAAAAAAAAGAAATTAATGAGTGTTGTGTAATTTCTATTGAACAGCTTCTTTGCAGGTGATAACACCTGCAAAGGCGAAAGAAATTAATGAGTGTTGTATAGCCTTATGCTTTACTTCCCCTGAACTTTAGCCAGGATGATTTTATAACCCACATTATTTCATTCCACCCAAGCCTGTATATATCAAAAAATTTAAACGGCTGGTATTTGCGCAGATAGTAATAACCTATTAATGCACCAATAAGTATAGGCAAAAAGGTTGTAAAGGCCACTCCGTACACGTTACCAAAAATAAGTATCCCGGTAAAATCGCCGATAATGTTGGCCGCTACCATAACCAGAATCTTATAAAAATTAATCTGCGGCTTATCTATCATGTCGAGTGTAAGCGCCGCAAACCTGTCAGCAGGAAACAGCAATGCGAAAGTCATATACAGCCTGTAAACATTGGCAGCCTGCACCCCGATGGCCGTGCCTGCGTATTGGCCGCCGCCTACAAGGCCAATCAGGAAATCAGCCATCAGTACAGAAATTATACAGGCCGGCACTAACAACCATGTTAATATACCTGTATATTTCTTGAAAATGTAAATTACTTCAACCCTGTTATTACGGTTGTAAGCCGACGAAAGCGAAGGCATGGCAGTAGCAGCAAAGCTTCTCAGGGGTATTTCCACCAGTTCCATAAACTTTTGCCCCAGTGCATAAATGGCTACTGCAGCAGGCCCAAGCATGGCAGTTATAATAGTAACATCGCCAAAATTAAAAAGCTTCGCACTCAAAGACGTTCCAACACTGTATTTGCCAAAATGAAATATTTCGAGCACAGTGGCTTTTGTGCGCTTTTTAAATTTATCAATCTTTGTAAATCCAAGTATTATACAAACAACACTTGTTATCAGCGCTGAAGCAAGGTTGGCAAGCACAACACCCTGCAGGTTTGTTTTATGAATGACGATAAGCACTAAAACCGAACTGCCAAAAATAAGCTGCGTCACAAACCGGATGAACAATAAACGGTCAAACCGCTGTTCGGCCTGCACCACGCAGGTTGCAATAAAATATGGCAACATGCATACAAAAGTGATACCAAACCATCTGATAAATACCTTTATGGATTCATCATGTATAAAAGGCATCGCTATAAATGCCAGTGCGTTAATTGCCGCGCAAATGCCTGTAATAGCTAAACCAATAAACCAGGTTGAACCCATTACCTCTTCGGCGCGTTCCTTTTCGGTGCCGACATAAAATTTTATGAATGCAGTTGTTAAAAATCCTGACCGGACGGTATCCAGTGTAAGCAAATAGGTTTGAAAAAATATCCAAACCCCCATTTCTTTTGGTGTAAGTGCGTGGTATAAAATAGCAAAAATAATCATGCCTACTCCAGACATAATTACATTGCCCGAAAGGGAAAGAAAGTGTTTGTTTTTAAGTTTTTCTATCAGGCCCGGCATTGGTAAAAGGTTATTGGATGTTAAGACTTGATATGCCGAAGATAACCAGATGCTTTGTAAAAACACGTGGTGCACGATTAAAATATAGGGCATATTTTTTAAGGTGCATGCTTGATAACGGGGTAATATTATAATCAGCTGAATTTTTTGTAAAAACCGCCGCCTATCAACAATAAATACTTAATTTGGTATTGGATGAAGCCAATAGCCTATGCAAGGAAAATATTTATTTGATAAAGTTACCCTGCTTGTTACACATTACAACCGCAGCAGCTCGCTTGAGCGGTTATTAAACTCATTTAAGCAACTGGGATGTACGTTTGGTGATATTGTGGTATCCGATGATGGCAGCAAACCGGAACATGTAGAACGCATAAAAGGGCTGCAAAACCATTACACTTTCAGGCTTATTACCACACCTGTAAATAAAGGGCTGGGCAATAATATTAATAAGGGGCAAGACGCCGTTACAACGCCGTACACCCTTTATGTGCAGGAAGACTTTGTACCCAAAGAAATCTTCCCGGAGCATTTTACAGACGCACTGCAATTTATGGAGGATGATAAAGGTTTGGATATTGCGCGGTTTTATGCCTATTTTAAATACCCTTACGTGAAGCCTTTTAAAAAGGGTTTCTCTGAAATGAAATTTCATTCATCCCTTTTCTATATCAACCACCTGAAATTTTATTTCTACAGCGATCACCCACATTTACGCAGGAGCAATTTTTTTGAGAAATTCGGGCGGTACCCTGAGGGTTTGAAAGGAGATATTACTGAATACCGCATGGCACTCTCGTTTTTATACCACCATGCGCGCGGCCTTTTTTATAATGAGTTTACTACGTTGTTTGACCAGGCTAATTCATCCAACGAGCCCAGCACAATGAACCGCAGCGGTTGGCGCGAAAGCCGCAACCCTTTGTTTTTAGCACTGCGTGCATTATACCTTAAAGGCAAGCTGGCAAAATGGACATGGGACGTAGTGAGCAAAAAATATAAGGATAAGTAGGTGGATGAAGCCGGTACAAGAAGTTGTTTTTACCGGCAGTTAACAAGCGTAATAATATACAGGGAGTCTCTGCAGTCAATGGTACTTATTTTCTCTGCCCCGTTGTATTTGTACTGTAAAGTAACCGGCGCATCATAGTCCATATTATACAAAACCGTGTCCTTTGTTGTTGCACTGTCAAGACGCATCTCGAAGGTATTAATATTATTACCCGATAATTTTACAACACTAATTGCGCGGGAACAACTATCTTTTTTAAAAATAATGGTAACCGGGTTTTGGCCATACATTTCACTGCCCTTTGGATTTGCATAAGGCGGCTTGAAAATGATCAAAAATAAATAGATAAGCAAAGCTGGTAAAACTGTAAGGGCCGCCCTTAAAAAAGTAACTTTCCTCACTTCCCTCTGCCGTTCTTTTACCATAAAGCCTTCAACTGTTAAGTGCTGGCCCGCACCTTTTACAGGCATTATTTTCGCATTTCCGGAGCCATAATAGTTTTTAAGTACCGGGTCATTTAAGCCCCGCCAATAAGGCAATATATTCTTTTTTGAAGGCGCGTATTTTTTAAATTCTTTCCGGTCAGAAGCATACAGAAAAAACTCATTCAGTAAAACCTGTTCCAGTAATTCCGTATATTCCCGGGAATTAACAGGCACTGATGTTTTTGCTGCCTGTAAGGCGGCGTGTATTGTTTTGCGGGCGGTAATTTCCGTTTTTTTGTCAATACTTTGTAACAGCGAAAGCCTTAGCGGATCAATTAAAACAGGGGCATTGAGGAAAGGCATTCTTGCAATTTTCAACAAAGTGTTATAATCACCGGCTGCCGCTACATCAGCTTCCGCATTCTTTTTTACCAATGCATCATAAAGGGCCAGGGTTATTGGCCAGTTAAGCCCCGGGCACAACGCCAGCGAACAAACAAACTGAAACAGGTGTTTATTACCCAAATATTTATCAATACCGGCCGCAGTTTCAAATTGCGCATTTTTAACTGAATAATTTGCATGCAGTTGCTTTAGTATAGCCTTTCTGCCTAAGTCCTGTTTGCCTGAAATTGATTTTATCAGCAAGTCCACAGCGCCCGTTTCGGCGGGTACCACGGCAAACCTGTTTTTCTGCAGTTGGCTTTCGGTAAAATTCCAATCACGCAGGGCTACACTGGTTACCAATGCACGGGATTGCCAGGCGCGGAGTAAAGCCATGATCCGTTCATCGGCCATAGCAGTAGCTGGGTCAATTAACTGGTGGCCATCTCCTAAAATAACCAGGTTAAACTCCGGCCTGGCGTATGCCAGGTCCTTTAACTTATGGTTATTCCCGTTATCATCATGCACAGTAAAAATGCTTGTACTGTAGGAATACTTTTCGATGTATGCACCATCGCTAACAAGATTTTGAATAAAGGAATTGAACAGGTTAACTATATGGCTGCCCGCATAATGCTCCTCTACCAAAAAAAGATATTTTCTTTGCTCTTTGCTGTATGAATATACAACGGAATAAAAGCCGCCGCTTTCCGCGCTGCTTACAATGCTTTCAGCTATATTAAATGCAGGTACGTTACCTGCACCCGTTTTTTTTATATTCTTTTTTATAAATGCTGCGTACTTATCGTCTCTTATAATATGATTATTACTGGAAAATTTAAGCAGAACGGGAAGTTTAACAGCGGCTGCTTTTTCTTCCGCCGCCACTGATGGGTTTGCCGCGCCGGCTGCATCGTCAGAAGATTTTGGGGCAGCCTTATTATCGCTGCCGGTACCGGCAACATACTCAGTTTCCTTTGCCCTGAATACCGCGAATGATAAAATAACACCGGCTATCAATCCCAAAATAATACTCAGCTGTGCATTTATATTTTTCTCTTTCGCCTCTACCGCATGCAGGCTTTGTATAGTAAACCCGGTATTATTAAACGAGCCTGTTACAGGAGGAATCAGTTTAGCGGTATTATTAGCTGCTGGTATTTTAGGCACGCTGTCCTCCCGTGTGGTGTCTGCTTTAGCAGTAATTTCAGGCAAGTCCAAAGGTGTTATACGATGCTTTTGCCTGTAAAGAAACACGCATATAGCCAATAAAAATATAGCTGCCACCGTGCTTATAACCACTTTAAACTCTGCATCATTTTTTACGGGGGGTGCCACCCTGCGCGGTGGCGGCTGCAGGCGCGGCCTTTTTACAGAAAATGTTTCCGGGTAAGCAGGCCTTGTTCTTTCCTCAATATACCTGTCAATTATTTTGTAAATATCCTGCTGCTCTTCTTTTGATTTTGCCAATAACGGGGTGAGTAAATATTTAAGATCCTCCAATTTTATTTCGCTTAATGAGAGCGATAAAAAAATAGACTGCACATCAAGCACGTGTTCCACTGAAACATTGTAATTGAATGCTTTTAACCTGCTTATAAGCCCGTTAAAGAGGATTGTATTAAAATTTGTATGGGCCAAAATCAATTAGTTAATTTCAACAGCGTTTCTATTTGCTCAAGGTCCTGCCGGGTTTTTATAAGCGTGTACAAGCTTAGCAGCAACGATCTTTTTTGCATTTCGTCCAGGCTTACAAAATTTGTTATATCAACATTGCTGTCTAAAAGGTTTTCAAGGTGCAATACTTTTATCCAGTCTAACAGCTCGCTTGTTGATGGTTGCTTAACAACAGCCTTTTCTTTTACAAGCCTGAACAATTGCAGGGCCTTTGCATAGCGTACTGTAAAATCAACGGCTGAGTTTTGTATTACTTCCTGTAAAAAGGGGCTTATACGGTTTACAATAATCTTCATCAGTTCGTCATCCGACGGAAAGGGTACATTATAAAAAAGGCACCTGCGCAAAAAAGCATCGGGCAGGTTATTTTCGTTGTTACTGGTTAGTATTACCAATATGCGGCACTTCCTGTCGTCACTCCTGTAAATGGTTTTATCTATTTCGGTGATATAAAACCTGTTGTTTTCAATTTCATCAAGCAGGTCATTTGTAAAATCGCGCGGGGCTTTATCAATTTCATCAATCAGCAATACCGAGCTGCACGGCGCCTCACGCAACGCATCTATATTCTTAATGCCATTTAACTCGTATTTTGCCAGTAATGCACGGCTGCCGGATGTCTGGCAAATGGCCTGCCCCATTGCCGAAAGGCCAATAAACACTGATACATCTTTTTTGCCCTCCTTATCCTGGAAATGCGAGATAGCATCATAATGATAGAACAGTTCCCTGCTTACTGAAGTTGTTTTTGTATGAAACACAAACGGATCGCTGATAAAGTTTTGCAGGTTGCTATCTGCGTGGTTACTTAAAAACCATGCCGCCCAATAAGCCAACTGCGTTTTGCCTGTACCCGGGTCGCCGGTAATAAGCAATGGCTTGCCTAATTTTAGGGCCAAATAAATAGCCGCTTTTAAGGGGCTGTTTTCCGGTAAATAATAATTTCCCGGGTTTTTGTCGTAATCGCCATAAGCAATGGTAAAGTCCTGGATCATGCTGCTTTCTTTTTTAAAGATTTAAGGCTTTTTCTTTGATATCAAATATAGGTTCTTAGCTGTATAAAAAGAATAATTGAATGTTTTTTTAGGAGAAGGATCATTTCTTCATTCGTATATTCGTCATGCTTTAGCGGGATTCTTACCTCCGGATAGTTTTCATTTTCTAACAGAGAAAGGTTATGGCAAATACACATCATTTTACAGGCGTAGCTTTATTAATTACACATTACAACCGCAGCCGGTCGCTGGAGCGGTTGCTGGCTTCATTCAAATCATTGGGTTGTGTGTTCGACGAAATTGTTGTAAGTGATGATGGCAGCAAACCGGAGCATGTGGATTATTTAAAGCAATTGCAAAACAGCTACACTTTTAAACTGGTAACAACACCTAAAAACAGCGGCCTTGGCAACAACATAAATAAAGGCCAGGATGCAGTTACCGCACCTTATACATTATATGTACAGGAGGACTTTGAGCCAGCTGCTATCTTTCCGGAGAAACTTGGGGTTGCACTAAGCCTTATGAATGAGCGGCCGGAACTTGATATGGCGCGTTTTTATGCCTATTTCAAATATCCATACCTAAAGCCCATACGGGATGGTTTTAGCGAAATGAATTTTAGGGCGTGGCTGCCCGGCTACCAAAAATTTTATTTTTACAGTGACCACCCTCATTTGAGAAGAAGTAATTTTCTGCAGAAGTTTGGCCGCTACCCGGAAGGGTTGAAAGGCGATGTTACTGAATATACCATGATGATGAATGTATTGAAGAAGAAAGGCAAGGCGATTTATTATGACAATTTCCAGGACCTGTTTTATCAAAAAAACTCCAGCGACGAGCCCAGCACTATGACGAGGGAAACCTGGCGCACAACAAGCAACCCGGTAATTTCTGCTGTAAGGGATGTGTACAGGTATGTGAAGTTTAATAAGGATTATTTGTTGTAATGCAACACCACCGGAGCCGATATCGTGGGTATTCTTTGTTGGTGATAAAACCAACAAAGGCGGAATATTTCGAATGATAATTAAAACTATGTTGTATGAAAATGGTGCTGATCCTAATTTATTTAATGCTGCTAAACACTGCATGTTTCAATCAGCCTAATGTGAAGATTTTGACTCATAAGGTTGATCTTGACACTTGTAAACAATGGAAGATCAATTTAGACAGCCTTGCCACAATTATTGCAAATATGACCCCATTGCCAGGAGAGATACACCATTGCTGTTATCATAACTATCACTGCTATATTAACGGAACATTGACTTATAAAGGGGAGACTTATAACTATTATCTAAATGCGGGCGGATGGATAGATATGTATTCGTTTGATTATAAAGACCAGTTTTCACTGGCATGTACAGATAAAAGGTATTTTAAATATTTTATATCAACTTATGACGGGAAAGGCGTCTCCGGAGGCTAAATATCTTTCCGCCACGGTTTGTGTCTCACGAACCGTACCGTTTCGTTCAACTATTCGTTCGTTTTATCAACCAAGATTTAGTTATTTAATTCTTTATTGGTGATAACACCCAACAAAGGCGGCAAGGCTGTAAAACCTTGAAGGTTGAAGAAAAACCTTCAAGGTTTTATTAGGCGACTATCACGATGATCATTTATTTCTTCTCTACAACATTCACGGCCTTGTAAATCTCCTTTACATTGTTTTCCCAACTATGGCTGGCGGCGAACGCTTTTCGTTTTTGTTGTAATGCAGGGGAATCTTCAGTGAGGGCTTTTTCTATGGCGGTTAAATAATCTTCGTGTGTATTGCACAGGTAGGTATGCTCATTAAAAACCGTTTTCATAAATGCTGTTTCGGTGGCTACAACGGGTTTGCCCATGGCGAGGTATTCGTCAATTTTTCGCGGGTAGTTGCCGCGCGTAACCTCATTAACCACCTGCGGGTTAAGGCACACATCAAAAGTATTTATGTAAGCGGGCAGGCTGTCAGGCGGCTTGCTGCCAAGGAAATGTACATTGGGCATACCATGCAGTTTACTTGAACGAAATGCATCGTCCTCCGGCCCTACCAGCACTATTTGCCATTGCGGTTTTTTAGCCGCGATAAATTCAAGCAAAGCAATATCAAGCCTTAGTGCCTGCAACGCGCCAACATAACCTATAACGGGTTTTGCAATGGGTGCTATATCCGCAGGTATTGCATAACTATCTTTAAAGAACGCTTCCAGCTCGCAGCCCTGACCTACATAATATGATGATGGATTATATTGCCTGCAATAATCTGCCAGGTAGGTTGAATTTGCAACACATACATCACTCTTTGCAATCAGCAGTGGCTCAAGCGCCGTTCCATGCAATTTCCAATAATCAACCGTTAATAAAAAGTCGCGTGAATAATAAATGCTTACAGCAGGCTTAAGATAATCCTTTAAATAGAAACACCTGAAAATATCGTTATCGTTAAACAGGATAATATTCTTAAAACCTAACTGCTGCATCCCCTTTTTTATAGAGCCTGCAAATATTTTATTATTCCGTTTATTTAATACATTAAACAGCGCAGCGTTGTTTATCCAGTTAATTGATTCTATCATGTCACCAGGGTAATATGTCCATAGGTTCTCCGCTATCTTTTCAAGGCCATCCTGTTTGCCGCTTACAATGTTTATTCTTTTTTGTATGGCGGGTTCGTGTTTGCGCCTGTAGCGGGTAATCCTGTCAAGCGGCGAGTTTACATACAGCACCCTGTTGTGCCTGCTAAACTCAGCTGCAATGTTTTTACAGTTGCTGCCTATCTCAACATCCCACGGCTGCTGGCCTACAATAACAATATCCCTGTTTATTATCATATCATCGGGTTGCATGCAGTTGGGGATTTTTTTGTTTATCTAATTGGTAGGTAATGGTTATTAATGCAGCAACAAGGTAAAAATAAATATTGGAAGGAAACTGCACCAATGCCTCCTGCGGGTAGTTGCCAATATTAAATGCGAACACTATTAATACCATTGCAAGGCAATAGGTTTTAAGCTCGGGATCGTGTATCAGGTAATAATGATTGATACCCGTTCGCAAAATGGTAAACATCAGTAAGCAAAACAGGAACAAGCCTATCCACCCCAACTCCACAGCCACACGCACATAGCCACTGTCAGGCGGAAAATTTGCCAGGTACGAGGCCGGTGCAAACCGCTGGCCCCAGGCACCTGTAGCGCCCAGGCCGCCACCCATAGGATGAGAAAGTATATAAGGCTGAATCCTTTTTTGATTTGCTTTTCTAACGTTAAAAGACGCATCATCTGATGGCTTAAATGCTGATTGAAAACGGTACAATGTTGGATTTGACGTGGGTATAAATATGGCTATCGCAATCAGGAAACCGCCTGCAATTGATATTTGCAATATTTTACGGTTGAATTTTAATATCGCAAAGAACAACAGTGTAACAGGCACCAGCACATAAGCCCCGCGCGTACCGGAGGTTAACATAGCCCAAAGCAGGATAAATACACAAACACCAAGCACCACTTTTTTCCAAACCTTTATTGGCCCAGTCATCAATGCCATACATAAAATACTTGCCACAACCATGTTGTATGAAAAGGCGACAGGATCGGACAAGAAAGACATTTTACGCCAGTGCCCGTCAATAAACAACAGGCCAGCAATGTTGGGATCGGAGTGCAGGTAAGCCTCCTCCCCAGCAGAAAAGCCGATGTATTCCTGTTTTAACCCCCAAAAAGCGGCGAAAAGGGCCAGGAATATCCATGTTTTTAAAATAACCCTTATAAAAGAAACGGTGCGGATATTATACAGGAAAACAAAATAAGTGAGCATTACCAATGCTACGGAGCGAATGGTGTAAACCCATGCCAGCCTTGACTCTGCCGCAGGATTCACAATTTCAAGCAGGTTATAAAATATCCAAATCAGTACCATTGCCGTTACAGGGCCTTTTAAATCTTTCCAGTT
>FTJK01208380.1_pt1 | contig 11701 bp, 13 predicted proteins | sample 1658811 | NCBI WGS metagenome assembly FTJK01 (sample SAMEA3914857, study PRJEB12502) | metagenome | biome: forest; material: soil | place: USA | collected 2011-06-22 | depth 0.1 m
CAATAGCCTCTCGGCCGTCCCTTGCTGCCCTGGCATTAAACGTTACGTAGCTTACGCCATTGGCCCTGTCAGGCACTACCCGCTCGCCTATTAAATAATCTTCAAAATATGCAGCGCCTGCCCCCCTCGGGTTGGGTTTGTTTAATATATAGCCATCATCCTGCCCCAGCGCGCTGGGTTTTATCCAAAATTCTACGGTCACGTCCAGCCCCCGTAAAGCAGGGTTATCCCTTACCACCATATAGGGCTGGCGGGCGTTAAAAATAAAAGTAAGGGCCCGGCCCGGCGCAAGGTCTGCAGTGTACCCGGCTAATGCGGCAGTGCCTTTGCTGGTAGTTACCTTAACCTCTCCCGAAGCGGGGTTGTTTAAAACTGCAGTTATAGTGTTGTCCGATACTACCGTAAAATTAGCTGCCGCGCCACCAAAAGTAACCGAGCTTGTGCCGGTAAAATTACTTCCGCTTATCGTAACTGTTTGCCCGTTCACTGCTGTACAAGGGTAAAACGTTGAAATGGCAGGCGCCTGGGCCTTACCAACGCCTGGCAAGCTTAAAAACAGCAGGGCAAATAAGCAAAAAATTCTGGCAAGGGCAACGCAATTAGGTAAAGTTTTAGCTTTCATATAGTGCTTTTTGTGAAGTATTACAGCTTGATTATTAAACCAATCGCGCAACTACAAAAGCAGATACTGATTTTATTAATTTTTTGGCGGTATGGGCACAATATAGACCAATTGTATAAGCAGGCTTATTAAAATGTAGCAACGATGTATTTAAGTTGATGAAACCAGGAAAAGCGGGTTATTATACTATTATTAAGCCACGCGCAATGTATTACCAGCCTTGTAGCAAAGCGCAGGTTTAAGGGGTAGTGGTGTTAACACCCCCGCCTTACTAAATGCAGCGGTCGTGCGGTTACCATTGCTGTACCCTGATACCAACCTGTTCATCCTTTAGTGCAAATTCTTTTGCACCCCAGGGGCGAAGGGTAATTTTATTAAGATTTGGATGTAGTAAATGTGGATGTGTTGAGGCTACTTTTTCATACACCTCTTCAATATTATTTGTAACAAGCCTCAATTCAGGTTTTTCTTTTTCCGCAAGCTCTTTGTTTTCAAACAGCAGTATGCCCAGTCCGTCTTTCTCCAGCACACAATAAGGGTATTCCGATTGCGATTCATCGTGCGCTATGGTAAATTCCAGGCAACCTACAAAAAGCTTCAGTCCTTCATTAATATCTTCGTAAAAAACGCTGGGCACAAGCTTGGTAAATGTCATGATTTGATGAGTTGTATGCGAATTTATAAATGCTGATAAGCTGCAATAGTCCCGATTATGCGGTAAAGTTAAATTTTCTAATCATTTGAAATGGCTGTTAAATGTGGAGTAATTAACTAACTTAGTTGTTTTGATACATCCGTTAATTTTTAAACGACGACCCGTATGAGCGGGTTTTATAGTAAACCACCAAAACAATATGGAAACAAGTTTTGTATATGGCCTGCAATATGGGCAAAAAACGCTGGAAGCTAACCTGCGTGATATAAGTAATGAGGAAAGTATGCTGCAGGTAGATAACATTAACTGTATTAACTGGCTGATGGGCCACATAGTAACGGTAAGGCAGGCCTGGATACAGCAGCAAAGGCCGGGGTATAATATTTATGAGCCCCTGTCGTCACAGTATAGAACGGGCAGCTATTTTAATGCTGATAACGCCAATAGTATTGAGCAATTGCTCGGCTGGGAACAGGAGCAGCAAAATATATTAACAGGCATGGCGCAAAGAAATGAAATAGCCAACAAGGATGTTTTTATCAGCTACATGCTGCACGAGCTTTACCATGTAGGCCAGATTGGCACGGTGCGCAAATTAATTGGAAAAGGATCGGGGGTAGGTATATAATTGTTTATTTATGCTGGTAAAACTTGCCATAATATCTGTTTTGATTGTGTTGCTAAACAGCTCATTTTATAAAGGCGGTATGTTTAAAACCTGTGAAACTGAAGTTGACAGTTTAACGAAGCGTGTGGTTTATAAAACCGTGAATGTTTTACCGGAGAATGTGGGTGGGCAATACGCGCTAGTGAAAAAACTGGTGCGGATGCCGGAGGACAGTATCCCGGATATTTACAATTTAACTTATACTGTGGCCTTTATTGTTAATACGGATAGCACTATCAGTGGTAAAAGGATTATAAACAGAGTGATGGATAACACGGCACTGCACATATTTGATATAATGAGCTCGTTAAAATGGATACCCGCAAAATGTGGCGATAAAAATGTTCCGATGATTTACACACAAACAATTAATATTGAAATTTCAGACCAATGGTAGCAGGGAATGTAACACAAGACTTATTTTCGTATTTTTATGCAGTAATAAAGTAACAAATCTGAAGATTATAATAGTATGTAAAATGTTGCGTAAAATAATAAACACAAAAGAAGATCCTACATTAGTGCTGGATTTGCCTAAAAATCTGCGGGGCAGGCGTATTGAAATACTTGCGTTTGCTATTGACGAAGACGCCATTAGTGATAAAAAAATACCTGCCGGTACGTTTGCAGGAACCCTTTCGCACTCTGACGCTGATGAGCTTCGCAAGCATATAGAACAATCCAGAAATGAATGGAGTGATCCATTTACTAATAAGTAAAAACTGGTATGTGAATTACATTTTTGACACCAACACGGTGATTGATCTATTGGAAGGGCGGTTGCCTGCCTCTGCGAATAATAACCTGTTAAATGTGATTGCAGAAGTATCTGTAATTTCCAAAATAGAATTATTAGGGTACCATAAAATAACTTCTGCTCAACAGACAGCAATTGAAAGTTTTCTTCAAAATTCCATACTCCATCCTATAACTGACGATGTTGTTGACAGATGTATTTTAGTGAGGAAATTAGTAAATATTAAGACCCCCGATGCAATAATTGCCGCAACTGCCCTTATTCATAACTTGGTAGTGTTAACACATAACCTAAAAGATTTTAATAAGATACAGGGACTTACCCTTATAGATCCATATAGTCTATAGCTGGCAATTTTTAATGATAACTCAGTTCTTCTTCACAACAATAATTTCTTAAACTTTTCCAGCTCTGCTATTTCAGCAACACTCAGGGCATCATTGTGATCGTGTTTTGAGCGAAGGAACAGTACCCTTTTGTGCGCTGGGTATTTTGCAAGGATAGCGGTTATCATTTCGCCCACTTTTTCATTCTTTACCGGGGCCGGTGGTTTGGTAAGTACAACCGGGGACTTAAAACGGTTTGGCATTTTAAGTATAGTAGCTTCCATTGTGGCCAGCCAACTGGTTGGCAGGCCTTCTATTTTAAGCGCTTTCTGGTAAGCACCCTGCAATTGTTTTTTGCTTAAGCTGCCGCGCTCTTCATACTGGTGCATAAGGCTTTGAATAAATACGGAATGGGGATACGCCCTGTAACAGGCATCCAGCACCTTATCTATAACGTCTATATCAGGCTTTTTTTTCTGCATTGCAAATTTCTTCCCGCACAACCTGCCGGGTTATCTTTTTATCTTCAATATTACAATAATAACCTATTTAACTGCCATTTGTAAATTTGAAAATATTTTTTGCCGCTCAAATCTGGCTATTCATATTAGTACGTATATAAACCGGTGTTTTTATGCAACCTTAATAAACATTTATGGCCGCAAATACATATCATTTTATAACTCATTGGAAAATAAGGGCAACCTGTGAGGAAGTGTACAGAACGCTGGAAGATATTGATACGTTAGCAAACTGGTGGCCCAGCGTATATCTTGATGTAAAAGTGCTTGAGCGCGGTATGCCCGGCGGCGTTGGCAAAGTAGTTGACATTTACACCAAAGGATGGTTGCCTTACACACTTCGCTGGAAGTTTCGCGTAACAGAAACACATTTTCCTGGTGGTTTTACGCTTGATGCTTGCGGAGACCTTTCCGGAAAAGGGGTATGGACGTTTACGCAAGATGGGAATAATTGCCTAATTACCTACGACTGGCGGATAGACGCGGAAAAACCGTTGCTGCGTTATTTTTCATTTATAATGAAACCGGTTTTCTCAGCTAACCATCATTGGGCTATGAAAAAAGGAGAGGAAAGTCTCGCGCTTGAATTGCTGAGGAGGAAAGCCACAACAGAGGCTGAACGTAATAAAATACCATTACCGCCGAAGCCAGCCTTTCCGCATAATTTAACAAAGAATAAAATATTGTAACACTAAGGGGCTGGCAAGATATTGAGCTTTATGCCCGAAGGATAAAGTCGGGTGCACACACAAATCTATTTCCTGTTGCCTGCTTTGTACGGCAATATTACGCAAAAGGTACTACCCTTACCTTGCTCGCTTGTAATAGTCAAGTCCCCATTGTTTTTCTGTATAAATTCACGCACCAGCATAAGCCCGAGCCCCGTTCCGCGTTCTTTTGCGGTGCCAGGTGTACTGGTAAAAGTAAGCTGTTCGTTTTGCAGTGCATTTAGTATGGTGGATGTCATTCCCGTGCCTTCATCTTTTATGCAAAGTTTTATTGTGTCGGCAATTAATTCTGCATTGATAAAAATATTACCTCCGTTATGCGAAAATTTTATGGCATTGGATAGAATATTACGCAGAATAAGTTTAATGTGATCTTCATTGGCAAAGGCTGTAACAGCAGGCCCCACCCTGGTCTGTATTTTAAGGCCCTTTTCTTGCACGGCGGCCTCAAATAAAACAAATACCTCTTCAAGTATTTTGTAAATATTAACATTAACCCTGTTGCCTGCCTCACCCTGTATTTGCATTTTAGACCAGTTAAGTACGTCCTTCATCGACGAAGTAAGCACCTGCAGTTGTACCTTAAGTTTACCGGATGTAGTATTAAATTGTTCCGGTGTAAGAAATTGTTCATCCAGCAAGTCAAGGGAAGTAATAAGATTGCCGACAGGAGCGTTAAAATCGTGGGCGAGTATTGACAGCATGCGTTCCTTTATGCGGTTGCTTTCCTTTAGTTGCTCGTTGGCTATTGTAAGGCTGCGGTGATATTGAGACAGCCTTTCCTTAAAATATTCAAGCATACAGGAGAATATAAACAGGAATACGAAAGCTGCGATACAACTGCGGTAAAGCGGCAATGGCGGTATAAGGGCCGGCCTGTTTTGAAAATAAATAAATGTTATAAAAAGGGCTATCTGCATACCCAGCAGCAGCATACGCCCCGCTTTGTGATTCAGCAGCAGTATGGTAAATACCATAACCAGCAGAATACCATACTGCAGGTTGTTGTGCAGAAGAACGGCGTTAAAAAAAAAGAAAAGGGTAAGCAGTATAATTAAAACATAAATACTCGGGGTGTAGTATTTTAGTTGATTTATAAAAAAAATAGTTACGGTAAATGTAAGCAGCAGGCAGTTGGAAGCAAGGAGCAGCCAATTATGCTGTACCAGGTTTAATATGAGAAAAAAACTTGTGGAAAAGAAAGAAATAAAGGTAGTAATGTTAAGCAGGTTTATTTGCTTTCGTTCCTCCGCATCATGATGCTCCTTAACACCCTTATTTATTATAGAATGTAACATTTATTTTTCCCGGGTTAGTAGTTTCAAATGGCAATTCAAAAATAATTAATACTTAAAATTACTGAATAATCCTGATATGTTGGCAATAGCCGCTCACCAGGCGTTATAGGCAAACACGGTAACTCAGGCAGCAGGTGCTTGTATATTTTGCGCGATCAATACAATACCTGGAAAATAATCCTTAACGTTATTGATACGTTATTTTAGTGCAGCGGGTTGGCTGTGCGGGATGTAATAATTAATTCTTTCAGGTATTATGAATGGGTTTACGCGGTAACGATACAATAAATATGCTGCCTTTGCCCAACTCACTCTCTATGGAAAGAGCCCCATTATTTTTTTGCAGAAACTCCCGTACAAGCAATAAACCCAGGCCTGTACCCCTTTCTTTTGCGGTGCCTGCTGTGCTGTTAAATGTAAGCTCTTCTTTTTGTAAGGCATCTAACACAGCGGGCGCTATACCTGTGCCTTCGTCTTTAATGCTTATATTAATATTGTTATCCGCAACCTGCGCATCAACTAATATGTTTCCGCCCGGGTGTGAGAATTTTATCGCGTTGGACAGCAGGTTACGAAAAATAAGTTTTAAATGGTCTTTGTTTGCGTACGCTATGCTGCTGTCTGTAAGCCTGTTCTCTAACGTAAGTTTTTTGTCGTCGAACGAATATTGGAATAGCGGCAATATTTCTAATGTTAGTTCTTTTAAGTGTATAAGGCCCGGCTTGCCGGCATCGCCCGTTATTTGCAATTTTGACCAATGCAATACATCCCCAAGCGATGTAGTAAGCACCTGCAACTGCGCCTTTAATTTTATTGATACATCGTCAAACTCCTGGGGTGTTAATATTTTCGCATCAACCATGTGCAACGTGGTGACCAGGTTTGCCACAGGTGCATTAAAATCGTGCGATAAAATTGACAGCATACGTTCCTTAACCTCGTTGCTTTCTAACAGCTGTTCGTTTAGCCTGCTTAGCTTTTTAAGATATTGTAACTGCTTTCTTTTAAAATACTGGAGTATGCAGGCAAAAATAAGCATCATGGCAAAAGTGGTAATATGGTTCCTGTATTCGGGAATTGGCGGTATAACCGCAGGCCTGTGCTGGTAAAATATAAACACCATAAAAAGGCCTACCTGCAGTGCAAGAATTACGATGCGCCATGTTTTACTGTGTATAAGTAAAACGCTTACTACCATCATTACAAGAATGGCATATTGCAATGCATTATGAAAAAGCAAGGCGTTTATAAAAAAATAGACCGTGAAAAGGATGGCGAGAATAACTATGCTGACATTAAAAAACTTTAACCTGCTTATAAACAACAGGCTGGTTGTAAGCGTTAACAGAATTATGTTATTTACAAGCAATACCCAGTTGTGCTGAATTATATTAAGCACAATAAAGACAGACACCGTAGAAAAGCAAAGCAGAGAAGCCATGTTAAGCAAACCTAATTGCCTTCTCACTTCCATAGCATCGTCTTCCTTAATGCCGCGGTTAATTATCCTGTGTAAATGTTTGTTCATTTTGGCGCAGGGCCTTTGAGGTTAAATATATCAACGAAAATTAATAAATAAAAACTAAAAAGGGTGAGCCTCCCGCAAAATGGGGTTATAACGCTGTAATTGTTAATTAATGATAATCTTCTATTAACAATTTCCGGCTTTGCATGCCTGTTTTGCCATCAACCTTGTTAACGCTGAGGAGTGATTTGCATAAGTACATATTATATTGCAGGGGCTGTGCTGAAAATTTTATTCTTATTTTCTTATGCTCATTCCCTAAATCTTTGTGGTGGTATATTGTAAGTTTATTGTAATCTTTCTCATTCATGTATAACAACAATACAGAATCATCGTCAAGTTTTATATTTATAAAAGGGCTGTATAAAAGATCATTCTTTTTTAATACCACATACATATCGAAAGTCCGCCGTTCAGCACTGTCTAAATTACCTGTATGTACAGTATCAATATACAACTTTGCCTTTTGAATTAAGCTATCCGGGATTCCATAAAAGCTGCCAATATTTAAAAAAGGAAAATAAAGGTTGCCTTCAATAATTTTAGTATCCTGGCTGCAGCTAAAACAACAGAGGATAATTGCGGCTGATGATAAAAGCATAGTGATTAACCTGGGCATATAACATCATTCTATTTAAGCGAATCGTAATAAAGCGATGCCGCCCCAAGTATGCCGCTATTCTCCAGTTCAGATATGTCAATCTTCAGGCGTTTTAAAGACTGTGTAAAAGCGAATGTATTGATACGCTGCCACATAGCCTGCTGGAAATAAGGGTACGCAAAACGCACCGAACCGCCAAAGATGATATGCGATGCATCATATGTGTACATAATAACTTTTATGGCATTGCCCAGATGTGCGCCCATTTCGGCATACAATTCCAGGGCGCGCGCATCACCCTGTTTCGCCTGTTGAAAAACAGTTTCTCCGTCTAAGTGGTACACATTGCCAAAAAACTGCCCGCTGCAATAGTATTCATACACATGGTCAAGGTAAGCCACCATGCCAAACTCACCCGCGCCGCAGTTAGGCCCGGCAAACAAATGACGGTTAATAATAATGCCCGCGCCAAGGCCCGTGCCTATAGTTAAGCCAATCATGTTATTACTGCCTTTGCCCTTGCCAAAATAATATTCGCCAAGTGCAAAACAGTTGGCATCGTTATTTACAAATACGGGCCGGCTGTATCTTTCCTCCATTAATTTCTTTAGCTGCACCTCCTTCCAGGATGGTATGTACTGCACGTCATACACAATGCCCTCCACTATATCCACCACACCCGGCACGCCTATGCCAATAGCAGCAACTGTGTCATCCACAAGCTGGTCAGCCACACCAAATATATCCTGCATAACCTCGTCAACAGTGCCTGCACTCCTTATGCGGCTGGATGTCATTTTTGTTATGCTGTTTTCATTCACAACCCCTGCACGTACGTTTGTCGCGCCAAGGTCGATGCCTATAATTTGTTTGTCACTCATAGTTAAGGTGTGAGGCTTATGGTATAAGGTGTAAGGTGTAAGGTTCTTCGTCATCATCTTAATGACCAATTGACCATTGACTTAATGACCATTTCTAATCAACCTCCTTGTTCGCCCTGAACAGATCTTTCAACGTCATTTGTGCATTATTTACCAAAGGCTTTGCCCACATACCCATGCTGAACAAATAAGCCAATGTTACGTACACTAAAAACATTGCTGCCCGAAGACCGGTAAAATCTGCAATGGTCCCAATCAGCAGCGGCACAACAGCGCCGCCGATAATACCGGTACAAAGTATACCGGCAAAACTGCCATGATGGGAGGGAACCGAGTTTAATGCCAGCGACATAACTATTGACCACATTACGGATGCAAAAAAACCACACATGGGGAACGCATAAATGGCAACCTGTGTTGGGCCAAATAAAGCAGCCGTGAGGCTGATAGCTGCGCCTACAACAAATACACAAAGTAGTTTGCGGCTGTCAAAAAGCTTTAACAACACAAGCCCCAAAACACAGCCAATCGTCATATACAGCCAGAAGTTGCCATTTACATCAGCGCCAACCGTTTCAGGCGGCTGGCCATGGTACAGGTGCAGAAAATCTGATATCCAGTACGAAATACCCTGTTCAGTGCCAACATAAGCAAAAGTGCCGAAGAAAAATAATATGGTATAGCGATTTCTTAACAGCTCTTTAAAAGTAGCCAATGTTCCAATCTTCTCGTCTTCTTTTAATTCAACTTTCGGGAACTTTATCATCCATATTATCAATATCATCGCTATTATTATTGCGGCAAAAACCCAATAAAGTGACACCCATTTGAGATTGGCTGGAACAACCTTGTTTAAAGCGTCGAGTAAAAAATTGCTGTTTGAGGTATGTATATTAAGAACAAGATAGCTGTATAACCGGGGACAAAGAAATGAGGCACCGCCAAAAAATAATTGTGCCAGCACCGAATTAAAAGCAAAATGTTCCTCGCCGCCGGCGGCACGCAGCAGGGGGTTTATTACTACCTGCAATATAGCTATACCAAGACCTATTGTAAATAAGGATATCAGAGCGATGGCATAACTGGTAAAAAATGCAAATATTAAAACACCAGCCAGTGAGAGGATAAAAGCAAGCTGCAGCACAAATTTTTCGCCTTTTTTCTCTATTAAAATCCCTGCAGGGATTGACATAACGCCATACGCAATAAAAAAAGAAAATGGCAAAAACCCGGCAGTCCATTTCCTTAATGAAAAGCTATCGGCAATATTAGGTTCAAGGGACCCGAGGATGTTAGTGATTAAACTAATTACAAAGAAAATGAGTATTACGAGTACAACAATATGCAGTTGTTTTTTACTTTTCATAGCAGGCTATAGCGTTATGGTGAATAGTAAAACTATGCAGATTTTGCAAACCTCAAAATTCTTTCGGTGCAAGGCTGGAAAATATGATGTGTTATCTGCCCCTGCAGAGGTTTATTATTAGAGCGTAAAAAGCAATAGCTGGCCGCTGGTTTTGCGCGTATTTCACGCCGGTGGCTTAAACCAGTTTTCTTTTTTCATGTATGCGTTCACGCAGGTTGTGAAAAAACAACTGCCTGTCCTTTTCAGCAATATAACTTATCAGCATTGATTTCCTTAGTAATATTTTCAATGCCTCAAAGGTATAGGATACAAACTGCGGGTTATTGGTGTATATATAGTTGATAACATTATGGTTTAGAAATACCATTTGCCTGCCGTCCAGTTCTACAGCAATGGTATTGTCGCCCAAAATAAATTCATTGATATAAACATCATATTTTACCTGTTGGTTTTGCTGCGGTTTGCCGGGTGGAAATTTATAGCCCAGGTCAGCCTGTTGCTCTATGTGGTCCACCAGCTTTTCAAGGCAGTTGTATATCGTTTCAATATCCTGCTGCGATCTAAATATGCGGCTTTCCCGGTAATAGTCTATTTGCCTTATGGTAGTATTTATGCAGTCAAGGTTCCATATTTCTGTAGAAGGTATCTGCAGGTACAGGTCAGATATTTTTTTACCCGTTTTATTAAAAATGTCAATAAAGTCGTCAATGAGAAACTGGCCTTTATTAAACTTTGGGTAATCAAGATTATAACGTCCCCAGAAATAACATTTAAAAGCAGCCAGTTCCGGAAACATGAAATGATGAAAAATAGGTATATCCTTATTCATGTAAAACATTTCCTTTTTTGCGGCTTCGTTAATTGAGGAAAGCTGCGTTACTATGCCCTGCAGATAGCTTTCAAAATCAAACACATTCCTCTCGATATTTTTACCGTTAAAAAGAAGGGAGCCGTTTTTTTGGTGAAAAAAACTATCAATAGATATATTAAACCGGGTAGCTAATATGTGTATCTCGTCAAGTGTGAGCGGTTTTTCTCCCTTAAGGCGCCTGTAGGCACTGTCATTGCTTATATTAAGCTCTTCTGCTACTATATCAACCATAGCAATATGCTGGGGTAATTGCTCCTTTATCTGTTTAAAAAGGGCAGTTTGAAGATTGGCTGCATCCATGGGTATGAAAAATTAATGCATTAAATGTAGCGCTTCCCCGCCTTTTTGCAAAAAATGCATATCCCTGCCCCTGCCGCATTGCGTATTTGTAAAAACTGCAAAACATTGTTGGGCCCGCTGTAAACATCCATTTTAAAAGGCTTTTGGGCTGAATGAGTTTTACAATGTTAAAATTCATCGCTCAAAATTTTTTAAAAATGAAACACATAAACCACAACCGCAACCCGCTTTTTATCACCTGTATGTTGATAACTTTAATGGCCAACAGCCAGGCAGACTACACTAAGTTTTATCTTCAAAAAGATTCCTTTAAAAAAAAGCTTGCCGCCTTAAGAGGCGAATACAGCAGGCACAAGGTTATACCGGCGGAATTGGAAACTGAATGCCTTACAGCGTTATCATTTTATCCGGAACTGAAAGATACCTATATTGAATTCAGGTTTGGTAACATAAAAACCACCATGGAATCGAGACCTAAAATGAATTTCATTTTTAAATCAAAAAACAGCAGGAGATATGTGATAATAATAAGCCATGAGAAAAATGAAGCTACAAACCTTGACTGGAAGCAGCTAAGCTTTAA
>FTJK01000221.1_pt2 | contig 11696 bp, 9 predicted proteins | sample 1658811 | NCBI WGS metagenome assembly FTJK01 (sample SAMEA3914857, study PRJEB12502) | metagenome | biome: forest; material: soil | place: USA | collected 2011-06-22 | depth 0.1 m
CTTCTACAAACAGGTAGCCCCGATGAGGCAGAGCACTTACGGTGAAAATTTGAAATGCATCAAGAAATAGTATATTTCTGAAATATTCTGTTTCTTTACATTGCACTTATGAACCGCATTGACCGTGTTACAGCCATACTTATTCAACTGCAGTCAAAAAAAGTAGTGAAGGCGCAGGATATTGCTGACAGGTTCAATATTAGCCTGCGCACGGTGTACCGCGATGTAAAAACACTGGAGGAAGCAGGCATACCCATTATAGGCGAGGCTGGTGTCGGCTACAGCATTATGGAAGGCTACAGGCTGCCACCGGTAATGTTTACCAGGGAAGAAGCCACCGCGTTTTTAACCGCCGAAAAACTGATAGAAAAGTTTACCGATACCAGTACAGAAGAAAGTTACAAATCTGCCATGTATAAAGTGCGGGCGGTGCTGCGCTCGACAGAAAAAGACCTCCTTGAAAATATTGACGATCATATTGAAGTATTGAAAAGCCGCTCGCAACAACATAGCAAGCAGACGACTAATCCCCTGCAAACCATTTTAAAAAGTATCTCCTCTAAAAGCATATTATTTATAAACTACGCTTCGCTGGGCAGCCCTACCGCTACTGACAGGTATATTGAACCGGTTGGCGTTATTTATATGGGCAATTACTGGTACCTGATCGCCTTTTGCAAGCTTCGCGGCGATTACCGCAATTTTCGCACAGACCGGATGCTGAAAGTTACCATTACTGATGATCATTTTATTAAAGAGCACCCATCCCTAAAATCGTACCTGGAACAGGTGGCCGTGGAAAGGGAATTACAGAAGGTTATTATGCAGGTTGATAAGCCTGCAGTGCGTTATCTGGGCGAACAAAAATTTTACAATGGTTATGTATCGGAGCAAGACCTGGGGGAAAGGGTAGAAATGACATTTCTTACATCGTCATTAGAGGGTTTTGCAAGGTGGTATATGATGTTTGGTGACAGGGCGGATATAATAACTCCCGATGCGTTAAAAGAAAGAATAAAATGTTTGGCGGAAGGAATTGGGAAGAAGCTATGATTAGGGATGATTGCGCCGCATCGTCATGTCCCGCTATATGTTGCGGGACATCCCTTAAAGAATTACAGGGGTCAAGTGATATAACGCATGTATAATAAACAGGTCGCGCAAAGCCTTTGTGCAGATGCTTAAATAGGACTGGCTTAATTGCGGGAGATACCTGCCTGCGCAGGTATGACGGTACCTGTCTTTCGGGCTACTTGAATATTAAAATAAATTAGATTATACATCATTCCTGCTGACATACTGTTGTCATTACTCGGTTTTAGCTTGCATCCATAATTAAACACAAAATGCAAACAAAATACTGGATCATCGTTGCCTCAAAAGACCATGCTGAAAGGGGTATTAAGGCAGGCGCCGTACAGGCAAATCATGGCAAGGCAGCGCCGCTAAAGCGGATGAAGGCAAATGATTGGGTGCTTATTTATTCTTCAAAAAAACATTATGATAAAGATGACAAACTGCAAAAGTTTGTAGCAATAGGGCAGGTAAAAGATGAGCAAGTGTATCAATTTGAAATGGGTGCAAACTTTAAGCCTTACCGCAGGAATATGGTATGGCATGATTGCGAAGAAGTTTCTATATTACCATTGATTGGGCAGCTTGAATTTATTGAAAATAAAAAGCAATGGGGTTACCCGTTCCGTTATGGCTTTTTTGAAATTGATGAAAAGGATTTTAATACGATAAATAGCCACATGCTTAAATATGAAAGCGCAAACAAACAATAATATGGAACCAACATTTTTTGCCACACAAAAGGATTTTAGAAAATGGCTGGAAAAAAACCATACAAAGGCAACTGAATTGTATGTCGGCTTTTACAAAGTAACCTCCGGTAAGCAAAGCATTACCTGGCCGCAAAGCGTGAATGAAGCACTGTGTTTTGGCTGGATAGACGGCGTGAGAAAAAATATTGACAGCGAAAGTTATTATATCCGGTTTACCTCGCGCAAACCCGGCAGTATATGGAGTACCATAAACATACAAAAGATAGAAGACCTAACAAAAGCCGGGCTGATGAAACCCGCTGGTGTTGAGGCATACAGCAAACGGGCTGAAAGCAGATCAAAAATATATTCCTACGAGAAGGAGCCGGTTGCACTTAGCAAGGCTTACGAAAAAACATTTAAGGCCAATAAAAAAGCCTGGAAGTTTTTTCAGTCGCAACCGGCATGGTATAAAAAGGTTGCCGTGCACCGCATAATGAGCGCAAAACAGGAAGCCACGCAGCTAAGCAGGCTTGACAGGCTTATTAAAGACAGTGAAGATGAGAAAACAATAAAAGAATTGAGTTACGGAAAGAAGAAATGAAATGGCAAATAACCCCGGCATTGTTCCGTTAGGAACAAAAGCTGTGTAGAAAAATTCGCTATCTGGGTCATGTCGCGCCGTAGGTGCGACTCCTTTTAGGGTTTTGCTCCTAACGGAGCAAAAATAGGTGTTTTCAATTATTGGTGACTACAAAGCTTTCACTCCTAAAGGAGTTATGAAAACAATACTGCTTACTGGCTTACGGTCAGACGGGGAACGTCATACCAGTTATATCAACCCCCTTACCTTTTCAATCACCAAATCCAAATTGCCTGCATCCTGGCCGCCGGCAGTTGCCAGGGTTTTTTGGCCACCACCACCGCCTTTTATTAATGGGGCGATATGCTCTTTAATGATCTTTGGTGCATCCAGATTTTTGGATGCAACCACTGCATCATCCAGCATTACGGCAACATTGGCTTTACCGGCAATATTTGCGGCAAGTACAACTACGTAACCCTGTGATGCCTCAGTAAAAGGCAAGCTTGCTTTAAGGTCAAAACAAAGTCTTTTTAGTGCATCAGCGTTGCTTACCTCTACCACCTGGCCGATAAAATCAATACCGTTTATATGTTCAGCTTTGCTTAACAGCACATCTTTTAAAGCAAACAGTTGTTTTGTTTCCAGCGATTCAATTCTTTTCCTTAACTCACTGTTCTCTGCTGAAACATTTTCAACCGCTTTTAATATATCCTTTGGATTCTTTAATGCCTCGCGAATAATGTTCAGTGATTCAAATTGCTCATTTATCAATTCCTCTGCTGCCTTGCCACTCACGGCCTCAATCCTGCGCACACCGGCGGCAACAGCAGCCTCATGTTTTATTTTAAAAAAGCCCAGTTCGCCTGTAGCGCCTACATGTGTGCCGCCGCACAGTTCAATTGAATATTTTGGATCAACCATTACTACGCGCACTATATCACCATATTTCTCGCCAAACAAAGCCATTGCGCCAAGTGCCACTGCTTCATCCTTTTGCATCTCCCTTATTACCACAGGTATGTTCTCGCGTATCTTTTCATTTACGATGGCTTCCACCTGTTTTATTTCTTCATCAGTAACTTTAGCAAAATGCGAGAAGTCAAAACGCAGGTGCTCATCATTTACAAGACTGCCTTTTTGTGCTACGTGTGTGCCTAATACTTTACGCAGTGCAGCATGCAACAGGTGTGTAGCGGTATGATGACCTTGTGTTTGTAGCCTTTTTTGCGTATCCACCTTTGCAATAACTTCCCCGTCAATATCACCAGGCAATTCATCAGCAAAATGAATTATTAAGTTGTTCTCCCTCTTAGTATTATTAATTATTAATTGTTCATTATTAATTATAAACACACCCGTATCGCCTACCTGGCCACCGCTTTCCGCATAAAACGGTGTTACGTTTAATACAAACTGGTAAGCCTCTTTACCCTTTGCTTTTACCTTACGGTAGCGGGTAATTTTTGCTTTTATCTCTAATGTATCATAGCCAACAAATTCAGTGTATGCAGTATCATCCAGAACAACCCAATCCTCTGTATCAACTGCTGTAGCCGCGCGGGAGCGGGTTTTTTGTTGTTGCATTTCTGCATTAAAGCCTGGCTCATCAACACTAAACCCATTTTCTGTCACTACGAGTTTAGTAAGGTCTAAAGGAAAGCCGTAAGTATCATATAATTCAAATAAAACTTTGCCAGGCAAAACAAAAGCGTCGTCGTTTTGTTCTTTATACTTTGCTAATCCTTCCAATGAATAAAATGCTTCAAGACGTAACAACCCCTTTCCTAATGTCCTCAAAAATGCATCCTCTTCCTCTTTCACCACCTTCGTTACAAAGTCTTCCTGCTTGCTCAATTCAGGAAAAACATTCTCAAATTGTTTGGCCAATAATGGCATTAACCTAAACAAAAGCGGCTGCTTATAATCCAGGTATGAATAGTAGTATCTCACAGCCCTTCGTAATATCCTTCTTATTACATAACCCGCACCGGTGTTGCTGGGTAACTGCCCATCAGCAATGGTAAACGCAATAGCACGTATATGGTCTGCCAGCACACGAAAAGCAATGGCCTCCTTGCTATTACTGTTGTCATATTTTTTACCTGTTATCTTTTCTACTTCTGCAATGGTACTTGTAAATACATCTGTGTCATAATTACTGCTCTTGCCCTGTATCACACGCACCAATCTTTCAAAGCCCATGCCGGTGTCCACATGCCTTGCAGGCAATGGCTGGAGGCTTCCGTCTTTTAAACGGTTAAACTCCATAAACACATTATTCCATATCTCAATTACCTGCGGATGGTCGTTGTTTACCAGTGTTTTACCATCTACCTGTTTTCTTTCTTCATCTGTTCTGCAGTCAACATGTATTTCGCTGCAGGGCCCACAGGGGCCGGTATCACCCATCTCCCAAAAATTATCTTTCTTATTGCCAAACAATATCCTGTCCTCACCCACCCATTTTTTCCACTCAGCAATAGCTTCTTCATCGCGCCCCAGGTTTTCTTTTGCATCCCCTTCAAACACCGTTACATACAGGCGGCTTTTATCCAGCTTATACACTTCTGTTAACAATTCCCAGCTCCAGGCAATGGCATCTTTTTTAAAATAATCGCCAAAGCTCCAGTTACCAAGCATTTCAAACATGGTGTGGTGGTAAGTATCTACACCCACCTCTTCAAGGTCGTTATGTTTACCGCTTACACGCAGGCATTTTTGTGTATCAGCCACACGTTTATCAGGCGCGGTTTTATTACCCAGAAAATAATCTTTAAACTGGTTCATACCCGCGTTGGTAAAAAGCAGGGTAGGGTCATTCTTTATAACAATAGGGGCGCTTGGCACAATAACATGCCCTTTTTGCTTAAAAAAGTCGAGAAACGTCTGTCGTATTTCGGTACTGGTCATTATCTTTTATTACAATATTTTTTAACGTATTCTATTATACAAGCTATATTTGTTGCCTTGTTACAAGGGGCGTAAAGATAAAGATTTTGGGCTTTTATGTTTTCAGGTATAAAATTTGCTGCAAAATCAGCCTTTATATAACCAATGAACTTTGACTGCTCTCGTGTCCGTACTATTTGTTTGGGGGTACAAATTACGGTTGCATTGCCTGCATAGTTCAGCTTTAGCATATTTTTTTTAAATGTGTCAGTAATAAGCCGGGCATCAAGCCAATGAAAAAAATAAAGTATTTCTACAATACCCACACGCTCCGTTACGAGAAGCTGGTAACCCCCCTGCGGGTTAAGCTTTTGCGCATATTTGCTTTTTTAGCCACGGCTGTTGTTACAGCAGCCCTTATTGTAACCATCGCTTTTCATTATATACAATCGCCCAACGAAAAAATATTAAGTCAGCAGAATGACGAACTGAAGGAAAATTTCACGCTTATGCAGCAGCAGGTGCAGCAACTGCAGCAAAAAATGGGTGACCTGGAAAGGCGTGATAACAATGTTTACCGCAGCATATTTGAATCATCGCCCATACCGGACAGCGCACGACTGAAGGAGATGGAAAAAAATAAAGAGATTAAGCTGGTGCAAAGCATGAGCGAACAGCAGCTTGTAAAAAGCATGACCGACCAGTTAAACAAACTTATACTGCGCATGGCATACCAGTCAAAATCGTATAATGATATTGATATAATGATAAAAAATAAGCAGCAGCTTATTGCAGCAATACCATCTATACAACCAGTGAGCAATAAAGACCTTACCCGTATAGCTTCCGGTTTTGGCTACCGTATTGATCCCATTTATAAAAGTACGCATTATCATGCAGGGCTCGATTTTACAGCACCCATAGGCACACCTATTTACGCCACGGCTGACGGCGTTGTAAAAGAGGCTGGCTTTAGCACCGGCGGCTTTGGCAACCAGGTGGTAATTAACCACGGCTATGGTTACGAAACGCTATACGGCCACATGTACAAGGTAAACACAAGCGCGGGTAAAACCGTAAAGCGCGGCGAAGTAATTGGTTATGTGGGCAGCAGCGGTAAAAGTACCGGGCCACACTGCCATTACGAGGTGCACCGCAGCGGCATACCAGTTGACCCTGTTTATTATTTCTACAACGATTTGTCGCCCGAACAATATAACCGCATACTAAAAATAGCAGCCGCGCAAAACCAGAGTTTTGATTAGGTTATGCAGAAAGTGAAAGCCAGCAGCCTATTTGCCCGACCCCGGTTGCCATTTTAAACTCAACCCTGTTGATTCGCCGGTAGAAGCCAATCCAAGGGATAAGTCTTTATTTTTGAATTTAATGCGGTGAATTTCGGGGATGAGAATGCCAAACGCGGCACCAATACCAAAACCAGCCATAACATCAGACGGAAAATGCCTTAAACCCATAATCCTGAAATACCCTAAAAGCAGCGGAGGCACCGATGCAGCGGCGTACAGCCAATATTTATTGCCGCCTATTTCAGGGTGATAATCAGCATATACTTTCGCCATAAAAAAAGTTGCTGCAGCAACCGTTGCAACATGGCCGCTGTAGAAGGAGTTGCGGTTATTACCATCATTTCGCTGATCGTAGGGCAATGCATCGTAATAAACCACCGGGCGAAATTTATTTTGAAAAGAAGGCCCTATAAAACTATTGGTATAAACATTTGAAACGAGAGAGATTGTTTCCAAATACATCACCAATATCCTACCCCACTCCTGTCTTACACCTTTGTCAAAAGCAAGTGCACCAGGCGCAATTACCGAAACAATAAGCGTAATATCAGCGTCCTTGTTATACATGTTTATTTTGGAGGGGTCCTGGTTAAGCGCCCATTTATCAAACCCACTGATAATATTCCTGTTAAGGTTTTGAAACTCCGCGATGCTTATTTCCTGTTTATCAATAACATGCGGAATAGCAAGATAATTAGTTATACCCCCAACACCAGCTATGGTGCCACTTACCCAATAGTTAATTTTATATACGTGCCTTTCAGAATCGCCGCTTTTAAATTGTGCATGGAGGCTGTTATTAAAACAACCGATAAATAAGGTAAAGGCAATTAAAACACAAGGTATTTTCATAGTTTATGCTGATTTTAAATGAAGGGTGCTAAAAGGATTGGAGGTTTCACCCGCCATATAAGAGGCAAATACGGTGCCACCTGCTTTAACGGCTGTATACCACGGGGCTAGGCTTGGTTATGGTATTGATGTGTATCAAATTCCGCAGAGTTCACACTATCCGGCTCAAAAAGGGAGGTTTTATAGTTAGTATGTTGCTACATATAAAACAAAAAGCACTAAAGCCCCGTGTTTGGGTTTTAGTGCTTTTGAATTAACTCCGTGCAATGGCGTATTCCTCCATTGTACTTTTCAACATAAAAGCTCTGTTGAGCTGTGGCGCCTTTGCTTTACTCCCTGGCTGACTTTGGCAAAGGTATATCGCGTACCAGCATATCGTTCCTGTTGGCCATAGTCCAGGCAGTGTAAAAAACAAGCTTTACACGTTTGGTCATCAGGTCGAAGTTGATCTTATCCACTGTATCGGTTGGCTGGTGGTAATCTTTATGCACGCCGTTAAAGTAAAAGATAACTGGTACGCCGTGCTTTGCAAAGTTATAGTGGTCGCTGCGAAAATAGAAGCGGTTTGGATCTTTGGGATCGTTAAAGCGCCTGTCTAACTCCATGTGCACCCCGCTGTTATTAATGCTGTCAGTAATCTTCATCAGGTCGCTGCTAAGCTTATCTTCGCCTATAACATACAGGTAGTTTAAGGAGTCGCCTTTGTAACCGGGATCAATCCGGCCAACCATATCGGTATTAAGGTCAACAGAAGTTTTCTCCAGCGGGAACACCGGGTGTGATGTATAATAATCGCTGCCCCACAAGCCTTCTTCCTCTCCGGATACGGTCATAAAAACCATTGTTCTTCTCGGGCCCTGGCCCTTTGCTTTGGCCTTGGCAAAGGTTTGGGCAATCTCTAAAACGCTGGTAGTACCACTGCCATCATCATCAGCGCCGTAATAAATAACGGTATCTCTCTTGCCTAAATGGTCGTAGTGGCCGGTTACCATTACATACTCGTCCTTTTTATCGGTGCCCGGCAAAACGCCAATTACATCAGTGCTTTCCAGGTTGTTGGTAATGGTTTTAATATCAAGCGAAAGGTTTGCATTGTACACCCCCCTAACTGTTGTTTTAAGGTCAGCAAAACTGCTGCTGGTCTTGCCTAAAATTGCAGCCGCCGCGTCAACTGACATGCTTACCACCGGCGTATTGGTAGTTAGCTTTGTTACGTACATGCTGCCTTTTAAAGAAGATGGCTTTGCTTTGGGGAAGTCTCTTGACACAATGATAATACCCTTGGCACCCTTGCTTCTTGCAGCCAATATTTTGGCACGTGCCGCACGAAAGTTAGGCTTGTCGCCATCATTAGCGGAGCCTTCCAGCAGCATTACCCACCTGTCCTTTACGTCAAGGCCGCTGTAATTATTTATGGTTGAATCGGAAGTACCAAAGGAGGCAAAAATAACCTCACCAGCCTTCCACGAACCCGGAATAAACGAAGAGGGGCTGATAACATAATCTTTATCAGGTACAAGTGTACTGTTGTTTATTGTTAGCGATACTGCGGCAAGAGAGTCCTGGTAAACAGGATAACTTAATTGGTAGCCAGTGCTGGTACCGGGTTGTAACCCGATGCTTTTGAAAAAATTCTCAATATAGGCCGCTGCCCTTTTTTGGCCAGGTGTTGCGGTTTCCCTCCCCTCCATTTGGGTGCCGGCAATAATAGTGAGCTTGGCTTTAAGGTCCTGGGCAGTAATAGCGCCGGCAAATTTTGACGGGTCGTTTTTTTGCTGGGCGGCAGCAGCCACCGATAACAGCAGTGCTAATGGTAAAACAAATTTTCTCATGTGCTTATTTTAGGGTAGTAAAAATACAGTGCCCCGTATAACCAAAGCTTATTTTTCCATGAATGGCGGATAGTTAAAGGTGAGAGCGGGTTGTGCTTGTTCTTAAAAGCAAATCGCCAACCCTGATTTAAACAGAATTGGCGATTTAATTATTAAATGGTTTTTATGCTAACTCCATTCTTCTTTTTCCTTTTGTTGCATTGATTTATATGCGCGCTTAGATACAAAAACACCAAATTCGTATAAAGCCATCAGGGGAATAAACACGATGGTTTGACTATACCAGTCAGGGCTTGGTGTTATAAAAGCTGCGATTACCAAAATAACAATTATAGCATATCTGCGTGACCGCGTTAAGAACGACGGCGTGATAATGCCGATGCGGGTAAGTGCGTAAGCAATAACAGGCATTTCAAATGCAAGGCCAACGCCTAAAATTATGGTAGTAAGTGTATCCAGGTAATCGTTAAAAGTGGGAATGGTTTTTACAACGCTGGCGTCACCTGCTATATTAAAATTTAGCAGGAAGCTAAATGTAAAAGGAGCAAGCACCATATAGCCAAAAAGTGCACCAAGAAAGAAAAAGAATGTAACCCAGAATATTACAAAACGGGTGCCCCTGGTTTCTTTGGGTTTTAAAGCTGGTTTTACAAATTTCCAAAACTCCCAAAAGATATAAGGGAAAGCTAAAATAAGCCCGCCCACGAACGCAAGATTGATGGCACCGAGAAATTGACCTGCAACAACGGTTGTTTGCATGCTTAGTTGCGGCGCCTGGAGGCAAAGCCCCTGACCCGGCTTATTGCTTAATCCAAGATGTTCACTTAACCAGCAGAAGCCGGTGTAGCTTATAAAACTCTGGTGTGTGGGCCCGAGAATGATGACATTAAACACCCAGGCGTGGTACATGAAAATTATAACGGCCCCAACCAATATTGCCAGTACCGCGCGTATTATGTGCCAGCGCAGCTCTTCAAGATGGTCAACAAATGCCATTTCTTTTCTGCTTCCCCTAAGCCTGTTAAATAAACCGTTTGCCATTGTAGTATTTAAAATATGTACGGGTGCAAAGGTAACGGGTAGAACAGTAATTCTGTTATCGATTTGTGAAAGTGCTGTACTTCTTTTAAAAGGGGCTTACGAGAATTTTAGCAGGGGCAGGCTGACAGTAAAAAGCGATCCTTCATCGCTATTGCTGTTTACACTTATTTCACCGAAATTAAACTGCACCAGCCGTTTTGTAAGATATAATCCGATACCCAGGCCGGAGTGGTCATATCGTTTGGAGCTTAACTGCTTATAGGGAGCCACTGCATCCAAGTTACTCAATGGAAAGCCTTTACCATTGTCCCTTATTTCAATTACATAGTTTTCATCATCTGCTACCCCGCTTACTGTTATTTTTTGACCGGGCTTTGAAAACTTCAGCGCATTGTCCGTAATCTCAATAAAAATTCGCAGCAGGTACTCAATTTTTATACGAATGGCAATGTCTGTAAGATGAATCTCAAGGTCATCACCCCTCTTATACATTTCATTTGCCATGTGCCGCAGTTCGCCCGTAATTTTATTGGTCCAGCCTTTTTCACTTAGGCCATTGGTAAACATGGTAATAAGCTGAGGGTTAAGGTCTGCGCGTCTTATCTCCTCTAACAACAGGAGGTTGGATAAGGAATGGTTAAGGCGTAAGCCTGATTTTAAAACGGAAAAAAGCAGCTCTTGCGTTTGTTGCTGGCTGTATTTTCCGTTAGCGTTTATAAGCAGGTTTGTTCCGCCTAAAATGCCATGCAGCAACGTATTAAATTCATGATAGTAGCTGGCGAAAACCTCTGTATCCACCTCGTGGGCCTTTTGCCCACCCGAAGAACCTTGTTTTTGATATCGTAATAATCTTGTCTTCACAGAACGAAGAAATTCTTTTTCAGTAAATGGTTTAAATAAAATATCATCAGCCCCTAAATCCATTGCTTTACGTTCAATGCCTTTTTGAACAGTGTATGCTATTACGGGTATGTTTTGCAGAAGGGGGTTGCTTCGTATATGCTCAATTACTTTAAACCCATCCAATTTGGGCAACGAGGTATTGATAATAATTAAATGCGGGTGAAACTCGATGGCATCAAAGAGAGCAAGTTTTCCATTTCGCGATGTTTTAACAACATAATCCTGCGCCTGGAGAACACTTTCTAATTTATCCCTTTCTGTTTCATCATCATCAGCTAACAGTATCCTTACCTGTTGAATCATGGCAGGGCCTTTGGTTATTGGAATTTCAAGTTTTTATATAAAGCAATCATTTTTTTGTACTAAAAAGTGAAAATAAGAAAATAAAACAAAAAAATCACCGTAATATTTTCATTTTTACCATTTCAATACGGGTATCACTCACATTTGAAATATCAAACTCGTATTTATCTATAATAATACGTTCTTTTAACCTGGGAATGGTTTCGTGTTGGTTAAT
>FTJK01000726.1_pt2 | contig 11679 bp, 11 predicted proteins | sample 1658811 | NCBI WGS metagenome assembly FTJK01 (sample SAMEA3914857, study PRJEB12502) | metagenome | biome: forest; material: soil | place: USA | collected 2011-06-22 | depth 0.1 m
GAAGCCGGAAGAAACTGAAGTTTATACACCCGTGCCGCCGGTGGTAACACCCGGCAATACCCCACAGGATGCACCCTCTGATGCTGTGGTTTTATTCGACGGCAAAAATATTGACCAATGGGTACTAACCGGCGACACTACAAAACCCGCTAACTGGACGGTTGCGGATAATATATTAACCGTAAAGAAAAAAGGCAGCGGCAATATTCAGACAAAGCAACGCTTTATGGACTACCAGTTGCATATTGAATGGCGCATACCTGCAAGCATACAGGGCACGGGCCAGGCGCGTGGCAACAGCGGCGTGTTTCTTGCCTCCACTGGTGGTGGCGACGCTGGTTATGAAATGCAGGTGCTTGATTGCTACAATAACACAACTTATACCAACGGGCAAACGGCCGCTATTTACAAACAATCCGTGCCATTAGCAAATGCGTGTAAAAAACCGGGTGACTGGCAGGTGTATGATATTGTATGGACAGCACCGCGCTTTAATGCTGACGGCACTTTAAAATCACCTGCGCGTGTTACTGCATTTCATAATGGTGTGCTGGTGCAGAATAATTATGAACTGAGCGGCCAAACTTTATACATAGGCCACCCGGTTTATACGGCACATGGTGCATCGCCTATTAAACTGCAGGCGCATGGCGATGCCAGCGAGCCTATAAGCTTCAGAAATATTTGGGTTAGGCCTTTATAAAAAAAGGTCATTGGTCATTTGGTCAATAAGTCAATCAGATGGATAGCAGATAGTGCTCAAATCATGAAGGATAGAAGGAAATGCTTCAAGATTACGCCGGTGCCTTCTAATAAACCTGTGATGTTAATGCATCACAGGTTTTTTTTATTATCTTCAACGCCTGTAACAGCCTTTGTACATGCCCCGCAGTTCTTTTGCCATATTATTTGCAACAGTAACAAGTGAATGTTATGCTTATACACAAAAAATGATGAGGATTTTATCAAAGTGTACAGGTGTAGTGCTATTTATCATATTCTTTTCAGTCAACGCTTCAGCAGGCATTTTCGATACGCTCAAAAATATTAAACCATCAGACAGGATAAACGTTGCCGAACAAATTTACCAGGCGCAACTTCGCCTCGTAGATTCGACCTATGCAATTAATGAGATCAACAATCTCATTTTGATGGCAGGTAAAACAAATGACCATTCGCTTGAATGTTTTGGGTGGTCACTGCTCGCAGACCGTCTTGCACGTACCAGGGGTTTTAACGACGAATCAACTTCTCTTCATTTCAAAGCCATTGGCCTTGCCATAAAGTATGAGTTACCGCTTTTGCAGGGTATATGCAGCTATAAAGCAGGCCGGTATTTTTACAGTTTTAAAAAATTCCCTTCTGCTTTTGAATACCTGTTAAAAGCCGATGCTATTTTTAAAGATCAGGGGTACAGCAAGTCGCCTCTTGCAGGTTCGTTTTTATATTTCATGGCCAATATATATTTTGAAACAGGCGATCTTGATAATGCTGCTCATTTTTATATGCAATCCCTTTCTATCCCAGGTGCAACTGTTTACCAGTTAAAGCAGACCAACAACACATTGGGTGTAATTGCCTTAAGAAAAAATGATTATCCCCGTGCGCTGGTGTATATGCAGAAGGTGCTTGCGATAGCCGATGCTGATAAAGACTCTACCTGGAAAGGAATTATATCAGGCAATATAGGCAGCGTTTATTTTAAGCTCAATAATTTTCAGCAGGCTATATCTTATTTACAAACAGGTTACCGGCTTAACCTGGCGCATAATGAATGGTCTAACGCGGTGGATAACATTAGTTTCCTCGTTAAAATTTACCTGTCCCAAAACAATACCGCAGCAGCGGCCACGCTGTTAAAAGCAGGAGAAGGCTTAATACAAAAAGATAGTTCGCTCAAAAACCGCAGGAACTTATACGAGGTAATGGCGATGTATAACGAAAAAACGCTGCATCCTGCGGAAGCGCTTGAATACTGGAAAAAACAGCAACAGGCAAATGACAGCATAAACCTGCTTGCAAATGCCGGCAATTACAACACTATCCAGCAAAAGGTGGAAACAGAAAAACACCTGGCAGATATTAAGAACATACAGGCACGGTCGCAAATAGCATTATTAAAACGTAACCTGTTTATCGTTATTTTGTTTTTACTCATGGTTGTTTCGTTACTGGTGTATAACAGGCTGCGCCTGAAAAGAAAAATGGAATGGGCGCTTTTTATTCGACAGGAGGCCTTGCTTACATCAGAAAAATTAAGGGCTGAAGCGGAAACGTTGAGAGCTGAAGATGAGCTTGTAAATGCAAAGGCCCTTTTAAAAAATTACACAGAGAATACCCGTCAAAAAAACGAGCTGATAAAAAAATTCAGTGTTGAAATAGACAAATTGAAGAGGGGCCTTCCCTCAACAACCGGTAATTATCCGCAAGATTATGAAGAACAATTACTACAGTCAACCATACTAACAGATGTTGATTGGGACGATTTCAGGCTACTGTTTGAAAAAGTGCATAAAGGCTTCTTTTTCAACCTTAAAAAAGCCTTTCCACAGCTTTCGGTTACCGATACACGCCTTCTCTCTCTTATTAAACTCCAGTTATCCAATAGGGAAATGGCCAACATGCTCGGTATAACTACCGAGGCTATCCGCAAAGCTAAACAACGCCTTCGCAAAAAAATAAACAGTGAGCAAGAGGTAGAAGATATCGTTGCAACACTTTAATTATCAAACTCTTGCACTTTGTCCCATTTTTGTCCCTCCCCAAAAACACTGAATTCAGCTTTACAACGGCAATTTTGCGCAGATGAAGGATTTTAGAAATGACCCTTTTAAAAGAGTGGTCATCATATACACCATTATTGTTTTACTGTTTTTGCTACTTATGTTATGCGTAGTGGTACACTACACAAGAAAGGCAGAAGAAATACAGAACGAATCCATGCAGGTTTATTAAGTTATCCTTCAATGTAATAACTTTACGGTCTTACAAAGCCAAAAAATACTGCATGCAAAAAATATCTTTTTTTCTTACCGCCGCTATATTATTTTTCTGTCTAATAAAAGTGAAAGCCCAGTCAGGCGATACGTTGGTTTTAAGCGATATTCAATGGGATGCAACTTCGCCTGCAGGTATGCAGGAACTAAAGATACCGTCTGCGGGCAGCCTTTTGCAAGGCTTTATTTATAAAGCCAATGGCAGTCAAAGCCATCCCACCCTTTTATTGCTGCACGGGTACCCAGGCAACGAAAAAAACCTTGACCTGGCGCAGGTGGTGCGCGCACGTGGCTGGAATGTTGTTTATTTTGATTACCGCGGCTCATGGGCCAGCCAGGGCCAGTTTAGCTTTAAGCACTGTGTGAAGGATGTAGTTAATACGGTATCTTTTTTAAAGCAATACAGTGATTCGTTTCATATTGATACCTCTAATATAGTGTTGTTTGGCCACAGCATGGGCGGGTGGATATGTTTAAAAGCGCTGCAGCAATTACCGGATGTTAAAAAAGGATTTGCGCTCTCCACCTGGGATATTGCTGGTACCGTTAGTAAGGCAAAAGGGCATATTCCCGTACTGGAAAAAATGATGGGTACTTATTTTGTATTGAATGCATCCACCAAAGACCAGTTTACACCCGTTATTAACGATCCTGCTTATTATGATCTTGCCAACGATGGCGCCGCACTTGCACAAAAACAAATTATTATGCTGGATGAGCATGACCGTAATGCTGGCATAGCTGACGCTGTAAAAAAAATGAATACTGCTTATTTTGACTATAATGTTTGGCAAACCGACCATCCTTTTACGAATAAAAGAATTGCGTTAATTAAAAAAGTATTGACTTTTTTGAATAGATGACAGTTGTAAGATGAGGGTTGACAGGATAAGTACGAATTACCAAGTAGAGGGTACGAAGTAAATATATGTACGATTTTCGAAGTACTAAGTGAACAGCAAGTAAGGGGCAGGATTTATGAAGTATGAAACAAAAAATGCAGAATTTTATTTCATACCAGCTTCAATCAAATCTGCCGCAAAGCGGTGCGTTTGAATAATCTACCATCGTCAATCATTCACACTTCGTACTTCGTAAATCGTACTTCGTACTTAAGACTGGCTTAGTTTTTGAAACGTCTAAATTATGCTTTTACATATACATCCTGATAATCCAAACGAGCGTCATATAAAAACCGTGGTGGAATGCCTGCTGGATGGTGGCGTAATTATTTACCCCACCGATACCATCTATGGCCTGGGCTGCGATATATTTCAGCACAAAGCGGTGGAACGTATTTGCCGTATTAAGCAAGTTGACCCACAAAAAGCGCAGCTTAGTTTTGTGTGTTACGACCTAAGCGACCTTAGCAAATACACTAAAAGTATTTCTACACCTTTGTACCGGTTATTAAAAAGTTATTTACCCGGGGCCTATACATTTATTTTGCCTGCAAGCAAAGAAGTGCCCAAAATATTGCAAAGCCGCAAAAGCACCATTGGCCTGCGTGTGCCTGATAATAATATTGCCAGGGCTATTGTACACCAGCTTTCACATCCTATTCTATCCGCATCATTGCCGGGCGAAATGGTGGAAGAATATACCGACCCAGAACTTATGTATGAAAATTTCCAAAACCTTGTTGATATTGTGATTGATGGCGGCACGGGCGGGATGGTTCCCTCCACTGTGATAGACTGTACAAAAGATGAATACGAAGTGTTGAGGATGGGTGCAGGGGTATGGGAAGAGGCGGTTTGATTCCGGGTTTTAGATTGATTAGAAAATAAATATTCAATACTCAATGCTCAACACTCAATGTTCAAATGAATACATTCGGAGATTAGCTTTTATTGATAACTGAAGGAAGGCTTTGCACAAACATTAAATGTTCAACTTAAAAAAGCCGCAGCAATAACTATCAGGCTTAAGTTTACTGTAACTGTTCCAATTGAAATTCAATTTTGCTTTTCGTGTCTCTATTAGGGTTTTTGGTAAGCCCCTTTTCATATATTTCTTTAGCCTTATCGTATTGCTTAAGGTCAAAATAGCAATTGCCTAAATTTAAATATGCGGTTGCATAATCAGGGTTTAATTCTATACATTTAAGGTTATCTTTTATCGCCTGTTTAATATTCTTATACCATTTATGGTATAGCCTTGCACGGTTGTAATAAGCCAGGTAGTTTTCGTGTACTGCGATGGATGCTGTAAAATCTTTCATAGCCAGGTCCTCTTTGTCCATTTCTTCGTAGGCTAGCCCTCTATCCACGAACGTTCTGTAACTGCCGGGTGTAAGTTTTAAATACCAGTCATAATCCTCAATGGCCTTATCGCTTCTGCCATGCTTATAATAAAAATACCCGCGCTCCACTCTTATATAAGGATGATCGGGATTGTCAGCAATTGCATTGGCGTAAGCCTCCAGTACATTATTTACGGCCGAATCAAAGGCATCATCTTCATCCCTCTTTTGCGACACAATTACTTTATACAGCACAATAAGCCCCTCCTGTGCCTCTATGTTATGCTTATTTAACTCAATACCTTTTTTATAGTCCTTTTCCGCACCCGCATAATCATGAAAATCAGTACGTATATCCGCACGCAGCTTATAATATTGCGATGCAGCAGGGTCGTAGTAAATAGCTTTATTTAATAATGCAAGTGCAGTATCGTATTTTTTTAGATGCGAGTAAACAACCCCCAGGTTTGCAAGTACTGAGGAAGACGTAGTGTCCATTTTATAGGCCCGTGCCAGGTCACTAAAGGCTGAATCGTATTCTTCCATAGCATTGTACAGCGACCCCCTGTTATTAAGGGCCAGTTGTATGCTATCGCAGTTAAGCGCTATAACGCGCGTGTACATATTAACTGATTCCTGAACCATCCCTTCTCTATTCATGCTGTCAGCCGTTTTGGCCAATTGCTGACAGTCCCCCTGGCAAAAAGATGATACCGGTAAAACCAGGAATAAAATATAAAAGGTTAAGGTTGTTCTTTTCATGCTACTCAAATTCAAATTCCATTTGCGAAGGTGTAATATTAAAGCTCTTGCGGTGGTACCTGCACAGGCCGTGTATCTCTATTGCCTTGCGGTGCTCCTCTGTACCGTAGCCCTTGTTTTTATGCCAGCTATAATGTGGAAATTCACTATGCAGTTGCCTCATATAAGCATCGCGGTAGGTTTTAGCAAGAATGCTGGCAGCCGCTATACTGGCATAAATACCATCACCCTGTATTATACAATAGTGAGGGATATTCTTATAAGGTGTAAACCTGTTACCGTCAATCAATAAGGCATCTGGTGTTGCCGTTAATGCATCCAGTGCTTTGTGCATCGCTTTAAAGGAAGCCCTTAAAATATTAATAGCATCTATTTCATCATTGTCAACAACCCCAACTGCATAGCTAACTGCATTTGCTTCTATAAAAATACGCAGTTCTTCCCTTTTTTCAGCAGGCACCTGCTTGCTGTCGTTTAGGTCAGCATGGTAAAATTTTGGCGGCAATATAACAGCGGCGGCAAATACAGGCCCGGCATAACATCCCCTGCCTGCCTCGTCGCAGCCTGCCTCTACCTGTTGTTTTTTAAAATATTTCTTTAGCATGCCTGTCAGGTCAAAATTCAATATTCTAATTCATTCCAACAAAACAGTTCATAACATTTATTCCACAATTACCTTTGCGGCAATTATTGTTAAACCCCCGTAATGAATAATCAAACAAAATATATACGCTTTACGCAGCTCATTTTGGTTTTTGTGTTTTTGGTTATACTTGCAGGCAGCATTGTGCGGGCCACGCAAAGCGGCATGGGTTGTCCCGACTGGCCTACCTGTTTTGGCAATATGATACCCCCAACTGAATACAAACAGGTTATATTTCAGCAGGGCCATCGTTATAATAAGGGCCAGTTTATTATTTACAACGACAGTTTAAAATACGCAAAGGAAAAGTTTGTAAGCGGTAACAGCTACAACCCTGCAGACTGGCTGCAATATGAAAAACACAATTACGCAAAATTTGAGGTTTACCAAACCTGGATAGAATATATAAACCGCCTTTGTACCGGGGTACTGGGATTTCTGTTAGCAACCCATGTTGTTTGGTCTTTCAGCAGGTTTTATAAAACAAGAAAAAGCATCGTGTGGCTGTCTGCATCCCTGATACTGCTGGTTGTATTTGAAGCCTGGCTGGGCAAGGTGGTGGTTGACACAAATTTAGGGCTGCTTGAAATTTCTGCTCATTTGCTGCCTGCCCTGATCATGGCAGCGCTGCCGGTTATCATTATCAACAAGCTTCAGCAAAACGAAAAACTGCAAAACGTCAGACTAAAGTGGTTAGTTACGCTTGCTATTGGCGCCACCTTAACCCAAATTATTATTGGCACCGGCGTGCGGGCCGAAATAGACGGCATTGCAAAATTACTTAACTACCAAAACCGCGAAGCCTGGATAAACCAGCTAACGGGCATATTTGACGTACATAAAATATCAGCGGGCGTACTCGCCATATTGTGCATAATTGTTTTTTGGATGGCTATAACGCATACTGCCCTTCAAAAAAATGCTGTAGCTGTTTTGGTTATTATTTTACTAAGCGTGGCAACGGGCCTTATTATGGCTGGCTTGCATATACCGGCCTTTATACAGCCCCTGCACTTATTGCTTTCAAGTATATTACTAATACTGCTGCTAAACATGAGGCTTAAAGTTGTATAAACTTGTGCATAACATTGTATGGTAAATATTTTTTTTGCACTAACTTTTCTGCCAAATAGTTAATATGCAAACTTTTGTAAGCGATATTTCTAAAAACACTTACCCCATCACTGAAAAAATAACAGGTAAAGCCATACGGCAATGTGTAATGGATGAGATAAAAAAAGATCATCCTATGTTTACCGAAACCAGTAAAATTTCGCTGGAGGAGATGAACGAATACCGCAACAGGTATATAAAGCTTGCGCTGGAAAAAGAAATGGGTACGCTAACATCCCTGGAGCAGCAGGTAGTTGATGCCATGCAGAACGACCAGTTACTTACCGACAAGCTAAATGAGGATAAAAACGACAAGCTTTCTTACGGGCAAAAACTTGCCGATAAGGTAGCCACCTTTGGTGGCAGCTGGAGGTTTATCATCATATTTGGCATATTTCTTTTCTGCTGGATGATATTGAACATAGTATTTCTTGCATCAAAAGCTTATGACCCCTACCCCTTTATTCTGCTAAACCTTATACTTTCATGTATTGCCGCGTTACAGGCGCCTGTGATTATGATGAGCCAAAACAGGCAGGAAGAAAAAGACCGGGAAAGGGCAAGGAACGATTACATGGTAAACTTAAAAGCGGAAATGGAAATAAGGCTGCTGCACGATAAGCTCGACCACCTGATTGTAAACCAGCAGGAAAAATTGATGGAGATACAGCAAATACAAATTGATATGATGAGCGACATCATTCAGCAACTTGACAAAGGCCCGCTGAAAAATATAAAAGCAAAAGAATAGGGCAAAAAGTAATAGAGCTGATATTTTATCGTTTCATTTTTAATGCCTCTCCATATATTTAAGCTGGAACAAACCTATAGGATAATGAAGAAATACCTGGTTGGCTTTTTTTATTCGCTGCCTGTACAACTTGTACTTTTGCACATAAGGCGTTACCAGTTGCTGCTTATTTTTTGGTATATACTGTTTGCCACCATAAGCGGCAATTTTTTGCAAACTTATGGTGCCAACTCATTATATCTCGCTCCCGAATATATTGGCCGTGTGAATGCCTTAAGCTCCGCGATTGTTGGCTTCTCCATTGCTATTTTTATAATGAGCTGGAACATTACCACTTTTATTTTACACACAAAGCATATAAAATTTTTGGCAACCACTGCACAGCCGTTTTTAAAATATTGCATAAATAACGCTGTTATTCCGCTTGTATTTTTACTCACTTACTTTTTTTATTCAGTACATTATTTCCAGGAACAGGAACTGCTTGATAACAGCAAAATATTTTTCCTGATAGGTAGCTGGCTGCTTGGTTTTATTCTATCCATTACGCTCGCATCAGTTTATTTTTTTAACGCCGACAAAACTATATACCGCCGCATGCAGGCGGTGCTAACCAGCGCAAACCTAAACTACGAGAAGAAAATAAAAAAAAGGCGCCGCCGGATAATAAGTGATGAAATGCGGGTTGACTGGTTTTTAAGTGCCAGGCTTAGCTTACGCAAGCCGCGAATGATAAAACATTACAGCCAGCAGTTTCTTGATACTATCTTTAAAAGGCACCATATAGCTGCGGTGCTTATTATACTTTTTGCTTTTATCTCACTGTTAACACTGGGATATTTTTCCGACAAGAAAGCTTTCCAGTTTCCCGCCGCTGCAAGCATAACAGTATTTTTTGCTATTCTTATTGCAGCTGCGGGCGCCATTAATCTTTTTTTACGCAGCTGGAGCATACCCGCATTATTTGCCCTGTACCTGATATTCAACTGGATGTACCAGCATAATATTATTGATCCGCACAATAAAGCCTATGGTTTAAATTATCTCGACCCCGGTAAAAGGCCTGCATATAACCGCAACACCATCGTGCAATTGGCTTCTGCTGAAAACATTACGGCAGACAAAAACAACTACGAGCAAATATTAAACACCTGGAAACAAAAACAACCTGAAACAAAGCCTGTTCTGTTTATAATTGATGTAAGCGGCGGTGGCATACGCAGCGCCGCTTTTACCATGAACGTACTGCAGGCACTGGACAGTATTACCAATGGCGCATTTATGCCGCATACGGTACTTATCAATGGCGCGTCAGGCGGTATGCTTGGGGCGGCTTATTTCAGGCAGTTATACTGGGAAAAATTAAAAGGCAATATTACCAATATACGCGATAAAAAATACCTTGGCGACATTTCAAAAGACCTGCTTAACCCGCTGTTTACATCGTTTATAACAAGGGATTTAATTGGACCGGTAAAAAAATTCAAATCGGATAATAATACCTATACAAAAGACAGAGGGTATGCATTTGAGCAAAAATTAAACAGTAATACACGCGGTTTTTTAAATAAAAAACTGGGTGATTATAAAGACGCCGAACAGCAGGCGTTGATACCATCCATCTTCTTTAATTCAACCATTAACCAGGATGGCCGGCAAATGATCATCAGTACACATCCCGTGCGCTTTTTAATGCAACATGCAAAAGACAGCAGCACCGATATGCTGGCAAACCCTGATGCCGTTGATTTTACCTCTTTTTTTAAAGACCAGGGCCCGTTAAACCTGCACATTCTTACAGCCTTGCGGATGAATGCTACCTTTCCTTATGTATTACCCAACGTAACGTTACCTACCAACCCCGCTATTGATGTAATGGACGCCGGCCTGAGGGATAATTTTGGACAATCAACTTCCCTCCGGTTCATTAATACTTTTAGGGAGTGGTTAAAGCAAAATACTTCGAAGGTTGTACTGGTGCAAATAAGGGACCGGAAACTTGATGAATGGGACAGCAGCAACCTAAACCATAACGGCGTATTAGACTTTATAACCAGGCCTTTGATAATTTTAGAAAACAACTGGTACAACCTGCAAGACTACTATCAAACCGACCAGGTGGCTTATTTGTCGCAGGCACAGGGCCTGCCGTTTAAAAGGGTTCTTTTTGAATATGAACCGGAAAATAAAGAGTCTTACGCATCATTAAGCTTTCATCTTACAGCCGCAGAAAAAGTAGATATTGCTGCGGCCTTATACAACAGCTTTAATCAACAATCTTTTGCGGAAGTACAGAAGCTGATGAAATGATTCTTCTTCAAGTTGATAGATTTTAGGCAGCAAGGAGTTGACAGTTGCCAGATGCCAGATGACGGAAAGCATAAAATCATTTGTTGCAGTCTTTTATCAATAGCAACCTGTAACCCGTTGGTTTCCGCCAGTCATCTGTCATCTAACAACAGTCAACTTTTCTTCTGCAACGGTCAACTCTTTTCTGCAAGCAGCGTGGGCAAATTCTTTATGCTGTAGTACATAAGCAGCAACAACCCTGTGCAAATAAAACAAAAGCCCCAGGCGTGTATATGGTCAAAGGGCGTAAATACATAGTCGTAGGCAAGCTGCAAAAGGCTTAAGGGCTTTGTTACAACATCCCAACTGTTATAACGCAAAAACCTGCCTAAATAAATACCATTGCTTGCAGCAAAAAGGAAAACACCTGTTAATAAAACGCGCCATTTTTTACTTGTATGGTTACTGATAAACCCGTCCACCTGCATTAAGGAAATGATACCCGCCATCAGGCCTGTCCAGGAACCTGCAAGCACCAGTAACAGATCGTACCAAACAGGTACATCAGGCCTGGGGTAAAAATGGAAAATATCAGTTAGTATGTATGGTGCATTTGGAAAAAAAAGCAGCCAGCCGGCAATTAGCGCGATACTCTTAAAATTAACCCTTTCATAGTTGCACAGTTTTCTGCTGAACCAAATAGGTATAACCGCGAGAAATATATTCCACGGATAAAAGAGGTAGGCCGTACTGGTTTTGTTAAAAAGCCTTACAGCAATCAATAGCAGCGTAAAGCCCACAGACACCAGCAGAATTTTTTCTGCTCCGTTCAATTTTAATTTCATAACTACATGATCTTAGGTAAAAAAATAATAAGCGC
>FTJK01000166.1_pt2 | contig 11466 bp, 9 predicted proteins | sample 1658811 | NCBI WGS metagenome assembly FTJK01 (sample SAMEA3914857, study PRJEB12502) | metagenome | biome: forest; material: soil | place: USA | collected 2011-06-22 | depth 0.1 m
AAGGCATAAACGAAAAAAGCGCTCTTCCGTCGTAACCAACGCCATAGCGCAGCGAACGCGCGATGGTTTTATCATCCCAGTTGCCAAGCCCTGTTTCTTTGTCGCTTGTAAGGTTGGGTGTACGCAAGGTACCTATGGGCAGGTTAAAAGCCCTGCCGCCGCTAAGTGGTACAATTTGCCCCTGTTCGGCAAGTTTGTAAGCACTTTCGGGCGCGTGGCAGTCTGCACAGTGCGCCGGCCCGGTTACAAGGTATTTGCCCCTGGCAATAAAAGCGGGGTCTGCAGAAGCATGAATATCGGGGTAAGGCGCATCGTACTTTTTATATTGCATTAGCCATACTACCAGTACCAGTGCAAGAATTAATGAGCCAATAACAATACTGGTCCATTTTAAAAATTTTTTCATACAGCAGTTTTTTAATAAAGGGATGAAGAATATTATACGATGTTTTCACCGTACACGGATTTACCAGCATCTAAAAACCGTTATAGATAATATGATAAATATAAAAAAATTGTTTAAAAAAAATTAAGCTGCCCGCCAAATTGTAATACAGCCAGTATAAAAGCAGGCAAACAATCAGCACAAAACACCATTTTTCAATCCTTTTTTGTATTTTTCAATATTAATTTAGCCGTTATGACTGTACTGGCACTCTATAACCTAAAGGGCGGAGTGGGTAAAACCGCATCTGCCGTAAACCTGGCATACCTTGCCGCCGCGGATGGCTTAAAAACGCTTGTATGGGACCTTGACCCGCAAGGATCATCTACTTTTTACTTAAATGTGCAGCCAGCTACTAAAAATGAAAGCCGCAAAATATTGGCCGATGAAATAGCGCTGAAAGATGCCATACTGGACTCGGCATTTGAGAACCTTTGGGTAATACCAGCCGACCTTTCGGCCCGCAATGCCGACCTTGTACTGGATGATATGAAACAAAGCCGCAAAAAACTTAAAAGCCTGGTAAGCGGCCTGAAAAATTTTGACCTGGTTATATTAGATTGCCCGCCAGGCATATCGCTGCTGCATGATAATATTTTTAATGCTTCAGACTGGATACTGATGCCTAATATACCCACCACACTATCTATCCGCTCCTACGAAACTGTGGCAAAATATTTTGAAGAGAATGACTTTGATACGTCTAAGATAAAATGTTTTTTCAGCATGGTGGACCACCGCAAGAACCTGCACCACGAAGTGATACAGGAATTTTATAAAGACAAATTCTTCCTGAAAAACTACATACCGTATTTAAGCGATGTGGAGAAGATGGGCCAGCACCGCCAACCGGTTTTTGAATTTGCCAACACAAGCTATGCTGCACAATGTTACCGGGACCTGTGGGGCGAGATAAAGAAAGTGCTGTTGTAATTTATTTTTGCTAAACTGTAATAGGTACGGCCGCGTGTTTTAAAGAACAGGCCAACTATGTTTTACAAATCGCCCAAAAGCATTCTTAACCAACCAGTGCCAGCGAAACCGCCAATGTTTTTATGATCGCTATATAATTATGCCCGATTTATTGCCCGCAAATTTAACTTATATTATTTAGATTATCTAAATTTTATTTTGAACTACTAAATAACTTATTAACTTTGTTTAATAAAAGACGGAATGGTTGTTATCAGTTATAAAACAATTAGGGAGTTTTCAGAAAAAACATCCTGATGCTGCTGACGCGCTAAATAATTGGTACGCCATAACAGAGGTTGCTGATTGGGCGAATTTTAATGAAGTAAGAAAAATATTCAATTCAGCAGACCAGGTTGGTAACGACAGGTATGTGTTTAATATTAGAGGTAATAACTACAGGCTTATTGTTTTAATACATTTTAATATAAGAACGGTGTATGTTCTTTTTGCAGGCACACATGTGGAATATAGTAAGATTGATGCACCGACTGTAAAATTTAAAAAATAGTGTTTATGCATTACAAAACTGAAGCTGAATATAATAACGGTATGGCAGAAATACTGGCGCTGATGAACAAAGGTGAGGCAAATCTTGAAAAAAGAGAGATGGCAAAACTGCGCTCATTGGCGCTTGCAGCACAGGCTTACGAAAAAAATATTTATACGGTTCCGCCACCATCTACATTGGAGGGGATGATTGAATTACGTATGTACCAAATGAAACTAAGGCAAAATGAACTTGCAGAAAAATTGGGTGTTAGCCCGGCAAAACTTTCATTGATTTTGAACAGGAAGCAAAAGCCCGATATAGGTTTTATAAAAGCCTTGCACACGAAGTTAAATGTACCTGCAGATTTTATTTTGCAACATATATAATCCCGCCGCGGGAGGAGTAAAATGTGCCAAATCCTACAAATCGCCCAAAAGTATTCTTATACCAACCACCGCCAGCGAAACCGCCAATGCTTTTATGATGGCCTTGCCTTTTATTTTATGCGACAGGTAAGCGCCCAGCTGTGCACCAATAATAACACCGATGGCTAAGTAAGCGGTAAGCTTTATGATATAGGGATCGTTATAATTGCCCTCGGTTATGTGTACTGCAACGCTTGTTATGGCCATAATTGCGAGAATAAAATGCGAGGTGGCAGTTGCTACATGCACAGGAAAACGCAGCCAGTTAATAAGGGCGGGCACATGTATAATGCCCCCGCCAATGCCCAATATAGGTGAAATAAACCCTACCAGTAAACTAATAAACCATCCCACGTATTTGTTGTATGCGTAACTGTAGGTTTCCCCGGTTTTATCCGTAATGGTATGGTGTGTTAAGCCCTGCTGCCCCGTATTTATCGCCGGCGTTGTTTCCCCCGTATTTTTTTGAAAGAGCAGGTATACAGCAAGTATAACTAACAGGGAGCCAAAAATAATACTGAACAGATCAGTGGATATGTACCGCGTAATAATAACACCCAAAACAGAACCGGGAATAGTAAATAAAGAGAATTGAATGCCTGCTTTATAATCTATCCGTTTTGCGCGTGCATACGCTATGCTGCCCGATAAAGCATTGCAGGCCACAATAACCATTGATACGGCTGTTATTACAGCCGGCTTTAACATGGGGTGTGTAAAAAGTAAAATTGGTACAAGAATAAAGCCCCCTCCGGCGCCTATTAATGTACCCAAGGTGCCTACTGCGAAACCTATAATAATTAAAAGCAGGATATTATCCATTAAATAAACGTTTGAGCATCACCTGTTAAAATCAATAACAATTGTACTGTTGCCTTTAATTTTTCAGGATGCAAAAATATCCCGTTTAAGGCAGTTTTTCTTTTTTAATTAATTCGCCGGTTTCGTTATAAGATAATTGGTAATCATCTTTAAAAAGATATGGGTCGGCAATTTTTAATACGTTGGCATCATCCACATGAACAATGTAAACACGCTGGCCCGGTGTCTCCACTTCTTTCATTTCATCTACAAACCAGGCTGCATATTCGCCTGTTTGTAAAGATTTTTTTACTGCAACAGGCAGATTTTTTGGCCAGCTTATTTTACGTTCTGTTTTTACCCAGTCTCCGCCGGTTGTATAAAAAGCATGGTACTTTTTATCCTCTGTTTTAAAGGTAACTTCAATATCATCTTTAGCCACCTTCCAGTTAACAGCGCGGGCATTTGGGTATTTAGCATTGAAGGCAACGATTGTTGCCTGCGGAACAGCATCACCTGCTTTTTGTTGTGAATTGGTACTTTTTGCAAGAATGATTGTTGACAACATCATGAATAAGAGTTTCATTTTTTTAAATTTTTGTTTGTTATTGAATATTTTATTAAGAATGTGATTGATTTGAAATTGGGCCTGCGGCTATTTCATCATTGGCATTTATTATCACCGGATCGCCGGGTTGTAAGGCGCCATATACTTCTACAGAAGATGTGTTTTGATTGCCTGTTGTAACATCTACTTTAGTGATGGTATTATTTTTCAGCACCAGCACATATTTTCTTTCGGTGGAACTAACCACGGCGCTTTTAGGCACTGTTAATGCCTGCGCATCGCCTTTTAAACTGAATATTACGTCCGCATACATGCCAGGCGAAAGCACACCATCAACGTTATTTACATCCACTTCAATTTTTTCGTTATGGTATTGTTCGCTGATATTATCAGCCCGGCGCACAATTGTGCCTGTCATTTTTTTGCCTGCCAAAGCACTAACATAAAATGAAACAGTATCCCTGTTTTTTACCTGTGCGGCTAACGCTTCGGGAATAGCAACCTGCAACCTTAAATGTGCAACCTGTTTCAGCTCCAGCATGGCCTGTCCCTTTTCATTTGCACTAACAAGAGCGCCGGGATGCACATTTCGCTCCGTTATTACACCGGTAAAAGGGGCTGTAACCTGCAGGTAGCCCAGCATGGTTTCCTGCATTTGCCAGTTTGCTTTTTCGGCATTGCTGAAAGCACTGTCGGCTTCCATTTTTGATTTGGCAGCAGAAAGGTCTAATGGCGAAATGGTGCCCGCCGTTTGCGATGCTTCGACAAGGCGTATATAGCGTTCTTTATCAATGGTAAAATCGGCTTTGCTGCGCGTATATTTTTCCTTTGCCTGCGTGGAAGCCTGCAGCAGCTCCGGGGCATCAAGCGTCATTAACAACTGCCCCTGCGTTACATGGCTGCCAATATCAACCAGCACGTTATTTACATACCCGTTTACTTTAGGAAAAATCCTTACCTCCTCGTACGCTGCAAGTTGTGCGGGTAATTTTATTACTGTTGATACGCCTGCTTTTTCGGCAACTGCCAATTGATACGCGGGTGCGGGCGCAGCCTTGTTTTGAGCGTCATCTTTTTTAGTTGCTGAAGAAGAACATGCAGCAAGCACGATAACTGGAATGATAAAAATGATGATTCGTTTCATATATTCTGTGCGTTTAAGTGTTCCGGTAAAAGGGATGGAGAAGTGAATGATCTTTTCTGCTGTACCCAGCCATATACCAGCGGCACAATGAAGAGTGCAGCGGCTGTTGAGGCTATTAAACCTCCTATAACTGCACGGCCCAACGGTGCAGATTGGTCGCCTGCTTCACCCAGGCCGCTTGCCATGGGCACCATACCCGCTATCATAGCAAGGCTGGTCATTAATATTGGCCTTAAACGAATGCTTGCAGCAACTGAAGCAGCTTTAAACGGGTCTTTATATTCCATTCGTAATGCTTCTGCATTGGTAACAATAAGGATTGCATTGGCTACTGATACACCTATTGACATGATGATGCCCATATAAGACTGCAGGTTTAATGTTGCCCCTGTTGCCAGCAACAACAGCATAGAACCAATTAATACCGCGGGCACTGTTGATAACACCGCGATGGATAAGCCGAATGACTGGTAATTTGCCGCGAGTAATAATAGTATTACCACCACTGCTGCCAGTAAACCTGTTTGCAGGGAGCCTAACGTTTCCGTAAGCAGGGACGACATACCCTTTATTTCGGTCACCAGCCCTGCGGGCGGTGTGCCGGATGCATCAATTGCTTTTTGAACAGCTTTGGTGGCGGTGCCAAGGTCTTTCTTATAAATATTGGCGCTTACAGTAACAAACCTGCGCGGCCCGGTACGGTCGTATTCACCGGGTAGTGTATCGGATGTAAATGTTGCAACATCGGATAATACTGGCCTCGACTGTCCTTTTACCAACGGAACAGATTGTAGCTGCTCAACAGAGTTCATTACATATTCCGGCACCTGTACCTGTACCTGGTATGTATAGGCTACTTTTTTATCAAGCCACTGATTTTTTTCTGTGAAACGGCTTGAAGATGTGGCATCAGTAATACTTCGTGCAACACTGTTTATGTTAAGCCCCATTTGTGCAAGCTTAAACCTGTCGATATTAATATTAATTACCGGGAATGACAAAGGCTGGGCAATTTGAACATCGCGTAAATAATCAACCTGTTTTAGTTTGTCGGTAAGCTTTTGCGCAAATTGTTTTATATCGGCAAAGCTTTTGCCTGCAACGCGCACCTCTATTGGTGTTGAAGCGCCCTGTGCCATTATTTTTTCCGTAAGCTCAATTGGCTCGAACGAGAGTTTTACAGACGGGTATTTTGCATAAATGTTTTTACGTAAAACATCCTTCAGCTCATCCGCATTCGATTTGTATTTTTCGCTTATCTTAATTTGTACAACTGCTTCGTTGGTACCGCTGTTAAACACATACAGGTTGCTGGTGCCATAGCTGCTGGGAACCAGGCCTACATAAGCGGAGCTTATTTCGGTATTACCGTTCACTGTTGAGTCAACAATGTGTAGAATATCCTTTACTGCCCGTTCCGTTACCTCAAGCCTGGTGCCTTCGGGTTCTTTTATACGTACCTGCAATTCACCATTGTTACTTTTAGGCAACATATCTTCCCCAATAGTAAAAAAGCAAACACCGGCTATAAGAAAGGCTAACAATAAATAAATGCATACTATCAATCTCCGGCGTGGCATCCATTTATCAAGCCGCCTCTCTAATGACATTTTAAGCCGTTGAAAAAAGCTGTTTTCTTTTTCATTGTCTAAATCCTGGCTTGTATGGTCGTTTACTTCGCGTATCTCAGTATTGCTCAGCGCCATGTCGGCATGCGCATGAAACCCTGTGTGGTGGTATTGAAATTTTTCCTCCTTCAACAACCAATTTGAAATAACAGGAACCAGTGTTTGCGCTGACACAAACGAAACGATCATTGCAAAAGCAATAGATAACGATAATGGAAGGAACATGGCTTTTGGCACGCCCGTCATTACAAAAGAAGGAGCGAATACAGCCAGTATGCAGAGCAGAATAAGCAATAACGGGAAAGATATTTCCCGGCAGGCATCATAGGCGGCCTGCTTTTTATTCTTGCCCATTTCAAGGTGCTGGTGAATGTTTTCTATCGTCACCGTTGACTGGTCGACCAGGATGCCGATAGCCAGGGCCAGCCCGCTAAGCGTCATTATATTAATGGTTTGGCCGAACAGGCTAAGAAACAAAACGGCACTTAAAATAGCTACAGGAATATTAATAATTACCACAAGGCTACTGCGCCAGTCGCGCAGGAATAACAATACCATCAGCCCCGTTAATATAGCCCCCAGGATGCCTTCTGTCATCAGGCTTTTTGCCGAGTTAATAACGAAAACTGACTGGTCAAATTCGTAACTCACGTTTACGTCATCCGGCAATAAACCCTTCATCTCCGGCAATTTGGCCTTTAGGTCCTGCACTACATCCCATGTGGAGGCATCGGCTGTTTTTACAACCGGCATATATACAGAACGTTTGCCGTTTACCAGTGCATAATCTACGGTAACATCTGATGCATCTGAAACTGTTGCCACATCATGAATGAAGACAGAGTTGTTACCCTTTGTACTGATAGAGATATCTTCAAAATCCTTCACCTTATCTTCCAGCGAGTTAAGATTGGTAACATACATCATACTATCCACCCGCAAATTGCCTGATGGTGTCATTACATTGTTTTGCGCAACGGCTTCTACAATTTCATCAGGCGAAATATTATAGCTCCTTAATTTTTGCGGGTCAATATTTATGATCACTGATCTTGAATTTGCACCAAAGGGCGGAGGCGCAGATAAGCCGCGCACGGTTGCAAACAACGGCCGCACCCTTGTGGCAACGAGATCGTATATTTCCTTCAGCGATTTTGTTTTACTGCTAAATACCAACTCGCCAACCGGCAAAGATGATGCGTCATAACGCATAACCTGCGGGGGCAATGCGCCCGGCGGGAAAAATTTCATCACCCTGTTTACCTGCAGTGCCACCTGGGCAGAAGCTTCTGCCATGTCGGTGCCTTCGTAAAAAGAAAGCTTAATAAGTGTGAGGCCCTGTATGTTTTTGCTTTCAATATTCTTTACCCCGTTTACGTACAGAAACTGGTCCTGCATGCGGGTGGCAAAAAAACCTTCCATTTGCTGTGGCGACATACCACCGTACGATTCAATAACATAAATGGTGGGAAGGTTAAGCGCCGGAAATATATCAATAGGTATTTTTCTTACCGCCAATATGGAAAACAGTAAAAGGCCAATAAATAAAACCAAAACAGTAATGGGCTGCTTTAAAGCTGCTTTTACCATAGCGTTATTTTATTGATTGAATGAAAAGATCAAGATTGCCCGTTGCAGCAACTTTATCAAGATTTGCCAAAAACCAGTCGCTCAGCGTCTGTACATAATCTGTTTGCGCCCTGTACAAAACATAAGATGCATTTGTAAGGTCAATAAGGTTAATAATGCCCGCCTTGTACTGCGCTGTTTTTTGGTTATAGCCGTCCTGTGATGCTTTTATTTGTATGGGTATCTCCAGCAGGTTTTTGTAAGCGGTGTTAATTGCTTCATCTGCCCTGTTGCTTATGTTTTGCAGCGATAATCTTTCCTGTTGCAAAGCCTCATCACTTGCCAGGGTTTGATAATGTGTTACAGCCAGCTTATCTTTTTTATGCACCCCGTTAAACAGGTCGTACGAAATAGTAACCCCTGCCATGTAATTAAGCCGCTGGTAACCCAGGCCATCCGCAAGCGATTTGTAGTTGTTATTATAATCAATACTGGAGCCCCTTGCCCAAATATCACCAGCAAGAAATATTCTTGGCAGGTAACTTTTCTTAACAAGGTTTTCAGCCGAGAGGTATAACTGCTTTTGCTTTTCGTAATAATCGGTAAGGGGGGAAGTGATAGCGCGCCCATCCTTACCCCCATCCCCTAAAGGGGGGTTTATAAACCGGTTAAGCTTATTATCGGCTTTATCCCTAACAAGGCTACCGGAAGTGTTGGTAGAAAAAATAGAATCTGTACTCAACCGAATATTAGCTGCGGGCAAACCGCTTAGGTAAGAAAGCTGCTGCTGTAATTGCTTAAGCTGCCCCAGGGTTTGGTTATAGGTAATGCGTGTTTTGGATAGCTCGGCTAATGCAACCGATGAGTCCGCTCCCGCTTTTATACCGCTTAACGTTACCGCCTGTATTACCTTGTAAACATCCTGGTAGCGCTTTACATTCTGGCTGTCAACCTCCAGCTGGTACTGGTTTTTTATGAGATTAAAATACAACTTGCCTATTTGCCACGCAAGCATGTATTCCTCTCTTGCCAGGTCTGTTTTGCTAAGGTTGGCATTTGCCTGCGCATTTTGAATGGCCGCATTCTTCAAACCAAAATCTTCCAAATCATATTGGCTGTACAGTACGCCAATATTGCCTGTTGCAGGCTGCAGGTTATCTGCGGCCCGTACGCCGGCTGAAGTAGATGGTATAATACCTAACGACCAATAAGAACCGGGCAGCGAATTATCTGTACTAACCGATAATTCGTCTGCCACAATAGCGGACGGTAAAAATGAATTGCGAATGAACTTTGTTTGTGCATCAGCGCTGTTTACCAGCGCCCTTTTTTGAGCCAGTATAGGCAGGTGTGATCTTGCTGAATCAATAATGGTTTGTAATGAAATAGCGCTTGTTTCCTGCGCCCGGGAAGATGCAGCCAGCGTGCATAGTATGATAGAATATATTATGCAGCCAACTGTTTTTTTATAAAAAACAGCCATAAAGTGTTTGTTTGATCAGGAACTAATGTAAAACCGGGATGATCAAACAACCGGGGGGCCGCGTAAAGGCTTAGTGTAAAGAAAATAAGCGTGGGTGGGAACGGAACGTGTGTACCACTTTGAGTACAAAACTGTAAAGTAAACGGGCAGGGATGGTGCGGGCGCGGGCATTATAGCATGCGGTGTAACTACCTGGTACCGTTTGTTAAGCTTTACATTAAGATGGGCATCAGTGGTGGCTTTGTCCCTAGTTATATGGGTACCGGCGCTGTGTAATGAAAAGGTGCTGCCGGCGGCAAAGTCGGTATCGTAGGCGCAAAAGATAAATTGAGACTGCACCTGCACAAAAAAGAACGCGCCAAAAACCGCTACAAGCAACGACTTGAAGAGAAGCGATTTTGTATATACCTGCTTTTGCACCGCGCGAAATTATATAATATTTGGTAACAAGCTGTTATGCAGGCGGTTAAAAGCTTGTAAAGTTTTTGCTATTTTTTGCCAATAGCGCGAAAATGGGAGCGGGGAAAAGATATAAAAAACAAATATTATCAAAATGGAAAAAGGGGTTGTCAAAAATGAAGGGTGAAATGTAGGTTCCCTTTTGTATCCGTCCGTATCCCTTTCCAGCTCGTTTTTTCACCCGGCAGGTGTAAGCGTAACAATAGTACCTTTGCCAAAAATTATAGTTTGATAGAGAAGAAATTAAAAATCAGCCGGGAAGAAAAGGCAGTGCTTGTTGGGCTGGTGCAAAAAGAACAAACCGATGAACAGGTGCAGGAATATATGGATGAACTGGCTTTTTTGGCCGAGACAGCGGGTGCCACAACGGCAAAACGGTTTATACAAAAAATGCAGCACCCGGATAGCCGCACATTTGTAGGCAAGGGCAAACTGGAGGAAATAAAGAATTACGTGCTGACAAAAGGCATTGATGTTGCCATATTTGATGATGAGCTTACGGGGTCGCAAATAAGTAATATACAGGATGAACTGGGTATAAAAGTAATTGACAGGAGCGATCTTATATTAGACATATTTGCCAGCCGCGCGCGTACCGCGCAAGCTAAAGTGCAGGTGGAATTGGCACAGTATCAATACATTCTGCCAAGGTTGAAGGGTATGTGGAAGCACCTTGAAAGGCAGGGTGGCGGTATTGGGTCAAGGGGGCCGGGTGAAACCGAAATTGAGACCGACCGCCGTATTGTAAAAGACAAGATAAGCCTGCTGAGAAAACGCCTGGATGAGATTGATAAACAGATGTTTACGCAGCGAAAGGACAGGGGCGAATTTATAAGGGTGTCGCTGGTGGGTTATACGAATGTGGGTAAAAGCACTATTATGAACCTGCTTAGCAAAAGCGAGGTTTTTGCCGAGAACAAGCTTTTTGCTACGCTGGATACCACCACCCGTAAAGTGGTTTTTGAGAACACGCCGTTTTTATTGAGTGATACCGTTGGGTTTATCCGCAAGTTGCCCCACCACCTGGTGGAAAGTTTTAAAAGCACGCTTGACGAAGTTAGGGAAGCTGATATTCTGCTGCATGTGGTGGATGTGTCACACCCGCGGTATGAAGAGCAGATAGGGGTGGTAAACAAAACTTTACAGGAATTGAAGGCATTTGAAAAGCCAACCTTGATGATATTGAACAAGATGGACCTGTACGAGGAGAAGAACTTTGACAGCTGGCTTGAAGCGGATGTAAGGCAGGAAATACTAAGGGAACTAAGGGAGAAATGGGAAGGGGCCACGGAGGGCAACTGCATATTTATATCGGCTACCGAACGGTTAAATATTGAAGCACTGCGCACCTTTATTTTAAATAAGGTAAGGGAAATCTACAATGTTAGGTACCCGTACAGAACGGCAAATTTTTATTAACCCGCGCAGCTTTTTATTCAGTTTTCGCGATATCTACTAATTACGAATCACGCTGAGGCG
>FTJK01000190.1_pt1 | contig 11461 bp, 14 predicted proteins | sample 1658811 | NCBI WGS metagenome assembly FTJK01 (sample SAMEA3914857, study PRJEB12502) | metagenome | biome: forest; material: soil | place: USA | collected 2011-06-22 | depth 0.1 m
GTTTATAGTTTGTGGTTTGTAGTTGGAGCAAGGAGGAGAATTTAGCACCACCATCAATGTAAATTCCAAACTTAGCATACCGCCGCTCTTTGATATATTGTATAATAAAAACAGGGACTACCGGGGAAGAAAAGCTTGCGTGTTTTTTCAGAAACCGCCGGCATTTACATTCATTTAAAAATGCAAAACAAAGATTATCAAACAGTTGCAGAAAAACAGGGTGTGAATGGCATTCCTCCCCTGTCCTCCCTCATCCTCCTTTTAGCCCCTTTCTTTAAGGACATAAGGGATTTTAGGGACACCAAGGGAAGATGCACCATCGCTTAGATAGACTGGCTACTTGTAACTGGTAACCGGTAACCGGCTTAGTCCTTCCACAGGAAGGGAAAGAGGATAAGGGCAAGAACGACGATAAGGCAATCAAGCCCGATAAGGACGGCAACCATTTGCCAGAGGCCGGGTTGTATAACAGGCTCGAAAGCGGTTTTGGCAATTTTGCCCAACAACAATAGTTGGGGCACAATAACCGGGAAACCCATAATGGCCATCAATGCTGCCTGCTGCTGCGCCTTGGCGGCGATGGCAGCCAGGAAGGTGAACACAAAGCTTAACCCAACACCGCCCAGTATGCTGATGCCTATAAAAGCGCCAACATGGATGAGCGGGTTGCCGAGCAGCATAACGAATACGCCAAGGCTGAGCAGCGTCATCACCACCATGAGGATCAAGTTGAAGATGAGCTTGGCCAGGATGAAATCGCCGGCACCGGCAATGGAATAAAAATAAAGCATGCGGCCTTTGCTATCCTGCAGAAAGCTTTTGGCAACAGCATTAACACAAACAAAGAGCTGTACTATCCAGAAAAGGCTGTTCCATACCTGGGCTTCGGGCTCGCGCAATGAGAGGAATACGATAAAAATGGTGCTGGCTACGTACAACAGTATGCCGTAAAAAGTATATTGCTGGCGTACCTCCAGCAGAAAATCCTTTTTAACCAGGGTAATGATGTGTTTGGCTGATGTTGACATGTTGTTTGCAAAAATAATGTTACCCGCAGCTAATTCACTTAACTTTATTTGTAAGAACTTAAAACAATGCATTTTTTGAAAAGAGCTTTTCTATCCGCAGCTTTTGCATGGCTGAGTACGTTTTTGCTGCATGCACAGATAATTACGATTGATAAAATAGATACAAGCGCCTATCAAAAAAAAGCGATCTGGAATGGCAATGTTGCTTCTGGTATTGAAATTGACAAAGAGAAGTCCACATTATTTGACGGTACCAGCGGGCTGGATATATCGCTGCAGAAATATAAGGAGTTGTTTATTTTATCCGGCTCAGACAGGTTTACCTATGATGGTGCCACCAGCTTTTTAAACACCGGCTATATACATTTACGCTGGCGGCACGATTATAAAGCGCAATTGCATACTGAGCGTTTTTTGCAGTACCAGTGGGACGAAAACAGGGGCATGCTGCACAGGTTTGTAGGCGGCGGCAACCTTCGGTATAACTTTTGGCACCGGCAGGAGTGGGAGATGACCTTTGCAACCGGCTTGTTTTACGAGAATGAACTGTGGGATTACAGGGCGGTAGATTCGTCTAAAATTCCGCCAAACCCTGTACCGCAGCGGTCTGAAAAAATACGCAGCAATACGTATATTAAATGGGAGGGAAGCCCGTCAAAAACAAGCAATATCTCTATTATCCTGTTTTACCAGGCGCCTTTTACTGATTTTGTACACCCGCGAATTTCCGCCAACATAAATTTTACAGTGGATGTATCAAAGCATTTCTCGTTGGGTATTTTGTACTCCGGTCTGTATGATTCAAAACCGGTTGTGCCAATATTTAAGTTTTATTACAGCTTGTCGAATAGTTTGGTGTATAAGTTTGGGGGATAGGGGGTTATTTGAAATAAAAGGGGCACAAAAATTGTTTTTGCTGCCCGGTGTTTAGTTTGATGATGGTAATGGAATCGCAGTCTTTCTTTTTTACCAGGCTATCGCCTTTGGCAACAAAGTTCCAAAAGCTATCCTGCGTGTTTAAAGATGCGTTAAAATAAATAGAGATCTTTTTCTGTTGTATAAAAATTGATTTGAACCCGGCTGAAAATTGCCTGATATCAGTTATTATGCCGTAACATTCAATTTTTTTATTTTCTTCCCTCATTTCTTTTGGAGTGGCAGGAAAATGAAAGGCCACATAAACAATAACGCCCGTAAGTACCAAGGTTATTAAGCCAATTAATTTAGGGGTGCGTTTAAGCATTTTGTTTTATTGTTTTTTCATGGTCCAAGTGCCAGTCAGTAAATGGTCATAAAGCGCACCGTCTTTATCTTGCTGAATAGATTTTATTTCCCATTTGCCGGCAAACTCATTATCTATAAACGCACCAGCATAGATTATTTTTTGTGAAGGTTTACCTGTTATGGCTGTGGTTTTACCGTCTTTATCAATAACAAGGTTTGAAGGATAAGTTTTTATGAATGATATATTATCTCCCTGTATATGGCCATCAATAATGGCAGGCTCATCAAAAGTATTTGCCAGCCCATCTTCAATACAGGTGCCATGCAGAACACCATCTGTTAACTGCATCTGAATAGTGAACGGGATATGATTGCGCCTTTGCTTGGCTGAATAGCCCTTGCCATAAGTATATTGCCCAACCCAATTGCCTGTATAGAAATCATCGCTTTCTTTTTTTGATGGTTCTTTATATTCCTCCTGGAAGATTTTATCAGTATTGGCATAAATATATTCGTGGCTTTTTTTGAAATCAGACTGTATGTTAGGCGAAAGGTGCTTTGCCCATTGCGGCATTTTTTCTTCCCTGTAATATGCATACAGCGCTAAAGCATAGCCCCATTCCTGTTGGCGTAAATAGCCTAACCGGTAATGTCCTGATGTGTTTGTAGTGCTGAATTCCTTGAAGGATGAATTAGCATTAAAAACCCCAATGCCAAATAACACGGTTGCAAGGTCTGTGAGATGCTCGTCGTTATCAGCCAGCCGCTCCTCGCCAAGTAATTTGATATGTGCAAACTCGTGCGCAAGTGTAGCAACCATTTTTTCCGGGTGGTCTAAATTATTTTCCTCGATAAAAACATCATATTTGTTGTTCTCATTTCTGCCGAAATATTTGCCAGATGAAAGCTTACTGTTTTCGGCAGCTTGTGTGAATAACCTGGAACCTTGAACTGCATGGATGCCTTCGCGGTATATTTCAATATTAATGTCGTTAATATTAACATCCATTTGTTTGGCGACTATTGCGGCCGTATATAACAGAGATTCTTTTGAGCCGTCGTACCTGATGGGGAAATATTCAACACTGGGATATAATATCCGCTTGCTCTTTATTTTGTCTTCCCCAAATTGGTGGACCAGCCAGATAAAAGCATTCTCCAGCCATATACGCGTAGGTTCGTCAATGGGACATTCAGGTGGTTTATTTGAAAATAATTTAAACATGGCGTTTAGGGGTTAGATGTGTTTATAAAGATATCTTTTAATACTTATGCATAAACCTATAAGCTGCATAAATAATTATGCCGAACATTATTACTGTTACAACGCCAAGCAGTTTAATAAGGTTTTTGTTCATGGTACAGGTTCCGTTAGCTATGGTTGATTTATATCTTAGCCAATGTTTCTTTGGTAAATTCATTTACCACATTGCCGGTGTTTAAAGTTGAAGCAGGCTCAAACAACATGATGCATGCTTCTTCAATGGCTACCGGTTTATGTTCTACACCACGGGGCACAATAATAAATTCGTTCTCGTTTATGATAACTGTCTTGTCGCGGTATTCCATATTGAAACTACCTTTCAGCACATAAAACATTTCATCTTCGTTGTCGTGTTTATGCCATGTAAATTCGCCTTTAAGCTTTACCAGTTTTACTTCCTGCCCATTTAGTTCGCCCACTACTTTGGGGCTCCAGTGTTCGGAGAATAGGGAAAGTTTTTGATTGATGTTTACTTTGTTCATATTTCTAAAGTTAGTAAAAGCAGCGAAATAAAAATGTGGCAGAGATGGCACCTTGGGGAAAGATGTTGTCCATTTAAAGACCCTTAATGCAATGATTAAATGCTTTGGTTTATCACCTCAAAAAGCCTTTCAATATCTTCTGTGCCATTATAAAGGTGTGGCGCAATACGCATGCTTGTTCCTCTAAAACTAATAAAAACTTTACCGGCTGTTAGTTTTTTGCTTAGTTCCACAATTTCACCAGGTGGAAACTGGATGCCTATCATGTGGCCAACCCTGCTGTTGCGTTTTGGCACTTTTAGTCCAAGCTTTAATGCTTCGTATTCGATTGCATCCGTCAACAGGCTTATCGTTTCCTGTATATTCTCCACGCCCCATTCTACAATCTGCTTTAGCGCCGCTATGGCTATTTGAATGCTTATAAAATTAGGAGAGCCGCCCATATCAAACCGTCTTGCGCCGGGCTTATATTCGTCGCGGTAATTAACAAGGTTTGTAAAATCTTCACTGCCTTTTTTGTTAAGCCATGAGTATTCAATGGGTTGGCCGGTATGGCAATATTTATCGTCGGCGTACAGATAGCTTAACCCATACGCACCCAGCAACCATTTATAGCCAACAGTTATTAAAAAGTCAGGTTTAATCTCATTAATGTTCAGCGGGTATGCACCGCAACTCTGGCTTGCATCAATAACGAGGGAGGCACCAACACTTTTCACCTTTTTGCTAACCTGCACCAGGTCAACAAAGCTGCCGTTCGTCCAGTGGCAATTGGGTAAAGCAACAAGGCCGGTTTGCCCATCAATCTTTGCAAGTACAGCATCCGTCCAGGTTTCGTCATCCGGCTTTTGTATAGTAATAATTTCAGCGCCGCTTTCCTTGCTAAGTTCCCGCCAGGCATATACGTTGGATGGGTACTGCTGATCCAGCACAATTATCTTTTGATTGGCCTGCAACGAAATATTTCTTGCTGCCACGGCAATACCATAACTGGCAGATGGTATTAAGGCGATATTTTCTTTGTCGCCCTGTATAATCTTCGCGAACAATTCCCGTACTTCCTCGGCAGGGTTAAACCAATCGCCAACAGTCAGGCTCCAGGGCTGGTTGCGCGCGTTAATAGCGTTAGTGCCTGCAACATTGGCCGCCTTTAACAAAGGCGACATATAAGAACAATTGAGAAAAGTAACATCCGGCGGTATCGTGAACAGATGCTTTTGATTTGGAATGATCATGGTGTTTTACTTACTTGGCAAATATGCTTATAAATGAAATAACTTCTCAACAAATAAATTAATAACCTCCACAAATATCAATATGATAATAATCCACTCCAATACCACGCTGTTGCGGTATTGCAGCAGGTCTTTAAACAGTTCCAGGTTTTCCTTTACTATTTGTAATGCTTCCTGTATGGTGCGGAAGCGGGCCTGCAAGTCGAACGTTTTTTTAAGGCCAATATCCAGCTTGTTTAAATTTTCGTCTTCCCAGGTTTCTTCCGGGCTGTCAAAAATATACAGGTTTTCTGCTACCCTGTTCTTAAGGTTCAATGTTCTGCCGATGTACTTTTTAAGGTCGATGCCCGCAATGTCCAGCTTGCCTTTTTTCTCCAGTATCTGTGTATGGTAATTGGTTTCTTCCAGCAGGATATTGGTTTGCTGGGAATAATGGTCCAGCGCAACCGATTGTGCCACATTCAGCATTATCAACCTGAACTCCTCGGCATCCGCATGCGAGATAGATACTTTATTATAACCGAAAATAATTTTAGGGGCATCTATTTCAATCTCAAACTCATCATTCAGCCTTTCAGTAAGCAGGTTGCGGCAATATGGTGTTATCACATGTATAAATGCGGTCATGTCCACTTCGCTGTGGTTTAAAAAGCAAACAATACCATACTTAAATACATAAATAAATTTTTGCGCACCAATACGGTAAAATAATTCATCTGCATCAGCATGATATATCTCTGCTGTAAAAGCAGTTTTAAAAGATTTGATATCTATACTGTCGGCAATTTGATAAGAAAATACTTTTAACATGCAGGCTTACTTTTGTTACCGGGTTTGGGTGGCTAAAGGTAAGGAGAAAGCCCGGCTTTTCATCCGCGGGCAAACGCAATTTCGTAATTTGTGTAGCAACACCGGCAGTTCGTCAAATGTTTAAATAACCAGGATAAATGCCTGCGTACATTTAAAACAATATGCACCGTCAAACTATTTACATGCAAAAGGCCGCAATGTATTTTGCCTGTGTGGCGTTTATTTTTATTATGCCCAAGGTGGTTTTGTCGCAGGCAAATACCCGGCCCGTTATTAGTTATGTATTGAAGGTTGATACTGCAGATATATCCGGCTATGATGTAGAAATACATGTACAGCACGCCCCACATGTTTTTGGCCTTGCAATGGCTACCCACCACGAATATGATGACCGGTTTTGGCGTTATGTCGAAAATTTTACGGTAAAGAGCGATACAGGAGAGGCCGGATTTATAAAGGAAGACAGTGCTGTTTGGCATATAACCATACCCGGTAACGATGCCCTTATCAGTTACAGGCTGCATTTACCAACAAACTATCCTTACCATCCGTCGCACCGCCCTTTTCTTGCAGGTTATGGTGGTTTGGTGGGCGATATTCATTCTTTTATGTATATGGTTGGGTACACACAACTGCCCTCCAGAGTTACATTTGTATTGCCTGCGGACTGGCAAATTGCTACGGGCCTTACCGCGACAGGTGATCCTAAAACATTTATTGCCGCCGACGCCAAAACCCTGCTTGATTGCCCGGTATTTATCGGTAACCTGCGCACATGGGCTTTTACAGTTAAAGGTATCACACATAAAGTGGTGTACCTGCCTTTGCCGAATGCAACACCTTTTGATACGTTACTGCTGGTGGCCAATATAAAAAAGATAGTTGAGCAAACGGTACAACTGTTTGGCAGTATTCCTTACCCGGATTATACTTTTCTGCTTAGGGATGGAACGTATGGCGCCCTGGAGCATGGCAACTCCGTTACCATTGGCGCGCCGTCTGAAATGCTGGCTAATAATATGCAGGAGTTGTATGAAGAACTCGCCCATGAATTCTGTCATTCATGGAATTTGGTACGGATCAAGCCAGCAGAATATACTGATTTAAACTATGGTAAACAGCAACAGTCCGCCGGGCTTTGGTTTAGCGAAGGATTTACCATGTTATATGCTGACCTGCTGGTACGCAGGGCAGGACTACACGCGGAAGATTCTACGCGAATAGCGCACCTGGAAGCTTTAACAGCAAGGTACTACGCTGATACCGGCAATACATTTATTCCACCGGGCAAAGTAAGCCTGGCCTCCAACGAACAACCGGGCCTGCTTGGCGATTATGATGCCAGCACACACCTGCAGGGTGAGCTGATTGGCGCCATGCTGGACCTAATGATAAGAAATGCAACCGCCGGTAAACGTTCGCTTGATGATTTAATGCGCCTTATGTTTAAGCGTTTCGGCGGTAATAAAGGTTTTTATGCGAAGGATATTGAACAGGCTGCAAAGGAAGTGTGCAGTTGTGATGCGCACAGTTTTTTTGAGAGCTATGTTTATGACGGAAACGCGATAGATTTTAACCAATACTTAAACCTTGTTGGCCTGAACATCAATAAGGAATACGCACCGGCAAAAGATAATAAAGGGCAACCCTTACCGGATACACGGCTGTATGTTTTCCAGCGCCCGGGCGAAACAATGTTTCGTATCGCTTTGTCAACGCCTGCCAGTTGCTGGGGCAGGGCTGCTTTGAATACCGGCGATGCAATTGCTACCATTAATGGACAACCTGTAAAAACAAGGCAAGGTTTTAATGATATAATTAGAAATTTTCGCATTGGCGATACTATAATTGTTGAAGTAGAACGAGCCGCCGGAATAAAAAAAATACCTGTGTTTGTTAGCGGTTACAATACGGTTATTACACATATTACCGCGCAAAAAAATATTACGCCCCAGCAACAAAAGTTATTCGGGGAATGGACAACGGGTAACTGATTACCATCAATTTTTTGTTAAACAATCGGCTAAAATTCCGTTTATATGTAATTTTGTAAGGTAAACTTATAAGTTTAGCTTCAAATTATGGAAAACGTACAGGCAGACCTTCAATTAGCATCCGACCTAAGAATGGTGATTACCAGGCTGATAAAAAAGCTGAGAAACAAATCATCGGTAAGCGGGCAGCTATCGCTTACGGAGCGTTCAACCATTGCGTTGCTGGATCAGCACAAAGAACTTTTGCCAAATGAGCTTGCGGCCATGGAGAAAATCACCACCCAATCCATGTCGCAAATACTTAGCCATTTGCTGGAACTTGGTTATATAAACCGTAAAATATCAGAAACGGACAAGAGAAAGTCCATCATATCGCTTTCCAAAGCGGGGCAGGCTATTTTATATAAAGTAAGAAACGAACGGGACGAATGGCTCGGCAAGGCGTTGCAGGAAACATGCTCAGCAAAAGAACAGGAAATATTAAGGCGTGCGATAGGCCCATTAACAAAGCTGGTAGATTTTGACTAAGTGAAAACAAAACAGTTGTTGAGTCATTCAAGCCATTAGTCGTTGAAAAAAAGAATATTGCAAGAAGATAATTGAAATATGAAGATCCGTACATTCAGCGCATTTAAAAGCAGGAACTACAGGTTATACTTCGCAGGGCAATCAATATCGTTAATCGGCACATGGATGCAAAAAACGGCCGTAAGCTGGGTAATATATTCGCTTACACATTCCAAATTTATGCTGGGGGTTACATTGTTTGCAACCATGTTCCCTTCGTTTATGCTTTCGTTTTTAGGCGGTGTTGTGTCAGACCGTTATAACCGTTACAAGGTTTTGCTGGTAACGCAGGTAGTATCAATGGTGCAGGCAATTCTGTTAACACTGCTTATCTTTTCCAAACATTATACGGTATGGCAAATTATCGTACTAAGTGCATTGCTCGGTGTTGTAAATGCCTTTGATGTACCTGCCCGTCAATCCCTGGTATATGAAATGGTGGAGGATAAAAAGGATCTACCAAATGCGCTTGCACTAAATTCATCTATGGTCAATTTGTCAAGGATTATAGGGCCGGGCATTGCCGGCCTTATTATTGAAAAATGGGGTGATACTTTTTGTTTCGGGTTAAATGCTTTAAGCTTTGTTGCGGTTATCATCTCTTTATTATTAATGCGGCTGCCTGAATATGTTTCAAAAGCACATACAAAAAACATATTCGGAGAACTGAAGGAAGGGCTGGTGTATATCAAGAAAACACCGTCTATTGCTTTTGTGCTTGGCATGCTTGCGATGATAAGCTTATTTGTTCTGCCATATACCACATTAATTCCGGTGTATGCAAAAGATATTTTTCATGGTACGGCATCCACCTTTGGCGTGATTGACAGCTTTATTGGGCTGGGCGCTTTTACCGGGGCCATATTTTTGGCGTCATTAAAACCCGGCAGCAACCTTAGAAAAATATTAGCCATTAACACCCTTGTATTTGGAGCAGGGTTGATACTTTTTTCACACGCGCCTTACTATGTTATGGCACTGGCCTTTGCCATAGTGAGCGCTTTTGGCATGATGTCGCAAATAACTATCAGCAACACATTGATACAAACCACGGTTGACCCGGCCATGCGCGGCAGGGTTATAAGTTTTTATGCCATGGCATTTTTTGGTATGCAGCCGCTGGGCGGGTTGCTCATCGGATTTATATCGCAAAAAATAGGGGTGAAGGACACTGTAATGGCACAAGGCATTATTGCGCTGCTGATAGGGCTAATGCATATCCGCTTTTTGCAAAAAATGAAAATGAGGGAAAATAAAGCGGCTTTGCCTGAACACCAGCCGCTGGAAGTGGCGATACAGGCGTAATGGTTCACCACATAGGCACAATAAGGAAGATAGAAAACACAAAGGAACGATGTGTTGAGTTAAACCATGTAACCTTTATTCAATATTTCAAAGGCTTTCTGCTGGTATGTCTTACTCTTAAAATCGTAATGTCGTTTTTGTTAAGGCGATAAGATATTCTGTATCTGTGTTTTTCAAAAGCGCGGTAAGTGCCGTCATTATTTATTTTATATTTATCAAGACTGTGTATTTCCGGGGTATTGATTGTTTTATTTACAATACTTATTATATCGTTTATTGCTTTTTGGGCATATTGAACGGAATCGTTGCTAATATAATCATGCGCTTTTCTAATTTACAGTTGTGCACGTTTAGTCCACACAACTTCGTAAGTCTTCTTTACCATTGTTTTATTTGCCTTGTCATCTCCTCGTGAGTAATATACTCGCCCCTTTCGTATTCGGCTTCTGCCTCCATCAATTCCTGGTTGTATTGTTCAATGGTCAGGTTTTCCGTTCTCTCTTCGGGTTTAACAAAAGTCTTAATCATGTTAAGCAATGATTTTTTCTGCGGTTCATCAAGCTGGTTAAAATAGTACTTTAATTCATTATCTAAAGCTGACGCTGTCATATATTCATTTTAGACAAATTTACTTATTATTTTAATTACAGCCAATGCGGGTAAATGTTAATTGTTCGCATGTCAGGATGAGGTTTTATAAATATTGCAATCATTTTCTCACTTTTTCAAAAACCACAAAGCGGTTACTGGGTGGACCGGTACAATTGCCGGGCCTCACTAAACTACGCCCGCGTATTTTTCTCCAAATGCTAAAGCTGCTGCAATGGCCAAAAGTTTGCTGTATGTTTTTATCAAGGTTAAGTGTCAGGCTGCCATCAAGGGTCCAGGTACCGGTTGTAAAATAGGTGGTGTCTTTTTCCGGCAAGCCATAACCGGCGGTGTTTTTTATAATTTTTAAACTGAAGGTTTTACCAGGGCTAAAATTTATAGTATCCTTTTGGTAAAAGGATGTATTTGTCCATGTACCTACTATCATGTGTTCGGTAGTTTTGCAACCAGCAAATGTTAGCAAGGCAATAAAAAGGCATATAAGGCGCATAATCAAATGGTTGAATAATTATTGTACGGGCGAATCTCTGATAATTTTACCCATTCAAATCATAATTTATGCTTAAACTTGCCATCCAAATAAAATACAATTAACTATGGATGCCGCCATACAACAGAAAGTAGATACATGGCTTAAAGGTAATTACGACCAGGCCACTAAGGACGAGATAACACGCCTGCAAAAAGAAAGTCCGGATGAACTTACAGATGCATTTTATCAGAACCTTGAGTTTGGCACGGGTGGCATGCGCGGCCTGATGGGTGTGGGTACCAACCGAATGAACAAATATACTATCGGTACAGCCACACAGGGTTTTGCCAATTATTTAAGACACGTTTATGGCCAGATTGAAATAAGGGTGGCCATAGCACATGACAGCCGCAATAACAGCCGCTTTTTTGCTGAAACAACCGCCAATGTTTTTGGGGCTAATGGCATAAA
>FTJK01000109.1_pt2 | contig 11282 bp, 9 predicted proteins | sample 1658811 | NCBI WGS metagenome assembly FTJK01 (sample SAMEA3914857, study PRJEB12502) | metagenome | biome: forest; material: soil | place: USA | collected 2011-06-22 | depth 0.1 m
TAATGCAGATTGCCCGATGTAACGGCTTTCTCAATTAGATCCATCCTGGCTTTTTTAGGGTCAGGTTCACCAACTGCTGTGCCCTCTGGCTTTATTTCAAGAAGTTCGTTCTTTTTAGGATCACACACCGGCCAATTTGGTTGCCCGCTTCCATTAGGATTGCCAGTTTTGGCAAAATTCGTCCAATAAGTATTCATCGTGGTAGCCACTTCAAAGTCTTTGGGCGGCACCGTTGCGCCATTCCTGCCCCTAACGTTATTAAATACATATTGAATTTCTGACGCATGTGATGCACCATACCGCATCATCTGCCGCGCGGAAGGAGATACATAGGAAAAAAGATAAATATAGGCCGGTGCTCCTTTTGCAGCAAAAGCCCTGGCCGTAAAACGGGCTGGCTCTGCCCAAACCTTATCCGTATTAACCATGGCAAGCATCCTGCCGAACGACGTATCCCCATCAGCACTATAAGCTGTATTTGCTTCGTCTTTAAAACTGCCGAACATGTTTAGCAGTTCATCTTTACCGCGGGCGTTAACAAACCCTGCAGGTACTTCAGCACTGTTTGAGCCGATAATAAGCGGAATTTTGGGTTGACGGCCGGCTTGGTAGGCGCTTTGCGCTGTTTCTACTACCAGTTTGCCGTCGAGAATGGGGCCGGGATATGTGGCAGGGCCACCCGGGCCGTTGGTTTCCTGGCCGCCATCAATAATTTCCTCCACAGTTAACGCACGTAACTTCGCAAGCGCCGCAGCGTCCGTACCTTCAATCCCATGTTTTTTTGCAAAGTTTATACCAATAGCTTCAGCAGAAACCGGGTAATTGGCATCAATATTATCTTTATTTATTGGGCGGCCAGTAAGCACCCCATCCCGGCCACCCCCTGACTCAATAATTGCTTTCTGAAACAAGCCTTTTGCTGCCGGGATAGTAATAAGTGAATGTACTGATACGCCGCCGGCAGATTCGCCGAAAATGGTAACATTTTTAGGATCACCCCCAAATTCAGCGATATTTTTCTGCACCCATTGCAGGGCAGCTATTTGATCCATGTAAGCGTAATTGCCTTTGGGCTCTTCAGGATGCTCCTGGCTGCGAGCAGGGAACGCAAAGAACCCGAGCCGCCCTAAACGATAATTGATAGTAACTAAAATAACCCCTTGTTTTGTAAATGAAGACCCGGTAAAATCATTCATTGCACCACTGCCAAATACAAACGCACCTCCATGAATCCATACCATTACAGGCAGCTTAGCATTTTTTGCTGTGGCGGCAGGTAACCACACATTAAGAAACAGGCCATCTTCCGAAGATGTTTTTGAGATGGAGCCGGCAGGGCCTCCAAAACCCACCTGGGCGCAATCAGCGCCAAACTTGCTTGCATCACGCTCTCCCTGCCAGGCAGGGAAAGGCTGTGGCGGGCGCCACCTGAATTCTCCAACCGGCGCAGCTGCGTAAGGAATGCCTTTAAAGCTGGAGACGTCCCCTTCAGTTACGCCGCGCAAAACACCGGCGGCGGTTTGTACTGTTGGGCTCGTTTTATTTTCTGTTTGCTGAGCATGTAAGGAACATACTGTAAGGAAGGTAAGTAGTACTGACGCAATTTTCATGGCTGTTTACGTTATTCAGGTTATGTTGTAGTACAAAGGTGACAGCATTTATCAGCCCGGCTTGTATACAGATTATGGTTTTACTTACCAATATTGCTGATTTTCACTAATGTGACCGTAACGCCGGAAATAAACTGGTAATTTTGATTTACATAAATGACAGCTACATGGATAACCTGCGGCGATTTGAAACAATAAATGATTACAACGCCTTTAATAATAACGAGACACTGCACCCCCTTGTTAGCGTGATAGACTTTTCGAAAGCATCGCCAAGACAGGGTTCGCAGATGTATTTTGGATTTTACACCATAATATTAAAAGATGTAATCTGCGGTGATTTGGTGTATGGCCGTAATACGTACGATTACCAGGAAGGCACTCTTGTGTTTATTGGCCCGGGCCAGGTGGCTGGAACGAACAGCAATGGAGAAACTTACCAGCCCAAAGGGTATGGATTGGTTTTTCATGCTGATTTAATACATGGCACCCCACTTGGGCGGCATGTACAGGATTATACTTTTTTCGGCTATCAATCTAATGAAGCGCTTCATTTGTCGGAGCGCGAAAGAAGAATTATTTTGGATTGTTTTTCAAAAATTGAATACGAACTGGAACATCCCATAGACAAGCATAGCAAAAAATTGATTGTATCCAATATAGAATTGTTTCTTAATTATTGCCTGCGCTTTTATGACCGGCAGTTTGTAACCCGCGACACTGCCCACAAAAGCATTTTAAAAAGGTTTGAAACCTTGTTGAATGAACATTTTGAGACTGACAAGCCACATACTGTTGGATTGCCTTCTGTGGCATATTGCGCAGGCGAGTTGAATTTATCGGCAAGTTATTTTGGTGACCTGGTAAAAAAAGAAACAGGGAAAACGGCACAGGAATTTATACAAATCAAACTGATTGATACGGCGAAAGAAAGAATATTTGACCAAAGTAAATCAGTCAGCCAAATTGCCTACGAACTTGGCTTTAAATATCCTCAGCACTTTACCCGTTTGTTTAAGCAACGGGTTGGACAATCGCCTAATGAATACAGGACGATGAATTAGGAATTATAGTTTCTGCCAGTGCCAGGCAGCCGCCCGCCGGGCGGAACCTGCATAATACTCCGCATGCAGCGCCAAGGAGGGCGCAGCAACCATCTCCGCCGCTATCCAGCACCTTACCGGCATACAGATACTTAATAAACTATTTTACGGTAATAATTACCCGCTGGTATGACGTAAGTGCCGGCGAACCGGTGTCTGTTACTTCAAGAATAACATGAATTGTTTGGCCGGTGGCCGCATCTTTTGGAATAAGCACTTTTGCCTGCGCCGCAGTTGCGTTTGCAATATTAACTTTACCCGGGTAAGTACCCACCTGGAATTGCCACCATTTTACTGATACTGGATCCTTATCAGGATCTGAAACGGCTCCATTTAGCCTTATAGTTTCACTAGGGGACGCTAAAACGTTTAACGGCCCTTCAATACTTACTACAGGGTGGTGGTTGGCCCCTGCATAATTTGGCGTTACACACCATTTAAGGCGGGCAGCAAAATCACGCTGGGCGGCAGGAAAAAAGTCGGGATATATACCTGCGCTTTTATTTAACTGCTCAGTTAAGGTGCCAAGCGTAGCAACCATAGCCTGCTGCGATGTATCACCTGCCGGAAAGGAAAACGCATTCGCCGGCCTGTCAGTTAACTCGCGCCCGCCCCATCCCCCATAGGTACCTGCTTCGTATGCACGCAGCCCGTTGCCCGGCATATTCATAAATGTGCCGTCATCGCCTTCCCCAATCCATGAGCCTTTTTCCTGTACCGGCATCCAAACGGCATAGCCCATGGCCCTTAGCTGTGCATTGGTATAACCTGATAAACCAAAATAATCCATCTTATCACCTTTTGCCATTTGCCTGCCATCACCCCAAACCCGGTATAACACCCCCAACGGCCCGCGGCTGGACACATTTTCTGCCGTCCATGAAGAGGTCAGATAAACCGAATCCTCCGGTTTTGCGCGCAACTGGGCGCCATAGCCATAGTTAGGGCCGCTCATAAACTGCCGGTAATCAATACCTGGCCAATTAGGTTTAATGTATTTGGCATAAGTATCATCCTGGTCGCCGGATGGCAGCAGCACTACTTTAGCCGATACCTTTTTTTTAATGGCTTCCCATTGCGTAGTGTACCCATAATCCTCCTGTATTGATTTTAGTGCCCGCGCTATAGTACTCTGTCCGCCCCATGCCGTTATATACAACTGACCGGGTTTATCATCCAGCATTAAAGACTTAATCAGGTCTGAACCCGGCGAATTTTTAGAAATATCCCCGTCAAATTCAATATTGCCGTACCTTATTTTTGACTTTAGTAAAGCAGGTGAAGGATAATTTGGGTTATGCACTTTAAGGTTAGGATACGATTTTTCATAAGCTTCAACAGCATCATCAATAAAGCGTTCGTTCTTACCCCAGCGCCAGCTGGTACAGGGGCAGGTATCTAACCCGAAACGTGCATATTCCCGCCCGGGCACATACCACCGGGTGCCTTTTCCATCGCCCTTCCAGTGGAAGCCACTGCTGGCGTAAATAAGCCCCTCTACATCCAGGTCGCTTGTGAACAGTAAAAAACGAATAAGCGAATTATTGTCGTCCAGTTCAGGGTCTGCGGTAATTACAATCCTCGGGCGTATTTGCTGGTTAGGCGATTGTGCGTTTACAACATTTGCCCAAAGGCATATCACCACTAACAAAAGCGTGTAAAGGCCAACATTACCCTGAAGATGTTGTGTATTTGATTTCATTGATGGTATGTTTTGGTATGATCGTTATTTTTTACAGGCAAAAAAATTTCACAGTTATAATGCATGCCGTAATACCCGCCGGTTAACCGGTGCCGGGTTTTAAGCATAGCAGCAGGCGTTACGTTTTACTATTTTTGTTTTTTAGGTCTTATTTATTTCGTTTAGTGACCTTGAAATGTAAAATAAGGCAAATAAAGCACAAAAAGGGAGACAAACAAAATAAAAAGAAAATAAACAAAAATAAAAAGAAGATAAACGAAATTTCTGGATTGACGAGGCTGGTAAATGAAGTGATTTGTTTTTTGATTTTAATCCGGAAAGACTTGCTTTTATTATAAATTCTGGGGCCGCTGTACTAACACTATGATGGCCAGGGACAGAGACGGGCAGGCCGCCTGAATAATATAGCCGGGCAGGCAACGAAGATGAATAATGTTGTGCTGCCTCAACACAAAACACAAAACATCAAACCCCCAATTACTTACGACAGCAATTTGACGTTATGGGAATAAAGCCTGCCTATAGGTATCTCTATCCCGCCAATTTCAACATCCTGCTGTGTAAAAGCCTTCACTTTATTGACAGCAACAATATACGAACGGTGAATGCGCAAAAATTTACCGGCGGGCAACATATCCTCCATAGATGAAATTGATTTTTTTACAATTAAAGGGCTTTCACGTTCAATGACTATTTTAATATAATCCTTTAAACTTTCTATGTATAAAATGCTGTCAAGTAAAACTTTTACCATTTTGCGGTCGGCCCTTAAATATATAAATGCCGCGGTTTTATCGTTCATCCCATCCCTGGCAGTTTCTGCGGGTGTTTCAGCCGTGCTGCATGCCTTGTTAATTGCTTTTAAAAATCGTTCCAGCGATATGGGTTTCAACAAATAATCGGTGGCCTCCAGTTCAAAAGCTTCCACGGCATACTCCTGGTAAGCAGTAGTAAATATAACTTTTGGCGGGTTTCGAAGGCTTCGCAAAAAAGCAGTGCCTGGTAAACCCGGCATTTTTATATCCAAAAAAAGTATATCAATTTTCTTCTGGTTTAATACCAGCATGGCATCTAAGGCATTTGAACATTTGCCCGCCAGGCAAAACAGGCCCGCATGGAAGCCGGCATTAAATCAAGTTTTGTTAAACCAGATGATAACGCAGCGTATTTTATTGCACAAAACAATGTGTATGTTCCCGACCCAAACCAAAGCAATCATTTTATATATACCGGAAATATAAATGCAGCGTATGTAAACTATTCAGCCACATTTAATAAATGGAGCCTTGAGGCGGGCTTGCGCACAGAGCAAACCAACAGCGCCGGCAACCAGCTAACCAGCCGGCAACAGTTTAGTAAACATTACCTGCAATTATTCCCTTCTTTTTTTATTGGGTATTCGCCGGATAAAAAAAGCAATATTGCATTTTCGTATGCCAGGCGGGTTGACAGGCCAAACTATGCTGACCTTAACCCTTTTGTTGAGTATATTGATGTTTATACCAGGTTAAGCGGAAACCCTCATTTAAACCCCGTTTTTTCGAACAATATTGAGCTAAGCTACAATTTTAAAAATACGCTGAGTATTTCTGCCTGGTATGCCGGTTTAACGGTGTTATTAACCCCGTTTATCTACAGTCTGATACAAGTAAAATACAACTTATCATGCCGCAAAACATCACCCGCGAAACATCCATGGGGCTTACTGCCAGTTATAGCGCGCAGGTAAAAAACTGGTGGGCGCTTACTGTTTTTTATAACCTGTTTAACAATCATTTCAAAGGGCCGGTTAATAATGGCTTTTTAGATGCAAATGTTACCACGCACATGATTAATATCACGCAGCAATTTCTTTTGGGCAATGGCTGGTCGGCCGAAGTAAGCGGGGCATACCGTACAAAGGCCTTACTGTTTGCAATGTTTTTTCGCGGGCCGTGGCGGGCAAATTCTTTCGGGTTGGCAAAAACGGCCTTTAATAAAAAAGGAAACTTTAAGCTAAGCATTACCGATCCGTTTAACCTAACCCGGAATAATTATAATTATACCAAATTTGAAGGATTATATACATACCGCATGTTTCACGAAGAGAACTTTAAGGCTTCTGTCACATTCAGTTACCGCATTTCCAACGGGCAAAAAACTACAGCAGGCAAAAAAAATTATAAACCGGAGGAAAATAGCAGGGTTGGTATGCCCGGAAATTAATGTTATGACATGAAGAAAACTTAGTTGAGGCCAATATTTACGGCGGTTTGCTTTAAACCTCTATTTCCCGTCTTCGCTGTGGGCCTTTCACAGGGCAACTCGAATTTCCAACATCCCGCTATAGTCGGCCACATGGGTAGTTGCTATACATCTTTATTCTAATCTCCTGTTTTCTACATTCCAGTCAGAGACTGGCTTTTATTAAAAATCCGAAGAGCCCTGCCTAACTCTCCGGATAACGGAGGAAAGGCAAAATGTTATTTTTTTCAATTTAACTCATATCATATGTCGTTTCAAAATGCAGGGCTGGCTCCGAACAGACTACAGTATGGCGGGTCTTATTGCCGTTTATAAATTGGGACGGGCTTATGCCAAACATTTGCACCATTACTTTATGCAAATGGCTGCTGTCAGTAAACCCTGCAGTTATAGCCGCATCTTTTATTGTGGCGCCTGCCATTATTTGGTTTACAGCAAACCGTATTTTATTCCACAGAAAATAATTGTATAAAGAAATCCCGGTAACTTCTTTAAACAACGCGCGCAACCTGCTTTCCGACAGAAAAACCATTTGCGCTAGCCATTGCATAGAAATATCTGCGGGGTCGCTTGTTGAAATTATCTGCTCAGCTGTTTTTATCCTGTCGTCTGCCTTTGCATTATTATTTTGCCCGGCAAGGGTTGCCAATATTTTATCTATTAGTGTTTTAAGCATTAAAATATCAGGTTTTAACAATGCCTGCTGCAATTGAGCGGAATTTATAAAATGGAAAATATTCTGCCCGGGTTGGTAAATCCCGGTGTCATTCATGTAACGGGCCTTAATTGTTTTGGCATTATTTGTTTCTGCACCAAGGTAAATTATCAACTGCACGCTGTTATTGGTATCAAGCTGGTGAATAACGTTTTCTTTAACAATTAAACTTTTGTATGTTTTCCACCTTTCATTTTTTAGCCTGAACCTGAAATTATTTTGAATATCCAATATCACCTGCATGGTATTGTGGCAATGAAGCGATGTAACATTTGATGAAAATAAAAATGCTGATGCATCATTCCACATATAAAAAGTTGTGGTATATGGGCTGCGGCCGTGTTTCATTTTTATACCGTTTGGTAATTCAAAAGTCAGTCATTTTTTACAACATTTACGTTTTGCCCTGTAATAATTTTGGTTAAAAATATTGTGAAATGAAAACATGTAATGCAACACTGCTGCTGCGGAGTAAATGCGGCAAATCAAAAAAAAGCAACACAAAAAATGTAACCCTTCTTTTTGCATTCCTTATGCTATGCAGCGGCATTTGTTATGGGCAAGATATGCCGGCTCGGCAGCTAACGCCTGTACGCGGCCATTACAAACAACTTGTAGCGCTTAGCCCAAAACCAAGGGCCGCTTACGCTGAAATGGATAACAAAAAATTTCCCTTTGATTCAGCATGGGCAAAAAAAGTGCTTAGTATTAAGCCGTATTATCTCACCGGTGTATCTGTTGATGACTTCAAACTTCCCGACCCGCCGGCAAACAGCTCAGAACAAACCCGTGCTGAGTTAAATTACTTATTGGCCCTGCAGCATAACCGTACACCTGAAGATATAAGGTTGAGCTTGTATATGTCAAACTCCCCCGACAGCGCCAGCGATATTGGGCGCTCCCTTGACCTATGGGCAAGCCCGCAGGCCATGCCTGTAACAGCCGCTTTTTTTGATAATGTATCGCTTGATGGCGACTATTTTCTTTGGGCATTAAAATTTAAATATGCCCGCGTCAGGCCTTATATACTTGAGCCGAGGTTGCACGATCTTGAAGAATCGCTCGCCTCTTCGTACCCGTCAGGGCATGTAACCTATGCTTATATTAAGGCATATATATACCAGGAACTTATGCCAGAATTTGGAGAATTGTTTATTAAAAACGCTTACGATATGTCGCATGCACGGCAGATAATTGGTGTACATTACCCAAGTGATTGCGAAGGTTCAAGAATTTTTGCAAGAGAGTTTGTTACCATGCTTTTTAAAAATGAAAAATTTCGGGCTGATTTTGAAAATGTAAAAAAGGAATGGGCATTAAAAGCAACAGAAGACTTTAATTATAACAAATAAAAAGGAAGAAATTAAACATACGCGTCTTGAAGGGCAAACAACAATCGCCCGATGGCACAGGTGGCCCGCAAAGCGGAACACCTGCACCAGTGCGGGGAGCCCGGAGCTTTTGTAATATTGGCGGCTGTATATATTTATCTCAATCCCCTGTTTTCAACATTTCAGGCTAAGCCTGGCTTTTTTATCAAACATCTGTTGAGCGCTGCGCTAACTCAACTGACAGCGCAGGTTTTTATTAGATTGAATAACACTACCGATAGCAAAGGTTCCGAAGTGCTCGCTTTGTGCTGGGGGTTGGCACCTGGATTTGTTCATAAAACCCCTTTTGTAAAGGGCATTCACTGTTGTGTTGCCGCTGTATGATTAATAATTACAATAACATAATGTCTATCTGCACTAATTAATTTGGCTATAAGAAAATAATGTTCAGCTATGTATCTCCTAATACGCTTCTAATCCCGAAACTTCGGGAGGGCTTTTATTTTTAAATCCAGGTGCCCGCCTGAACGAACGGCAGACCTTGCAGAACACCTGGATTAACGCGGCACATAAACCGTCGCCAGTATCACCGATGCGTTTTAAATTTCTTAACCTATTCCACTGCTATTTTCCTGCACTTTCAAAAGTAATGAAGGTGATGCTTGCAGGAGGCAATTCTACATTTCCTTCAGTTATTTTTTTTCCCTTTATAACGGGCAACATATCATCACCACTCAAATTTAAATCTTCTCCGTTTAATTGTACATGGTCACTTTGTAAGTCATTTGAATTTAAAGTATATTGCTCAGCGCCAGAAGGGATATTAATTATAGCAGATACTTTATTTGTGTTTAGCACCAAAAGCGTTATTCCATCATTATGACCTTTCATATTATGCGCAAATAAATAAATACCGGGCGCTCCTTTACCAGCTTCATACACTTTCGTTCCCATCAGTTTAGCCCATAAAAATGCTGCCCAGTAATTGGGCTTGGGCAGATGCGTATCCTGGTCAACAAGACTGTATTCACTTGCGGCAAGGGTATTATGCATAACAACCTGAACTCCTTTTTTAGCTAAAGAACCAAGTTGATATAAATAACGAAAACAATCCAGGTAAGTTGCAGCAAAAGGGTCTCCACCTTGTGAGGCTTCTGCTGTTTCTGTAACCCATAAAGGTTTACCGGGATTGTATTCATTTCGCAGCCTTATATAATAATCAGCAACTGCATCTGTTCTTTGTAACCATTTAGGATCGAGTGCATTTTCCGCTTTAATTGAAAACGGGCCGCCTCGCATTACGCGCATTGACATAGCTCCGTAATAATGATAAGAAAAAATATCAAAAACCGGTTTGGGATCGGGAGCCATCAATGAGTCTGTTGAAATAAAGTGCTTCAGCATTCCGGCAAAAGATTGGCCAGGGATTCCTTCGGCAGTTGATCCTGGGCCTAAAAGCAGCATATGCGCAACCTCCTTTTTTGCCCACGCCTCGAAAACAGATATATCTTTCGAAAAGTTGTACCCGTCATAATTTGTATCAACACCCCCAGCCATAGGTATGGTAGGTTCATTAAAAAGTTCTGCAGCTGAAATGTTTCCGCCGATGCTTTTGGTATAGTCTATGATTTTCTGTGCTTCCTTCGCTGTCCAAACCCCACTTGCATCTCTTACACCTTTAGAAACTGCAAATGACGTAATCAATTTGGAATTTGTAGCCTTTACAAAATCAATAACTCCTTTCCATTGGCTCTTGGTTAATATATTTACAAAACCTTCCGGCACTTTCGCGCGAAGACTATCATTGTTCTGGAAGTAAACAGTGTTTGCCCATGAACCGCTTACGCGTACATAAGCAGGAGCAAGCCCTTTGGCTAAATTAATAAGTCTTTTATCTTGCAGGTTTATTGGAGGAAGTTTTCGAAACATTTGGCTCCTATTCGAAAAATCAAACGCTGGGGTTGATGATGGCAAGCTATCCATTGTTTTATAAGGTCTCCAGAACTCACCTCCAACCACTTCAGCCATTTCCACATTATAGGACTGATAGCGTTCATCTACGCTGCTGAGATATTTCATTTCTTTCAGGTTTATTTTTATTATACCTGTGTCACTATCATAGCATGTGCCAATACCATCGGGCGCGATCCATCCACTAAAAAATAATATGGTGGAAATGCTTGTTGTGGCTATAACAATTAGCATTAAATATTTTTTCATATTTCATTTTTTTAAAATAATCATCTTGCTTCAGCGGCTTAATAATGGAAGTATTGGATTGAAATGGGTGGTTTTAGTATTAAAGTTAATATTAATCGTAACATAAGATATTTCATTTTCTTTTAGTCCACATGCAATATTTGCTGCTTAATCGGATGTAGAGCTATTCCCTTCTTCGCAGAGTGTCTTTCTCCGGGCGATGCGAGATGGCAAGCACTCTGCGACAAGATTAGCACTGGCCTCCAATAAAGCGCAAAAGCTGGCATTTCGCGCTGACGATGCGCACAGATTGCCACAAAACACCCCCCACGCGCATTGGCCCGGCTGATTTTTTTATAATGACGACACGCGTAATAT
>FTJK01001062.1_pt3 | contig 11230 bp, 6 predicted proteins | sample 1658811 | NCBI WGS metagenome assembly FTJK01 (sample SAMEA3914857, study PRJEB12502) | metagenome | biome: forest; material: soil | place: USA | collected 2011-06-22 | depth 0.1 m
TGTTTTTAATCAAAATTTAATTTCGAAAAGTGATGCAAAAACGGCTTTAATTTCCAGGTCAACCTCTCTCTTTTTGAATAAAAAAATAAGCATTAAATAAATGATAAACCGTAAATGCTAAAAGAATAACTCTCGCAATATTTAGTATATTCCAGAGTAAAGACAGTTTATATGCTTGGGATGAAAACTTACCTATATCACCAAAAATTTTTTTTAGGCTAATTTGGGTAATTATAAAAATTCCTATGCCAAGTGCAATGGTCAAAAAAATTAACCCCAGGACTAAATGACGTTTTATAGCGTCTTTTCATGGATGTTTTAAAGTATAAATAAAATGTTGTTGATACTGCCAAAGGGACGAACGGTATGTAAAAAAGACCGGATTTGTGGTTGCAAAAAATTGCTGCCAATTATATATCTTCCTAGCCGGATCTGTTAGCAGATTCGGCGTTATTGCAATTCCTTTATACAGATTGCCAAAAAACCAAAGGGAAATACCAAAAAGTGAAAATAATAAAAGACTGGAATAATTTTTTATCATTTTTATTACAAATTTAATTAGCCAATACGGTATTTTGGCACTATGGGGGCGAAGATTCAACAGCCTTAAAACGAGCAAACACCAATATCTCCGAGGAAAGGAAAGACGATATTTTGCATGCCAGGATTGAAATAGGAGGAGCAGTGCTAGTGGGTGCTGATATCCCGAACGCTGAACCTATGCGAAGTGCCTACCTGACACTGCAATTTGATAGCGCAGAAGAAGCAGAAAAAATTTATCCATTACTATCTGGCGGCGGTGAGATTTTTATGAACCTGCAGGAAACTTCTTTTGAATCCCACTTTGCCATGTTCCGGGATAGGTTTGGCGCATCCTGGATGTTTCTTTACCAAAAATAGTGTGCATAATGAGCCGATAAGCAAAAAGTATTATTCATCTCTAATGCATTATATCAGGACCCTCAAAAAAATCATTAATAAACGGATGTGCTGAAAAACAGCACCTTATTTATTTGCAGAGAGAAAATTACCCTCATACTATTACAATTTATAGTATTTCTATATACCCGTCCGTTCCATTTACACGGATGCGCTGGCCGTCTTTTATTAACGTGGCAGCATTCTCTACACCCACAACTGCCGGTAAGCCATATTCGCGGGCTATAACGGCGCCATGGGTCATTAGCCCGCCAACTTCGGTAACCAGGCCTTTTATGGATACAAACAAGGGTGTCCAACTGGGGTCGGTAAACCTGGTGACCAATATATCGCCGTCTTTCAGGTTAGCATCTTCCATGGTTAAAATAACACGCGCACGCCCTTCGATAACCCCGGAAGAGACAGCCAGGCCAATGATGGCATTGGCTGGAAGGTTTTCCCGTTTGTATGCGCCCCTGATGATTTCGCCATCAGACGTCATAACCCGTGGTGGTGTTAGTTTTTCATAGATTTTGAACTCCTCTTTTCGTTGGTTAATGAGTTGTTGATCAAGTTGATGTGTGCGTGCCGCTTCGCGAAGCTCATCAAATGTGAGATAGTAAATATCTTCTTTTATATGGATAACATTGGCTTGTACAAGCCGTTCGGCTTCTTTCAGCAGAGCCAGCTTATAAGCGAAGTAGCGATTAACGATGCCGTATTTTGGATATTCACGATAGCCGGCGAAATTACGTGCCAGGTCGATCATTCGTTTTGTTTCTTTGGCTTTTTGTTCGCCGTCTGGCAGTGGTTTGAGCCGATCCAGTAACTCTTGTTCTTTTGTCAACGCTTGCTGTAGTCCCTGCTCAAATCTCTGTTTGCCGGCGCCAGGCGCAAAGTTTTTGGCATTGCTGAGGATTAGGGGAACAAGTGTAGCTGGCTTTTCGCTCCAGCGAGTTTTAGTGATGTCAATTTCGCCTGCACACCGCATTCCATATTTACTGAGAAAATTGTAAATAGCATCATGAACTTCCTGCCCGCCCTCAAATCTAACTATGTCGTCTAAAAAGTTGTCATTCTTTGCATATTGCAGATAATCAACTAGTTCCGGGTAAGGGCGGATTACATCGGCTACATCTAATAAGGCTAAGCCCATCTCCGAAGTAATGTTGTTTGGTACTGATTGCGAAATTGTGTCCGCTGCATTTTTCTCACCCAACCATTCGTTCATTTTTTCATTGATCCATGATGCAGCATTCATCCCGGTCATGATCACACCAAAACTCTGGGGATCAGAGTTTGTTTTCTTTAATTGCTCAATATCTCCAAGGATAAAATCAAATAGCTCCGGTCCTGATTTCGTTTGGATGTTTTGTTTTAATGCTTCTATCGATGTCTGATTAGACTTGATCAAAACAGAAACAATTGCTGGATCGTAATCGTTTAATGCCTGGTAATTTGGAGGTGACGAAGCTTTATCGCTTTTACCGGCACCTGGTTCTTTTTTATCGTCCTGTAACGGTTTTATAAAATCTCCACGCTGTAAAATGGTTGTAAGTGCATCTTTTATGATTGGATCGGACTTTCCCAGCACATTTACAAGGGTTTCTCTGCCTGCGGGTGTAGCCAGCATAGGCGCCACATCAACAAATAACCTTCCTCCAGCAATGCGCATGAGCGCCCGGGTGGTTAACAGAAAAAAAGACAATCCCAGGGGTTTCATGGCATCGGTCATCATTTGCTGATGGCCAACAGAAATATAAACGTGGTTTTCGTGATCGTTAGCCTCAGGCACTGGATATAAGGTGGTGATGGACCGGCTTTGGACAATATAAAATGTATCATCAGCCAAACACCATTCGATATCTTGTGGGTTGCCGAAATGTTTTTCGATCTTTCTGCCTATTTGCCCAAGCTGTAAAATTTGGTTGTCTGTAAGCGCCTGGGTGTTCTGTAACTCCCGCTCAATTTCCTGTTCTTTTGTACCGCCATCTTTCAAAGCACAAATAGCCAATTTCTTTACCGATATCTTTTTATCTATAATCTTACCGTCATGCACCCTATAGTTATCTGTATTCACCAGTCCCGATACCATGGCCTCGCCAAGCCCGAAGCTCGCATCAATAGATAAAACCTTCCGGTTACCGGTGATGGGGTCAGCAGTAAACAAAATGCCTGCCGCCTGCGGGAACACCATCTTCGGTATAATCACGGACAGTTGAACTTTACGATGGTCGAAGCCGTTTTGAATGCGGTATATTACTGCCCTGTCAGTAAATAATGACGCCCAACATTTACTGATATGCTTTAGGATCGAGCCCTTTCCAATAATGTTTAAATAGGTATCCTGTTGGCCTGCAAAAGAGGCCGTGGGTAAATCCTCTGCTGTAGCGCTGCTACGTACGGCATAGGTGTCTTCTTCACCAAACTTTGCGAGATAACCCACAATCTCTTCCGCTATATCTTTGGGAATGAGTGCCCCTTCAATGGCCCCGCGAATTTCACCGCAAAGTTCACCGATCTTATCCCGGTCTTCCACCTTTAGAAGTGATAACTGGTCAAGCAATTTATCAATCGACCCAGTTTCCGCCATGACTCTTTTAAAAGCTTCAGTAGAAATACAAAAGCCAACCGGCACATTTATTCCGGCAATCCTAGATAGTTCCCCCAGGCTGGCGCCTTTGCCCCCGGCTAATGCAAGTTTTGTTTTATCAATCTCCTGTAAACCAAGTATATAGGGTACCTTTTTTAATGCGTTGTGTTTGTTATCCGGTATCATATTGGTGGCTTTTTAGAGAAATGAACAAAGCCAAAAGTATAGGGCATAACACAGTAAATTGCCGTTTACCAACTATATTTTTTGCGCACAATAATGATAGAAGCAGGGGCGTTCTTCTTACAAATAGGGGGTGAGGGGTAGATTTATTGGCGGTTTTGGCGCTGGCCGGAGGTCGGCCCTTTTCTTTGGGAATAAATGAAGCATCGCCTGCCGGTAATTTTACTTTTTAATATGTACACATAATATGGCATAAAAAAACCCGCCAAATTAAATTGGACGGGCGTTAGCGGAGAGAAAGGGATTCGAACCCCTGGACCTTTAGAGTCAACGGTTTTCAAGACCGCCGCATTAGACCGCTCTGCCATCTCTCCGGGTGCAAAATAACAGTCTCGTGACCTATCTTCCAAAAAAATATCAGAAGCGTGCCGAAATTGGCAAAAATCAAGGCCTGTTTTTTTACTATCCATTACATCAGCCGTATATCCATCTTATCCCAATTTCTACCCCAGTTGTATTAATTTTGTTTAAAACCACAGGCATTGAAGCATCTTTCAGCAATCAACAAATACTTCTGGAAATACCGGTACCGTTTTTTAACAGGTATATTTTTTACTGTAGCGTCAAACTATTTTGCAGTGCTGGCGCCCGAAATGACAGGTTATGTGGTTGATAAAGTGCAGCAGCACCTTAGCACTAAACCTACGGCAGTGCCTAAACATTACGATGGTTTTGTGGTGGCAATGCTCGGTTACGTTGAGAGGCTTACTTTTACGCAGCTGGTGGTGGCGTGCAGCCTTATAATTCTGGCAGTGGCTATAATACGCGGCATTTTGATGTTTTTTATGCGGCAAACACTTATTGTGATGAGCCGCCATATTGAATACGATCAAAAGAACGAGGTATACACCCATTATCAAAAACTAGATGCCGGGTTCTATAAAACACACAGCACCGGCGACCTGATGAACCGTATTGCGGAGGATGTTAGCCGCGTACGTATGTACACCGGGCCTGCCATTATGTATTTTATTAACCTTGTGGCGCTTATTGCCTTCAGTGTGATAAATATGTACCGTAAGGATGCCTATTTAACGCTTATTGTACTTGCCCCGCTGCCAATACTTGCGCTTACCATTTACATAGCAAACAGTATTATACACCGCAAGAGCGAAAGGGTACAAGCCTTGCTTAGCGACCTTACTACCAATGCGCAGGAGAGCTATTCGGGCATAAGGGTAATAAAATCGTTTGTGCAGGAGAAAGCTATGTTTGGCTTTTTTGCAAAAAACAGCGAAGAGTATCGTAAAAATGCTATTGGGCTGTCCAAGGTGGAGGCAGTTTATTTTCCCAGTATGACGCTTATGATCGGTTTAAGTACGTTGTTAACCATTTTTGTCGGTTGCCGGCAGGTGCTGCATAACGAACTGAATGTGGGAGTAATTGTGGAGTTTGTAATTTACATCAACATGCTCACTTTTCCGGTTAGTGCTATCGGCTGGGTTGCCAGTATGACCCAAAGGGCATCGGCCTCGCAAAAAAGGCTTAATGAGTTTTTGGATACCGAGCCGGAAATAAAAGAACCGGCTGCTCCGGAAGTTAAAGAAGAAACCCTTCGGGGAGATATTGTTTTCAATAATGTGTCTTTTACGTACGGGCATACAGGCATAAAAGCATTGAAACATTTTAACCTTACCATAAGGGAAGGCCAAAAAGTATTGATATTAGGCAAAACAGGCAGCGGAAAATCAACAATTGGGCAATTGCTCTTGCGTTTTTACGACCCAGCCGAAGGAACTATTTCAATCGGCGGCAAAAACATTACCCACATACCGCTGCAGGTGTTGCGTAACAACATTAGTTATGTGCCACAGGATGTTTTCTTGTTTAGTGATACCATCGCCAATAATATAAGTTTTGGTTTGAAAAACCCGGCGGCGTTTGACTATGTAAGGCAAAGTGCGTCAAACGCCAGTATTGATACCGAGATACAGGATTTGCCCGGCGCTTATGAAACAGCAGTGGGTGAGCGGGGTGTAACTTTAAGCGGCGGCCAAAAACAGCGTATATCTATTGCCCGCGCACTGATCAAACAACCGGAGATAATGCTTTTTGATGACTGCCTTAGTGCCGTAGACGCTAAAACAGAGAACCGTATTATTACCAACCTGCATAAGCTTTTGAGTGATAAAACAGCAATACTTATCACACACCGCATATTTACCGTTTTAAATTTTGACCAAGTAATTATTATTGAAGATGGTACCATTATTGAACAGGGCACACACCAGCAGTTGCTTGAACTGGGCGGCTACTATGCTGAATTATACAGGCTGCAGAGCGAAACGCCTGAAATGCAGGCTATTCTCTAAAATGGTGGCAGCCAGTTAAAACTATTTGGTAATTATTAGCTTAAAGGCTGCTTTTTGCATGGAAACATTGCGATGAAGGCCAGTTTTCTTTACTAATATTTTGGTAAATTCAAAACAATACTATATTTGCGTTCACCATTATTAAAAACCAAAACCAAACAAACAGTGGCGTACGAAAATAACGACAAGAAAATGGAGAGTGTGTATAGTAAACGCATAAGGGCGGGAAAAAGGAGAACTTACTTTTTTGATGTTAGGGCAACCAGGGGAAATGATTACTACCTGACAATTACTGAAAGCAGGAAGCGTTTTAATGATGATGGTTACGACAGGCACAAGATTTTTTTGTACAAGGAAGATTTTAATAAGTTTATAAAAGCGCTGGGCGAAGCGATAGATTATGTGAAAACCGAACTGATGCCTGACTTTGATTTTGATGCTTACAACCATGAATATGCTGAAACAGGTGAAGTGGCTGAGGTTACTGAATCGGTTGAAATTGTTGAAGTAGTTGAAGTAGTTGAGCCTGTAATAGCAATACCCGCAGAAGTGGAGGTTGTAACCACGATACCTGCTACTAACCATACCGAAGATGTTGATAAATGGTAATATCCGGGTAAAATAAATTTTTGAGTAAAGGGAGTATCTTACAAGATAACTCCCTTTTTCATTACCTTGTATTACAATCATTATAGTTTTATACAAAACCCTGGTGACATATGAAAAAAATGCTACGCCTATGCCTTGTTATTTTTAACCTGGCCATGTTAATCACCACCCAGGCACAACTTTATAAAATTGGCCTAGACGAAAAGGCGAAAGCATCTACCCTTATTGCTGAAGGCAGGGTGACGGGGCAAACCAGTTTCTGGGATGATAATCATGTAATGATATATACCGCAAATACTATACAGGTATATAAAACTTTTAAGGGCAAAATAACTTCTTCAACTATTGAAATAATAACCCAGGGTGGTACCGTAGGTTTGCAGGCGATTGACGCAAGCGACCTGTTGACTTTGCGTACCGGCCAGGTGGGCATATTTTTTTGCCAGGAAAATGCCCTTAACCTTAAATCCCCTTCAACACTGCGAACGCTTTACGACGTTTATAGCAGCGACCAGGGGTTTCTTCGGTACGACCTTGTACATAACAAGGCAGTTGCGCCTTTTGCTTTATATGATGATATTGAAAACAATTTATACAACCTAATAGAAAAGCAAACAGGCGAAAACATGCAGGTAACTGATGCAGGTTTTAGTGTAGCAAAGGCATTGCAACAACATGCAAACGTTAGCAATAGTATAGTTGGCGGCACGCTGGCTGCTATTACTTCTTTTTCGCCGGCAACAGTGCATGGCGGTGCATTGAATGATCCTGCAAATAATGTATTAACTATTTCGGGTTCAGGTTTTGGTACCGCCTCCGGCGCCGCAGCCGTTAATTTTACAGATGGCAATTCAGATAACTACCCGCCAGATTTTAACGTATGGTATGGATCAAACTATATTATTTCATGGAGTGACAGCAAAATTGTGGTAAAAGTGCCAAGCAGAGCCGCAACCGGAAGGGTTGATATTGTACTTAGCAACGGCGCGGTAATAGAATCCACTACTGACCTGGTAGTATATTTTTCAGTGCTTAATTCTGCATTTAAAATTGGCAGCGATACCATTTATTCTGAGCCCCGGCTTATGAACACTAATGGCAGCGGTGGTTATACTTACAGTTTTAGCACCAGTACCCTTGGGCAAGGTATAAATCTGGCTACCGATGCGGCAGCCACAACTTTTAACAGGGCGGTTACAACCTGGAAGGGGCTTGCAGGTGCAAATTTAACCCTGGGAAATACTACTACCCGGCAAAAGATAGGCGATAGCGCAAACCTGGTTGAATATGATAACAAAAATACAGGTATGGCGCCTATGGCTGCCGGGGTTTTGGAAGTTACTTACAATTTTGCTTCAGCGTGTGTTAATACGGCAACTTCTACAGTATTTACCGCGCAAAAAAAAGCATTCAATATTTTAATACGAAGCCCGGCATCCGCGGGGGGTGCCATAAGTTTTGAAAAAGGCCCTTGTTTCCCTGTTGCCAATTCGTACGACCTTGAAAATATTATACTTCACGAAATTGGCCACGCATTAAACCTTGCCCATATTAATGACGGTTATGAGGCAAGTTCCAGTGGGTACTTACACATTAACCCTGGTAAAATAATGCATTATTCTATTGTTGATTTTGCAAACCGGCGTTCGCCCGATAATGCCGCTTATACTGGTGCATTATACACGGTAACGCCGCAGGCCGATACCTTTGGCACCTGCGGGTTATTTGCATCGCAAATGCTGCCGCTGGAAGTTACCCCTTTAGCAAATGATGAGTGCCCCGGCACCTTCCCTACAACGGCAACGGTTTCAGGTACCGTGGTTAATTTCGATCTTGTGCATGCTACCAGCAACGTGCATAAAGACCCTGCCTTTACACAGGTAAACGGCCAAAACTCAGGTGTATTCGTTACCAATAATGCATGGTATGCCATAAAAACATCAACCAACAGCAATGGTATTTTGTCTTTAAAAGTATCTGGTTATACAACAACACCGGCAGAGCAGGCAAACTGTACAGGCCAGGGCATACAGATGGCTGTATATGCAGTAAGTGCATGCCCTGTAGGCCAATCATTTCCACAACCAGTAGCCTATACTACTTTTGCAGGCAACGTGCAATTGCCAAATGTTACGGGGCTATTACCCAATAAAACATATCTTTTATATTTTGACGGGCTACGAAACACTAAAGCGAATTTTAATGTAACGCTTAACGGCAGCGCGCTGCCCATTGTGCTGTCAGGCTTTACGGGAGAATATACACATGGTGTAGACAATCTATATATTAACATACAACAGGCTATTAATGTAAGAAACATAGTAGTTGAAAAAAGCGCGGATGGTGTTAGGTTTGGCCCGCTAGGCGTATTACCCGTGCCGGCTTCTCAACTTACGGGCAAGCATACCTATACAGACGCACAGCCGTTTGCTGGCAATAACTATTACCGGCTTCAAATTGTGGATAACGATGGCAACTACCAATATTCAAATACGGTATTGTTGAAAAACAGCATCAGCCAGTTAATATACATTTACCCCAACCCGGCTAAAAGTAATGTGTTTGTAAGCTTTAGCGGCACACCGGCCGGGCGTTATAGCTGCATTCTATATAATGTTGAGGGCAAGGCGGTGTATAATAATGTTTATACAATTGCATCCGGCAATCAGATGGTAAGCCTTTCGCTAACGGGTGTGGCGGGCGGAGTTTACCTGGTAAAAATTACCAACTCAAAAGGGGAGGCAGTTTCGCAGCAGCGGGTGGTGAAGGAATAAGAGAAAAGTCATTAAGTCAATAGTTAGGAGTTTGGCCTCTTTATTTTTGTGACGCCCGCTAATAAATATTTCCTATTTTTAAAAAGCAATTCACATTTTACCAAACCAAAATAACCCATTAAAATGATACCATTGCTTGTAGCCGGAGGCATAGTCCTCATCATCTGTTTTATATTGATTGGCATTTTTAACAGCTTTGCCAAAAATCGTAACATGGTCAAAGATGCCTGGAGTAATATAGACGTGCAGCTTAAACGCAGGCACGACCTGATACCAAACATTGTAAACACCGTTAAAGGTTACGCGGCCCACGAAAGCGGTACGCTTGAAAAAGTAGTTCAGGCACGTAATGCCGCAATGAACGTACCGAAAGGGGATATAAACGCGCAAATAGCCGCCGAAAATCAACTACAGCAAACCATGCGCAGTATTTTTGCCTTAAGCGAAAGTTATCCTGACCTTAAAGCCAACGCTAATTTTTTAGACCTGCAAAATAAATTGAGCGAAATAGAAGAAAGCCTGGAACGAAGCCGCCGTTACTACAACGCCACCGTACGGGATAACAATACTTATGGCGAAAGTTTTCCCGGTGCCATGTTTGCCGGCTCATTCAAATTTCAACACTTTGATTATTTTGAAACTGACGCAGCTTCTAAGGAAAATGTTGTGGTAGATTTTTCTAAATAATATCTCACCAATTTCTGCCCCTTGTAAAATTATACCCGAACCAATCTGAATGATATGAAAAAATCAATCATCCTGTTAGCGCTTTCTGTTTTAATAGCTGGCTATTGCTGTGCCCAGGGCTTTACCGTTAAAAACCTGCATGTAGAGATAAACATCAGTAAGGACGGTTATTTTGATGTGGAAGAAAAATACAATGTTGATTTTAGCGAGGATAAGCACGGGCTTTGGCGCGAGATACCTTATATATATGTTGTAAAGAATACAGATGGATCGGAAAAAACTACATCGGTTGATATATCTAATATAGATGTGCCTGGCTGGCCATTTCATAAAAGCTTTGAAAATGGTAATGTCAGCATTAAAGTTGGTGATGCTGACAAATATGTTATTGGTGACCAGCAATATACCATAAAGTACAGGGTTAAGTATGCTTTTTTGTACAATGATACAACTACACAATTTTACTGGAATTTTTTGGGGCGCAAATGGATGGCAGATTTTGAAAATGTAAGTTTCAGCATTCACCTGCCAGAATATCTGCCGCTTGCCAATAAAGATTATTTTGTTTATACTGGTCTGCCGGGCCAAAATGATGATAGCGCCAGTATAAGCTATAACCACGGCACAGTTAGCGGTACATCAAAAGAGGTTTTAGGGAATGGTAAAGACCTGACGGTATTAATAAACCTGCCGGCGGGTTTTGTAGCCAAACCAAGCAAACTGGCAATGCTTATTGCAGGGTGGGGCTGGATGTTGTTTCCGCTTTTATTGATTCTGGTTTATTATCTTTTATGGCGAAAAATAGGCCGCGACAACAAAATAATTAAGGTAGTTGAATTTCAACCACCGCCGGGTATTGACCCTGCGATGGCTGGGTTCCTGATAAATGACAGCAGCGATGCAAGCGACCTTACGGCTTTAATTCCGCATTGGGGGGCGTATGGCTATATAACCATTGAGCAGGTAGCGAAAAAAGGATTATTCAGCCACAGTGATACCATACTACACAAAATAAAACCATTGCCAGCCAGTGCGCCAAATTATGAATCAACGCTGTTTGAAGGGTTGTTTGCCAGCGGTGATGATGTAAGCAT
>FTJK01176496.1_pt1 | contig 11142 bp, 9 predicted proteins | sample 1658811 | NCBI WGS metagenome assembly FTJK01 (sample SAMEA3914857, study PRJEB12502) | metagenome | biome: forest; material: soil | place: USA | collected 2011-06-22 | depth 0.1 m
ATATATTTACAGGAGAGGAAAGCTGACTGTTTGTGGCTTGGTTATTTAGCTACGCGTTCCCAACAGTGATATACCGCACCAAACTCCGCTTGGCAATGGGCAACAGCGTTTCTTCCACTGGAAAGCCCAGCGCAACATCAATAGCATATACAGCAGGGTTTGGCAGCATGGTGCGGTGGCGTATAAGCTCGGATTTTATATTCTCGTAGGTATTTATAATATTGCGGTGCCAGTTGTCAATAAACTCGGTTTTTATGCTGCGGTATTTTTCATCGTGCTTTTCAAATATGCTCAGGCGGTATTGATACACACGGGTGTTTTTATCCATGGTTGAACTTAGGAAAAAATAACCTTCATTCAAATCCAAAGGAATTAAACCAATTGGGGCGATAGTCATTTTATCTTCCACCAGTTCGTATATCTCGGTACCGTTGCTGATGGTGGTTTCCATAGTTTTGGAAGCGTAGAGGATAATATCTTCCAGTTCTTTCATAAGATCATCATCTTCGATCATCTTTTCATACAGCACCTGAAGTTTTTGCAATTGCATGCCGGTGAATTTTTTGGGGAACTGCTCCTGTAAATACTGCTTGTTCTTTTTAAAGGCCAGGACGTTGTTATAGTGAAAGATGATATCAGCCAGTTGAGGATAAAGCTTATGCTCGTTAAAATACTTATTTACTTCCTGCAGGTAAGCGAGTAAAGTCTATTTCTTCAGTTCAAAATCTATATAACCATCTGCAAACCAGGTTTCGGATAACGATTTCATAGCCGGCTTATTTGTAAGTAAATTACAGAAAAAAAGCGGCTTTAGGAAATTGTAGAACAGGAGTTTTGGGTATTAAGAAAACTTTAAGCGGAAAGAATGACCTGTTGATGTGTAGGTTAACCACTATTAATGTTACCTGTTCAAAAAAAACTGTTTAAATACCTGTAACTCTTCCAGCTCAACCTCAACATATTTATCAAATAACTTGTCGCCCACCTGTGTACGTATAGCAGATATACCCACATCAATTAAACGCAAACCATTTACAGTAAGCAGTATGTTATCAAACCGTTCCCCGTCAATATTTGATGGCCTTCGTAAATCCCTGTGTACAAAGCCTGAGGCGTGCAATTGTTTTAACTCATCCTCAAAAACATCCAGCCATAACTCCCGCTTTTCAATTTCCTGGCTGCGGTAATCAACGGCATATATCCTTTCCATTACAAGCAGGTCCCACTTGTTGGTTTCATCATAATCCAGCCTGAAAAAGTCCACAACAAGTTCATTTACAGTATTGGCAAATTTCATTTTCTCAGCCTCGCTGCCAATATCGCTCCTGGTATCACCGGAGAATATTTTGGCAGCCTCCCCTTCATTCAATGCAATCACCGGGTTGTTCGCGCCCTGTGACAATTGATGTGGATACCTTTTTTGCATGCTTAAAATTACGCTGAAAACTGCTTTAAATGATGATCAAGGTGTTTATACATTAATGTGCCCCACTCATCGGCCGTGATCTTACCGAGAAAGGCGTGCGGATGTGTTGTGCATTTTGCTGCGCCACCTTCCGCGAATTGTTTTATCAAAGCCGTAAGCCTTGTTTTTTCAACATTAAAGTCGCGCCTGTCAGTTATAATAAAGCTTTTATCCGTTGGGCCATTTTTACTAAAAGGCCTATCTCCCAAAACAGTGGATTTAAAAAAGGGCGCAAGCACCTTACCTATAAATATCCTTGGTGGATTTTTTTGCCCCGTTGCAACTTCCAGCGTGGCACTGCAATGGGCAAGCATTTGGTCAACTTCCATTTTGCCCCATTGCCGGGCGGCCTGCGGCGTAAGGTTATTAAAACGGCTTAGTATTTCCTGTTCGGCTTCTTTGTTGTAAATACTTTTCATTGGTTGAAGGTTTATGATGAGTTAACGAACTTCCGAATTGAAAACCATAAACTACAAACTACAAACTGTTCTTCTACCACTCCCTTTCCATATCCCAATGCTCAAATTCTTTTGCAACGGCTGTTAAAAATGATGCGCCCAGGCTGCCATCAATAATACGGTGGTCGTAGCTTAGCGAAAGGTACATCATGTGGCGTATGCCTATAGTATCGCCAAGGCTTGTTTCAATAACAACGGGCCTTTTTTTAATGGCGCCAACGGCCATAATAGCCACCTGTGGCTGATTTATAATAGGCGTACCCATCAGGCTGCCAAAGCTGCCTACGTTTGTAAGGGTAAATGTACCACCTACTGTATCGTCAGGCCTTAACCGGTTGTTGCGCGCACTATCTGCCAGCGTGTTTACCTGTTTGCTTAAACCCACAAGGTTTAAGTAATCAGCATTGCGTATTACGGGCACTATAAGGTTGCCGCTTGGCATTGCTGTAGCCATGCCTATATTAATGTCTTTTTTAATAATAATCCGTTCCCCGTCCACAGAACTGTTTATCATTGGGAAACGTTTTATAACCCTTACCAGGCAGTCAATAAACAGCGGTGTAAAGGTTATTTTGTTGTTCTCTCTTTTTTCAAAGTCCTTCTTCACCTTCTCTCTCCACAAAACCATATTGGTAACGTCGGCTTCCGCAAAAGAGGTTACGTGCGCGCTGGTTTGCTTGCTGTTAACCATGTGCTTTGCAATAAGCTTGCGCATCCTGTCCATTTCAATAATCTCTACATTGCTGCCGTAATCTGTTGCGGGTTGTATGCTGGCTTCTGGCTTGCGGCTTGCAGTTTCTGGTTGGGGAGTAACTGGTTTTATTTCTTCCGCAGGCTTTTGCACAGCAACCGGTGCCTGCTCACTAACTTCTGCGGGCTTGCTGGCAACAGGTAACTGGTTACCCGCAGCCTTTTTATCTGCCACGTACTGTAAAATATCTTTCTTGGTTACCCTGCCTTCATTACCTGTGCCCGGAATTTTTTCCAGTTCAGTCATATTAATGCCTTCACTGTTGGCTATGTTGAGTACCAGCGGGCTGTAAAAGCGGTTCTCTCCTGCAACATGCGGCACGCTAACATTAACAGGCACATAAGGCACCTGGTACTCTTCCGTTTCAGGCTCCTGCACAAATTGCTTGGGCGGCTCCGGTTGCTTATCACCTGCTGCCTGCTCATTTGTTTCAATGCGGGCTATTACTGTGCCTATAGGTACAACATCGTTTTCCTTAAACAGCAATTCAGTTATTGTGCCTGCAGCAGTAGATGGCACTTCACTGTCAACTTTATCTGTGGCAATATCAAGCACCGTTTCGTCCTGCTTTACCGTATCACCGGGCTTTTTATACCACTTCAATATGGTAGCCTCCATAATACTCTCGCCCAATTTTGGCATTACCAGGTCAACAATAGCCATTGTATGTACAGTTTCAGATTTAATAATATTGGACGGAAAAGCGTTTTTTAAGCCGGCATTTCCCCTTCCCTCCTCTTCGTTGCGTCGCACCCTTGTGCTGCAGAATATGCATCAGCAGGATCACAGCAACCGTTTACGCGCCAAAATTAAAGTTTCCCCTGCAATTAACCTTACAATCCATTTTTAAGGATAAACAGCCGGAGTATATTTAACGCGTTGGTCGCTGTTAATTCAATGTTCCTCGCCCTGTCAAAGCGAAAATGAAGCTTTCTTGTCTCGGTTTTCTTGCTATCGCTAACAGCTATCCAAACTGTGCCGACCGGTTTTTCCGGGGTGCCACCATCGGGACCCATAATCCCCGAAACCGCCAAAGCATAATCGGTCTTCATTACTTTCAGTGCTCCCTGCACCATTTCGGTAACAGTCTCCTCACTCACCGCACCGGCGCCCGTCAATGTTTCTTCTTTTACGCCCAGCACATTTTGCTTTATACTGTTATCGTAGCTTATCACGCTTCCATAAAAATATGCTGAAGAGCCCGGTATGCTGGTAATAAGATGCGCTATATACCCCCCGGTACAGCTTTCCGCAGTTGAAATAGTTTTGTTTTGGCCTTTAAGCAACCTGCCCACAACCTCCTGCATGGTTATATCCTCATCCGTTACCAATGTATCTTTAACCAGTACTTTCAGTTTGGCAAATTCAACATCAAGTGTTTTATCAACTTCTTCTTTTTCGCCATTGGCAGTTAAACGCAGGCGGACCATCCCATAGTTAGGCAGGTATGCCAGTTTCATAAATGGCGGCAAAGCTTCCTCCCAATCCTTTATCAGTTCCGCCAGCATGGATTCGCCAATGCCGAAAGTTATCAATGTACGATGTGCAATATAAGGAAGTGTAAACTTTTGCTTAAGCAGCGGAAATACATGATCCTTCATGATGCCTTTCATCTCGTGCGGAACGCCCGGCATACTGATAAATATTTTGCCGTCCTTCTCAAACAGCATGCCTGGTGCAGTGCCATTGTTGTTCTTTAAAACGGTGCACACATCAGGCACCATCGCCTGGTTTCGGTTACGTTCCAGCAGAGGGCCAGTGCGTTTAAACACCTGCTCGAATAAGTAAGTTACATGCTGCAGGGTAGGCTCGTCCAGCACCATTTTGCCGCCAAAGTAATCGCATAGCAAGGGCTTGGTAATATCATCGGCGGTAGGGCCAAGGCCGCCGGTTATAAGTATAATATCGCTACGTTTGCCCTCTTCGTCCAGGGCCGTCCATATATCATCCCGCAAATCCCCAACAGCAACCCTGTGCTGCACCCATACACCCGCCCTGTTTAATTGCTGCGCCATCCACGCGCTGTTTGTGTCAATAACCTGGCCTATCAATAGTTCATCCCCGATAGTAATAATAGAAACTGTGATCTTTTGCATAAAAATTAATCCAAAATCAAAAGTATTTTATTATGATGCAGCAAAATATTTTTTTTATCTGTCTGTTAATAGTATAAGCGCTGTTTTTGATTGCCGCTGTAATTGAATAGCCGTTGCCGTTTTGAACCGATCAAATGTAATTCACCCCGCCCGGAGATTATTCAATTCCGGGCTTTTTGTTTGCCTTCCCCCTTCGCGCGGTTCTTTTTCTTTTACCCATTAACTTACCTTCACCGCTTCATTTATCTTTATGCCATGCGTAAACTTTTTCTTTTAGCAGCATTTGTTACCTGCCGTGTTACTATAAATGCACAAAGCCTTCATCAAAAATTGCAGGTAGCTGTAAAGCAGTTAGAAGGCGATGAACAAATGAAACATGCGATACTGGGCCTATATGTGGTAAACAGCAAAACAAACGAAGTGGTGTATAATGTTAACGGCGCAACAGGCCTTGCCGCTGCGAGCACCCAGAAAATATTTACCAGCATTGCTTCGCTCGACTTATTGGGCAGTACTTATACATACAAAACCGACGTTGGCTACGACGGAGCAATTAAGGGCGACACGTTAACCGGCAACCTGATCATTGTGGGGCATGGTGACCCATCCTTTGGCAGCTGGCGTTATAACCATACTAAGATGGACACCATATTGCAGCAATTAGTGCTGGCTGTACATGCCACAGGCATCAATACCATAAAAGGCAATATTGTTTTAGACGAAACAAAGTTCAGCTACCAGCCTGTGCCAGGCGGATGGATATGGGAAGATATTGGCAACTACTACGGCGCCGGCGTATGGGGAATAAACTGGCATGAGAACCAGTATGACCTTACGCTTAAACCCGGTGACAAAGCCGGTGGCGGGACAGAGATAATATCAGCAGAACCTTCACCCGAGATATTTGCAATGAATAACCTTATAAAAACCGGGCCTGCCGGCAGCGGCGATAACGGCTATATTTATATGGCCCCCTACAGCGCCGATGGCTTTACGGAAGGCACCGTACCGGCTGGCGAAAAAAGCTTTACTATTTCGGGTTCGCTGCCATACCCTTCTGCTACTTTGGGTAAAGAGATATTAGAGGCATTAAAAATAGAAGGCATTACAGCTACCGGTGATGTTATATGGGGAGCACAACTAAGCCTGGAGAAAAAACCAGCACCGGTTATTACTCATGCGCTATACACCTACACATCCCCGCCGTTAGACAGCCTTATCTATTGGTTCCTGCAAAAAAGCATTAACCTGTACGGTGAAGCATTTGCCAAAACAATCGCATACGAAAAAACCGGATTTGGCTCTACTGACAAAGGTGTTGATATTATACGCGGCTACTGGAAGGAAAGGAGCATTGAAAAAACCGCTGTAAAAATGATGGATGGCAGCGGCCTTTCACCGCAAAACCGGGTTACTGCAAATGCTGAAGTGCAGGCATTACAATATGCAAAAGCACAGCCATGGTTTAAAACCTTTTACAACGCTTTACCGGTGTATAATGGCATGAAAATGAAAAGCGGCACCATAGGTGGTGCAAAAGCGTTTGCAGGTTATCAAAAAGCAGCAGACGGCAATGAATACACATTTTCCATCATCATCAATAACTATGACGGCAGTGCCGATTCAATAGTGCATAAGATGTTTACTTTACTGGATGTGTTGAAGTAAGATTTTTACTTTTATACTACACAAAATAAGATGCAAGTTTTTCCCTTAAAACTTCGGGCATATTTGTTCTTCTCCTGGAAACCAGTTCGAGAAAATACAGCGTTACTTTACCCGATGTAAGCATTTTGCCCTGCTCATTAAATACCTCCTGGAAAAATTCTATGCGGTGGCCGGCAGGCAGTTCACGCACCTGGGTTTTTATGGTTAATAAATCATCATACGTTGCGGGGCGCAGGTATTTTACATGCAGGTCAACCACGGGCATTATTACCCCTGATGCTTCCATATCCTTATAGGTATAACCCAATTGCCTTATGCTTTCCACGCGGCCCACTTCAAAATACTGTGCATAGTTGCCATAATACACTATATTCATCTGGTCTGTCTCTGCATAGCGCACGCGCACCTGTGTTACTGATTCGTACATCTCCTGGTTTGATTGTTTAACTGTTCGATAGTTTTTTAGTGCATGGGCTTCAAAGTTCACGAGCTAAATGCAGTCATCAAAATTTGATTGTCTAAAAGCTGATCAAGCAAATATTAATATTGGCTTATTCTTCTTCCGGCACCTCCTCTGCCCCAATTTCTACGGTATCCTGGTGTATTATCATATCTTCTTCATCAAGTAAAATATTCTTTGAAAAATAAGCTGTAAGGTTACGGCAAAATATGATCGTCAATACTGGAAGAAGCAGGTCAAGCCCGTTTTTTAGCAGCAGCATTCTGCTGCTACCTGCTATTTCGCCACTGTCAAATTTATCGGAAAACATGCCCGCCAGTGTTGTAAAAAGAACGGCAAGATGGTCAATTATATGGCTTAGTGCAACAACCACTATAAGTATGGAGAGCAGTTGCTGCGGTTTGGAGTAAACAGTAATACTATCATCAAGCCCTGAGCGCTCTGCTACAAAGTTGCTGATGCCACCTGATTTAAGGATAATAATGACGCCAAATAAGCCCATTAACGCATATGAAATAAGGGTCCTTAACTGGTAATCATGCGTACCGCCGGAAGCCGCCTCAGATATTAAAAAGTAACCGGTTTGTATTGCATAAGCTATGCAGTAATAAATAGCAATTAAGCCAATGTAAATAATGATAAGCTGCAGTATGGTATTTTTTTTCATTCTCCAGGGTTTATGTTAGAAAATGACAATATTATACAACTTTCAGGTAAAATCCACAAAATAAAAAGTGGTTTGGTAACTCCGTAAACTGGCACGTTCAAGCCCTACTTACTTATCATCGCGTCAAGGCTCAATTTTCCCGGCCCGCAGAGTAAAAGAGTTATATAACCGAACAGGTACATTAACGCCACTTCTGATTCAAGCAAAGGTTTGCCTGTGTCGTGCCCGAATATGATCGCCAGCATAGTAATAATAAGCGGTATTACTGAAAACCGGGTGAACAACCCTAATATGATAAACAGGCTGCAGAATAATTCGGCAAAGATGGCAAGCACAAGCGAGGTTTTGTGCCCCAGCCCCATAAAGCTATAAAAATCACCCTGCAGGGTTGTAAACTTCTGTAATTTATCAAGGCCGTGTATAACCAGCATCAGCAGGCCAAAAACCAGCCTTATACCAAGCATGGACAGGTTAAATGCCCAGGCATTATAGGTAATTGATAATAATTTTTTCATACACAACGTTTTTCAATAGTAATTGTTAGCAATGCAAATGTAGCCAATACAAATGTTTATCCACAAATAAGGAACAATGTTTGTACTAAATACATCCTTTATAACTTTAAGGTAATTTTGCGTTTTATTAAGAAAGTTGATAAAATATTTACCCAATAATTCCGTTCAATCAGCATTATGAAATTAACCTGTAAAAAAGCTGGTTTGCTCTGCGCTGCAGTCCTGCTGTATTGTGCATCACAGGCCCAATATACCAAAGCGAATGATGACCCTGATGCCGATTTTAAGCTGGCCAAAGAACTTTACCAAAAAGAACAATTCAGCCTTGCATACCCGCTGTTTAAAAACCTTTATGCGGACAATAAGGCTAACAGCACCATACCCGTTACAATACAAACCGAATCCAAATACTATTCTGTTATATGCGGTTTACAGTTAAATGACCAAACGGCCGAGCAGGCAGCAAAAGATTTTATTTACCTGGAGCACCACGCGCCACGTATAGAAATGATGAGCTACCGCCTGGCAGAATATTATTACCGTAAAAAAGACTTTGCCTCAGCCGTTACCTATTATGAGATGACCAACGAGGAAAACCTTAGCAACAGGGAGATAGCCACGATGAAATTTCACCAGGGTTACTGTTATTTTACCATGCAACGCTTTGGTGATGCAAAGCAGCTATTTGATGTGGTGAGACAGATACCCACAGACCCTAATTATGTTGATGCAAATTATTACTACGGCTTTATAAGCATGAATGATAAAAAGTATAACGAAGCATTGGAGGCTTTTAAAGTAGTTGAAGACAAGCCTGCATATAAAAGCATTGTTCCCTACTATGAAACAGAAATTTACTATTTCCAGGGGCAGAAAGACAAGGCACTTGAATACGGCGAAAAAGCCCTGAAAGCAGGCAGCCAATACTACGACCTGCAGTTAAAACAACTGGTAGGGCATATTTACTACGAGAAGAAGAATTTTGCAAAAGCGTTGCCTTACCTGGAAGACTATGTGGGCCATACTGAAAAAGTGAGCCGCGAAGACTTGTATGAATTATCTTTCTGTTACTACCAGGCAAAAAGATGGAAAGAAGCTGCAGCCGGCTTTAAAGAACTGGGCGGCAAGCAGGATTCGCTGGCACAAAACAGTATGTATTTACTTGGCGATGCGTATTTAAAATTAGACCAGAAGCCAAGCGCCCGCAGCGCATTTTTATTTTGTGCGCTTAACACCAGCAATGCCAAACAAAAGGAAATATCCAAGTTTAACTACGGCAAACTTTCCTACGAGCTTGGATACAATGATGTGGCCTTAACCGAACTGAAAGCTTTTGTTGCTGCCTATCCCAAGTCAGACTATAACGCGGAAGCTAAAGACCTGCTGGTGAGCGTACTGGCAAATACCAACAACTATAAGGAAGCTTTGCAATTAGTGCAGAGCTTAGGTACACAAAGCGAAACAGTTAAACGTGTTTATCCTAAAATATTGTACGGCCATGCTACAGAGCTAATAAATGACCAGCAGATAGTGCAGGCGGATGGTTTATTAACACAAATATTTTCAGCGTCTTATAACGAAGTGCAATTACCTTATGCTAATTTCTGGAAAGGCGAAATTGCTTTTCGCAACAACCAATACGACTCTGCTATTTTCTACCTGAACAACTACCTGAAAACACCGGTAACCTATGGCGAAGTAAATCCCGAAAATGCTGAATATACTTTGGGTTACAGTGCTATAAGGCAGGAAGACTACGATAACGCCCTTAAATATTTTGAGGCCATCGCAAAATCAATTACAGCAACTTCGTCGCCCCTGCAACAGGATGCATATATACGCAGCGCCGATTGCTATTTTATGCGGAAGAATTACAGCAAGGCGTTACAGATGTATGATGCTGTAATAAATTATAAAATGCCCGCTGCAGACTATGCCCTTTATCAAAAAGCTGTGATAGCAGGCGCTTCGGGTGATTTGTCGCAAAAAGTTGCCTTGCTTCAGTCAATGTCTCAACGCTTTCCTTCATCTGCCCTTAATGCGGACGCCAATATGGAAATTGCCAATACCTACCTGGCAAGCGAGAAATATGATAATGTGATCGGCCCGTTAAACAACCTGCTTAAAAACAAAACAGCCGACGCCTTTAAGCCACAGGCTTACCTTAAATTGGGCATCGCTTATTATAACCTTAAGAACAACGACGCCGCTATAAACAGTTTTAAATCGTTGATATCCACTTATCCAAACTCGCCGGAAAGCGACCAGGCCGTTGCATACATACGCAGCATTTTTATGGATAACCAACGACCTGCTGATTTTGTTACTTTCATGCGCCAGAACGGCAAAACGGTTAGCTTTTCCGAAGAAGATTCGCTTACCTATGTATCTGCATATATGCTGTACAGCAACCGTGCATTTGATGATGCATTAAAAGGGCTGAATGATTATATCGCGAAATTTCCTGATGGTAAATATGCCATAGATGCAAATTATGAGGCTGGTGAAATACTGAACAACAAACAGGCTTACGTTGAAGCGTTGCAGTATTACATAGTTGTTGCTCAAAAAGCCCCTAACAAGTTTGCCGAGACCACTGTATTAAATGCCGCGCGTATCTGTTATTTTGAATTGAAGGATTACAATAAGGCAGAGCAGTATTACCTGCAGTTAAAAGGCCTTGCATCATCCCCTGAAAATAAGCTGGAAAGTATGCGTGGCCTGCTCCGTTGCCAGTACAAACTTAGCCAATGGGCTGATGCTGTATCCAACGCGCAGGATCTTTTGCAGCAAAAAGGTATAGCTACCGATGATAAAATGATGGCTAATATGGTAGTGGCTAAAAACGCGCAACTGAACAACCAGCCTGATGATGCAACTGTTGCATACAAATCGGTAATAGAATTGGGCAAGTCAGAATATGCGGCAGAAGCGAGGTACCGTATTGCTGAAATACTGCTTGCACAAAACAAATTGCCGGAAGCAGAAAAAGCAGGCTTTGAAGTGGTTAATAAAGCAGGCTCCTACGATTACTGGATAACAAAAGCGTATATTTTACTTGG
>FTJK01000517.1_pt2 | contig 11113 bp, 11 predicted proteins | sample 1658811 | NCBI WGS metagenome assembly FTJK01 (sample SAMEA3914857, study PRJEB12502) | metagenome | biome: forest; material: soil | place: USA | collected 2011-06-22 | depth 0.1 m
GTCGGCATGTTCAAAATAGTCATTGTTGTTTGTGGAGAAATCCCATTTTGTATTAAACGGAGATATACCCTGCCAGTTGGGTGGATTGCCTGCAAACCTTGTATCGAAAGAAATAATACTTACCAGTAAAGTATTAAACCCTTTCTTCTTCACACTATCTATAAATGCTGATTCATCATCTTCTGATAAGGCTTGTATTAATCCCCACGCGGATACTTCTTTTATGAGAAATGGCTTATTATGCTGATCGGTAAGAAACCTTCCGTTATTACTTAATTTAACCGGGAATTTAACGTCGGCATTGGCATCCGCTGAGCCGGTTTGCATAGCCAGTATAACAAAAGCAAGGACACATTTCAAAAGCTTGATAACAATAAATTGCTCACTGTGCAGGGATGAACCTTGTTTAAATTGCTCTTTCATACCGCAGTTAATATAACGGGAAATTACATTAAATTATGCAGTAACAAATAAACAGGTTTAGCGGTGTTTATCAATCATGTGGTGCGTCTTCCAGAAATTTAAAACCTAAATCCTTAAATAAAATAGTAAGCCTGGCAAGCAGGTTTACAAATGTTTCAGGATGAAGAAGCCTAACCATTGCATCGCTCCACCAATAATTGTTAATGCTTTTAAAGAAAGTAATTATCTCGCCTAACTCATGCGTATAGCATTTGGGCAGCACAATAAACATATCAGTAATATGGTCGGTGTTATAAATAACTGTCGCCGCAACATTAACCGATGCATTACTCCGTACGTGTTTAAACATGATTTTCATAGTTTAGCTTTTAAAGGTAAAGGGGGTGTTTTAGCGATTAGGGTATGGCAATATTCAAGCCACCAGGTGCAAATAATTATTATTGCGGCAAAAAATTTGTACATCTTTAACTAAAACATGCAGTATAATTTAACAGGTTGTACACAATAATTTATATACCTAATTTTATGGGCCGGGCAATAAATAATTATACTATGCAAAATGTAAATCTGTATATGGTGTTACTGGGCTGCACACCAAAAGGAAGGCATATTGAACAACATGATGTTTTTTTTGGCATTGCAAACAATATTAAAGAACTGGTTCCGGAAATGATAGCATTTTGGCCAGAAGCAGAAGGTGATATTCATATTGACGCATGGCGGATAATTAAACATATTGATGGCTACAATATTTCAGTATCAGGCAAACCCGTTGAGTTACTCCCTGGTAATAGTACCATTGATAATAAACTTTTTTTCCTTAACCTGGGCGGTTATAAACAAAATGAGTTTGAAGAATACCATTACAAAATGCTTGCAGTCGCGGGCAATAAAGGGCTGGCAGTACAACAGGCAAAGCAAACTGCATTTTATAAACACACCGGTTTTAAAGGTGCTGAATCGCATATAGATGATAAGTATGGTGTTGATATAGATAATGTGCATGCGGTAGAAGATATACTACCCGCCGCTGTGAAAGAAAAATATACTGTTGTAATTACTGAAGGCAACGGCCACAAAAACGACGAGTTGCATTTGGGCTATTTTATGCTTGATAAGCTATAATTTTTTAACGTTGTTAAACTTTTATTTTTTATTTCATCGCCGAAACGAAAACGATTCAGCGATAGTCATACCCATTAATTGTTAACCTTAAATTTAGTATGACTATGTTTTTAAAAAAGTGTTCGTTTGGCCTTTCGCTTTTAATTTTAGCATCATGCAGCAGCAAGTCGGTAGATAACCCGGCGCAGCTTTATTTTCCCCAGGTAAAAAATATCATCCAGGCCAACTGTATAACCTGCCATCAGCCGGGTGGACAGGGCATGCCAATTTTTTTTACCAGCGACGCCAATATCGTTGCCAACGCAGCATTTATTAAAGCTGCTGTAGCAGACCCTATAACCATACATAATAAGCGCATGCCGCTCGGCGGCAGCCTTTCAGCATCAGACATCAACATAATTGTACAATGGTACACAAAGGGCGGTAGGGCTACAGACTAGCTTTTTGTGTCTTCTCACAGTAACTATCTACGAAATGTGAATCACGCCGCAAATTGATTCGTATTTCGTAGATTTACCTGTATGAATATAAGAACAATTGAAGAGGAAGATTACCCCGCGATTATTGCAATGCTTAAAGAATTTGCAATTTTTCAAAAAGTGCCCGGTGCTGTTACAAACACCCCCGAACTAATGAAGCAGGAAAAAGCTTTTTTCAATTGTTTCGTTGCTGTTGAAAGCAACGGTGAAATAGCAGGCATGGCCACATATTTTTACGCTTATTATACATGGAGCGGCAAGTCTATTTATTTAGACGACCTGTATGTAAAAGAAGCGTACCGCGGACAAAATATTGGCAAGCGGTTATTAGATAAGATTTTCGAAGTTGCTAAAAACGAAAACTGCAAAAGGGTTCGCTGGCTTGTATCAGAATGGAACACATCCGCGATTGAATTTTACAAAAAATGCGGCGCTACCATTGACAAGGAATTATACCTGTGTGATTTTGACGAGGAAAGGATTGATAATTATTTGAAACAACTTAATAGTAAATAAAACTCCTGCTTCTCCCCCTCCCAAAATATAACCTCCCCATTTCACAATTATGCAGTAACTTGATTGCTCACGGCAACCATCATCGTAATGCAAAATAAAACCGCTTTAAAAAAGGTTTTAAAGCCCATTCATTTATGGGCGCTCGCGGTAGGGCTCGTAATCTCGGGCGAATATTTTGGCTGGAATTTAGGATGGAAATATTCTGGCACCATAGGCCTGCTTATCGCTACGCTGGTAGTAACAGTAATGTACATCACTTTCATATTCAGTTTCACCGAGCTTACAACATCCATACCGCATGCCGGCGGCCCTTTTGCTTATTCTTACCGTGCGCTTGGCCCCGTTGGTGGTTTTATTGCAGGCTGTGCAACCCTTATAGAATTTGTGTTTGCCCCACCCGCCATTGCTGTCGCACTGGGGGCCTATATGAATTTTCTTAACCCGGCTTTTAACGTAAAATATATCGCTTATGCGTGCTATGGCATTTTTACGGCGATAAATTTATTGGGTATCAAGGAATCTGCGGTCTTCAATTTATTCGTGACCATCCTTGCAGTAGGTGAATTGTGCCTTTTCATGGGTATTACAGCTCCGCATTTTCAGTGGCATAATTTTGCACAAAACCCTATGCCTAATGGCTTCGGTGGCATCTTCGCGGCTATCCCGTACGCAGTATGGCTATACCTTGCCATTGAGGGGGTTGCGATGGTGGCTGAGGAAGTTAAAGACCCGCAGCGCAATATTCCCAAAGGCTATATTTATGGTATCCTTACGCTTGTGTTATTGGCCATTGGTGTAATGCTTTGCACGGGTGGCGTAACTGATCCACAATCGTTAAGCGCTTCAGACAACCCGCTGCCTAAGGCCATCAGCATAGTACTCGGCGAAAACAATGGGCTTACAAAAATGTTTGCAGGCATAGGCCTGTTTGGTCTTATCGCTTCTTTTCACAGCATCATCGTCGGTTATTCGAGGCAAATATTCGCCCTGTCCAGAAGCGGCTATCTGCCCTCCTTTCTCTCATCCGTAAATACCCGTTTTAAAACCCCGCACTGGGCTTTGGCGGCAGGCGGTATCATTGGTATCATCGCAATCTATAGCGGCACTACAAGCGATCTTATTACGCTTTCTGCGATAGGCGCGGTAGCCATGTACATCATCAGCATGGTAAGCCTGTTTGTGTTGCGCAAAAAAGAGCCATTGCAAAAACGAACGTTTACGGTACCCCTCTATCCCTTTTTCCCCGCAACGGCGCTAATACTGTCTGTTATATGCTTTATCGCCATAGCGTGGTATAACCCGTTGTTAACATTGTGGTTCTTTGCCGTATTATTAGGCGCATTAGCTATATTTATGCTTACAGGAAAACATAAAGAAAAAATAGGCGGTGACGCTTTACTGGCAAATACACCTGTAGCAGAAACAGCATAGCCTTTTAACGCTTTACAATGCCTTACAAAAGCACCATACAAAATATAACTTACCGGTTTTCAGATATTAAAACGCTGTTGGCTAAGGCATCCCCCCTGCGCTCGGGCGATGTGCTGGCAGGGCTGGCGGCAGACACGTACATTGAGCGGGTTGCCGCACAGGTGGCACTGGCCGGGGTGCCGCTCAAAACATTCCTTGAAGAGCTGGTAATCCCATTCGAAAAAGATGAAGTTACCCGACTTATTATTGATACACATGATGCAAATGCATTTGCGCCCATCAGCCATTTTACTGTTGGGGACCTGAGGGATTGGTTGTTGTGTGATGAAGCTAATACGCAAGTGCTTGCATCGCTTGCACCCGGCATTATGCCAGAGATGGCTGCTGCAGTAAGCAAGCTTATGCGCAACCAGGACCTTATTGCCGTGGCAAAAAAATGCGAAGTGGTTACCCGTTTCCGTAATACCATTGGCTTGCAGGGCAGGTTATCTGTTCGCCTGCAGCCCAACCACCCTACTGACGACCCTAAAGGCATTGCTGCAAGTATAATTGATGGTTTGCTCTACGGCAGCGGCGATGCTGTAATAGGCATCAATCCGGCAACAGATGATGCAAAGGCAGTAGCTACGTTATTGTACATGATTGATGAACTAAGGGAAAAATACCAGGTTCCAACACAGTCCTGTGTCCTGTCACATATTACTACTACTATTGAGTTGATGAAGAAAAATGTTCCTGTTGACCTTGTTTTTCAATCTATCGGTGGAACGGAGAAAACAAACGGCAGTTTTGGTATAAATATTTCGTTGCTGGAAGAAGCTTACCAGGCTGCACTTTCGTTAAATCGTGGAAATATTGGGACAAATGTTATGTATTTTGAAACAGGCCAGGGTAATGCGCTGTCTGCTAACGCACATGAAGGTGTTGACCAGCAAACCTGCGAAGCAAGGGCGTACGCTGTAGCAAGAAAATTTAAACCTCTGCTTGTAAACACCGTGGTTGGTTTTATTGGGCCTGAATATCTTTTTGACGGCAAGCAAATAATACGCGCCGCCCTTGAGGACCATTTTTGCGGTAAATTACTCGGGTTGCCCATGGGTGTTGATGTTTGTTATACCAATCATGCCGAGGCTGACCAGGATGATATGGACAACCTGCTTACCCTGCTGGGTGTTGCGGGCTGCAATTTTATTATGGGCATTCCGGGCTCGGATGATATTATGCTAAATTACCAGTCAACCTCGTTTCATGATGCGCTGTATATAAGAAAGCTGCTTGGACTAAAACCAGCCCCTGAGTTTGAACAATGGCTGCAGAAGCAGGGTATCACTGATACCGGCGGGCGTTTATTAGCCGTAGAATCAACACATCAATTGCTAAAAAATACGCTGCCAAATGGATAAGCCCTTAAGTATGGCGAAGAATTTTATACAGGCAGACCCGTGGGTGCCCCTGAGAAAGTTTACCAATGCGCGTATAGCGGTTGGCAGGGCAGGAACATCCATTCCATTATTACACCATCTTAAGTTTATAGCAGACCATGCACAGGCTAGAGATGCTGTTTACGCCGCCCTGGACCATGACCGGTTAGCTACAAAATTAAATGACCTTGGGTTACCGGTTATACAATTACAAAGTAATGCAGGCAACCGGGTGGAATACCTGCAAAGGCCCGATAAAGGAAGGCAGTTGAATGATGCTTCCCAAAAAAGGCTTGGTAATACAACCGCTTGTGATATTGCATTTATCATTACCGATGGTTTATCAGCCCGGGCCGTGCAACAACATGCCGTGCCGGTTTTGAGTGAATTATCAGGCTTATGCATCAATAATAATTTTAGCATGCCCCCCGTTTGCATTGTGCAGCAGGGCCGGGTTGCCGTAAGTGATGAAACAGGCATGCTGTTAAAAGCAAAACTGGCCGTAATATTAATTGGTGAAAGGCCGGGGTTAAGCTCCCCGCACAGCATGGGCATTTACATAACTTACAATCCGGTTGTGGGTTTAACTGATGAAAGCCGCAATTGCATTTCAAACATACACCCCAACGGAGGAATAACCTATACAAACGCGGCACAGCAGGCGTTTGCACTAATACAGAATGCTCTCACCCGGCAGTTAAGCGGCGTTAACCTTAAGGTGCAACCTATATTAAACTCCTCATCTTTCTAAAGGCATCTTGTCTCCCTATAGCGCATAAGTGCGTTTTATTCCTGCTGTAGCAAGGGTGAAGTCTTGCTTTAATGTACTGGGGTTTGAAGGATTCGGGAAATAGCGTCCTTTAAACAAACGTATAGTCACAAAAAAGCCCCGCTTTCGCGGGGCTCTCTTTATAAAAATTATTTACAAATTTTTATTTAGTTGTTCTGTACTGAGGATTTGGAGCAGGTACCGTGTTAGGGCCTGTTTCAGTTGTTGGCTGAAGATCAACACTGTTGATATCACCACCATTTCCGTAGCTGAAGATAATACGGCCTTCATTGATACCTTGTTTTTCAACTAAGTATTTAATTACCGCATTTACCCTATCCCAGCTTAACTGCTGTTCGCGTTTGCTGGTTGCGTTTGCAACATAACCAACTACCTTAACATTACAGTTTGCATTTGCTTTAAGTTGAGCTGCAGCACCGGCCAATATGTTCTGTGCATCATTGCTTAGTTTAGCACTGCCTGCCTTGAAAGTAACACTTGGCAAACTGCTAAGAGTGCAAGCATTAGGCGGTGTAATAGTCAGGTTTTTAATTGCATTCCTGAGTTCTGTGCAACATGCAGGCTCTGGACAAGTACCAACACCATCAGCATTAACAGGGAAGCAACTCATTGGAGTTAATTTTTCCTTGTCTTTGTAGTCAGGTACACCATCACCATCTGTATCCAGTGCACGGCCATGGGAATCAACCGCCGCGCCAGCCGGTGTATTTGGCTCTAGGTCAAACTGGTCAGTTATACCATCGCCATCAGCATCAGGCAATATTACAGGTTTTGGCTGCTGGTGGTGAGCTATGTTAACTTCGTTATACACATAGTTGTTTGGATTTCTCCACCATAAAGGCTCTACTCTTGTAGCTGTTGAACCTAAGTTCATGTTCAGCCTTAAAGTGCTATAACTCCACACATCATTTGAATTTCCTCTTTCATAACCGTCAAGAAAGTCGTTACCAAACATAGGCATGGTAATTCTTTCTTCCATAGCAAGGTTAAACTTTGGACTTAATTTAAACGCAATACCTGCGCCGTAATCAAGGCCATGCATTAAAGCCCATGCTTTTCTGCCGTTCTGAGATGCGGTTCCAAAAGTGCCAATTATGTTAGCTTCCTGCGGAAAAAACCTCGTATGCAGCGCACCTGCGTTGATGGTTTTTACCCTTGTGGCTATAAGGTCATAGCCCAGCATAACATAAATGTTGGTTTTAGGATCGCCCCTGTAATGGCTGATGGTGTTGAGTGATGCAATAACATCTAAACCAAGCATGTGCGCTTCGTTTTGTGACCATTTAAGCTCATCAGGATTACCGCCTGAAGGGTTACCATAATTGGTACTTGGCATGGAAATAACGCTTCCATAATAGCCGCCCCTTAATGAAAATACATGTCCCAGGGATTTTCTAAGCGTAATGTTTCCTGTAATACCTCCGAGGTAACTACCACCGGATGAGTTGATGCTCTTGCCAAAGAGGGCACGGTCGCCTACAACAAAACCTAATCCTACTGCGCCGCCTAATTCCCATTGGTCCCTGGGCCTGGCAGGATAAGGATACTGGTTTTTTGAAAATTCGTTGTACTGCGGCATGTTCTTGACTGAAACTTTACTCGAATCAAAAACGAAAGCGTCGCTTGCGTCATTTTGTGCAAAAGCGGCAGTCTGCATTAGCCCTAAAAGGGCCAAGACTAGTGTATACTTTTTGCTTGCCATAGGTGAAATTTTGTTTTGTTTAATGTTGTTTGTTTAATGTTTCCCGATTATAACTTAAGTACAAATTTAGCCAATAGGAGTGAAATACCAAATTTTTGCAGTTTATTTTGCTAATATTGGCCATATAATTTGTTTTCTCTCCCGAAATACTGCATTTATCATGCCCAAAGTTTAACATAAATAATTTGATGCTATATTGCGGCAAGTTTTAAAATGGAAAAAGCTTTAAAAATCATTTCCGCTGAGCTAGCTGAATTCGAAGATCATTTCCGTCAATCGGTCAAGAGCAACGTACCTCTTCTAGACCGTATCATGCGCTATATCGTTAAGCGCAAGGGCAAGCAGTTAAGGCCAATGTTTGTATTTTTAAGCGCAAAGATGGGCGGGCCTGTAAACCCCTCAACCTACCGGGCTGCTTCGCTTGTAGAGCTTTTGCATACCGCCACCCTTGTACATGATGACGTTGTTGATGAGGCGCTGGAGCGAAGGAGTTTTTTCTCCATAAATGCTTTGTGGAAAAATAAAATAGCCGTATTAGTGGGCGATTACCTTTATTCAAAGGGATTGCTTCTTTCCCTTGACAACGGCGATTACAGGCCTTTGCAAATTCTTACAACGGCAGTTAAATTAATGAGCGAGGGTGAACTGTTGCAAATAGAAAAAGCACGCAATCTCAATTTGAGTGAAGCTGTTTATTACGAAATAATTAATGGTAAAACGGCATCGTTGCTGGCATCCTCGTGCGCAGCGGGCGCATCCACAACTTTTAAGGACGATGCCAGTATTGATAAACTGTACCTGTTCGGGCAAAAGGTTGGCATGGCCTTTCAAATAAAAGATGACCTGTTTGACTATGGCAACCAGGATGTGGGCAAGCCTACCGGCAATGATATAAAAGAAAAAAAACTTACACTTCCATTGATCTTTACACTGAATAATTGCTCAAAAGAATTAAAAAAACAGATCATCCACATTATAAAAAACGAAAACACCAATAAAGAGAAAGTAAAGTTTGTAATAGACGCCGTTGAAAAAGCAGGTGGAATAGAATATGCAAGGCAAAAAATGATGCTCTTTAAAAGTGAGGCGCTTGCTGTTTTATTTCAGTTCCCAAAAACTGATGTAAGGGATGCTTTGGAAGAATTGGTTACCTACACTACTGACAGAACTATGTAATGCTAAAAAAATGGGAAATATCAGAGCCAGATTATGAAAAGGTTAACACCTTGTACAATTCTTTAAAGATAAGCCGTACAATTTGTAGAATTCTTTCAACAAGGGGCATTGATACTTATGATATTGCGAAACGTTATTTCCGGCCGCAGTTATCCTTCCTGCACGACCCATGGCTGATGAAAGATATGCTGAAGGCAGTAAAAAGGGTACTTAAGGCCATTGATGAAAAGGAAAAAATTTTGGTGTTTGGCGATTATGATGCCGATGGAACTACTGCTGTTGCTTCCTTTTACCAGTTTCTCGCCTCCATATACAAAAACGTTGACTTTTATATACCGCACCGCTACAGGGAAGGGTACGGTGTTTCCCTGGCAGGTATAAACCATGCGCTTGAACATGGTTTTACTTTGATAATATCCCTCGATTGCGGTATCAAATCTGTTGACCTCATCAACCACGCCAGGGACCTGCAAATTGATTTTATTGTGTGCGACCATCATTTACCTGATGCTGAGCTACCCCGGGCGGTTGCTATTTTAAACCCCAAGCAGCCAGGTTGCTCCTACCCTTTTAAAGAGCTTTGCGGCTGTGGTGTTGGTTTTAAACTGATGCACGCCATAGCTGATGAATTAAACATGCCGCCGGAATCGTACCTGCAATACCTTGACCTTGTTGCAACAGCTATTGCAGCTGATATAGTACCGGTGATGGGCGAAAACAGGGTGTTAAGTTTTTATGGGTTAAAGAAACTTAATGAGAACCCCTGCACAGGTATAAAAGCGCTTACCCAATTGGCGGCATTACAGAAAAATCTTAGTTTCAGCAACCTGGTTTTTGTAATAGCCCCGCGGATTAATGCAGCCGGCAGGATGGATGATGCCCGTAAGGTTATTCAGTTATTGATCGAACAGGACATAGATAAAGCACTTATGTACGCCGAAATGCTGCATAACGACAACAGCGACAGAAAGGAGGCGGACAGCAGCATTACGGAGGAGGCTTTAGCCATTATAAAGGACAGCGAGGGGCTTGCAACCCGCAGAACAACAGTTGTTTACAGGGAGCATTGGCACAAAGGTGTGGTTGGCATTGTAGCATCCAGGCTGATTGAAAGTTATTACCGCCCTACGGTGGTGCTTACAAAAAGTGGCGACCTTGTAGGCGGCAGTGCAAGAAGTGTTGCCGGGTTTAATTTATACGAGGCTATACACGCCTGCAGAGAACACCTGCTGGGATATGGGGGCCACTTTGCGGCTGCGGGTATGACGATGCTACCCGGAAAAGTAGATGATTTTACACAAGCTTTTGAAAAAGTGGTATCGGAAACGATTACCGAAGACCTGCTTGTACCTGAAATATTGATAGATGCAGAAGTTGAATTGAAAGAACTTACTGAATCGTTTTATAACATCATTTGCCAGATGGAGCCTTTTGGCCCCGAAAATATGCGCCCCATATTTATTGCAAAAAATGTTGTGGAAACCGGTTACTCAAAAATATTGAAGGAGCAGCACATTCGGTTTGTAATAAAACAAGGCAGCATAACCTTTAGCGGGATAGGGTTTGGTATGGCCGGCAAGTTTAGCCTGCTTCAACAAAATAAGCCGCTTGACATTGTTTTTACAATTGACCTGAATGAATGGAACGGCGAAAAAAACATCCAATTAAAAGTTATTGACTTTAGAATTTCCGAAATACCATAACAATTAAAAATGGTGCTGTCACATTTTCTATGGGCTGCATTTCATAAAATGGCATCCGAAAACGACCAGAAACGGGGCAAAAAAAGTACAGAAACGGAACATGTTTTTCTATCCCCCTGTTTTTGCGGCTTTGTTTTCCAATATGTCAAAGATCTGGTAAAGGTATTTCGTACCTGCATCTATGTCATTCGTCTTTCGGTGAGCTTCCGCCCTGAACCTCTCGCCCCTTTGCCTTTCTGCAGGGGAGGAAAAAGGAGGGCCCGGGAGGACAGGGGAGGAATGAGATCAGCCCCCTGTTTTTTCGCAACTAATTGATAATCTGCGCAATACATTTTAAAAACCATGTA
>FTJK01000178.1_pt2 | contig 11063 bp, 11 predicted proteins | sample 1658811 | NCBI WGS metagenome assembly FTJK01 (sample SAMEA3914857, study PRJEB12502) | metagenome | biome: forest; material: soil | place: USA | collected 2011-06-22 | depth 0.1 m
ACTAATAAACACATTCATGGTTGATGTTATTCTCGGGCTGCAGTGGGGCGATGAGGGCAAGGGCAAAATTGTTGACTTCTTTGCACCGCAGTATGATGTAGTTGCCCGTTTTCAGGGTGGCCCAAATGCCGGGCATACCTTGTATGTTGAAGGGAAAAAAGTGGTATTGCACCAAATACCATCAGGCATATTTCACCAGAATACCGTCAATATAATAGGCAATGGAGTAGTTTTAGACCCCGTAACACTTAAAAGAGAATGCGATAAAGTGGCTGCTTTTGGTATTGACGTAAAGAAAAACCTTTATATAGCCCAAAGAACAAATTTGATAGTACCGTCGCACCGGGCGCTTGATAAAGCATCTGAATCAGCCAAGGGTGACAGTAAGATAGGTTCTACCCTTAAAGGAATAGGGCCGGCGTACATGGATAAAACCGGGCGTAACGCGTTAAGGGTGGGCGACCTGGCTAATAAAAATTTTATAACTAATTATATAAAACTTAGAATAAAACACCAGAAATTGCTGGATAACTTTAATTTTAACGAAGATATTTCAGCCTGGGAGGAAGAGTTTTTTGAAGCACTGGAATTTTTACGCACACTTAATATTGTGAACGGCGAATATTTTATAAACAATAAAATAAGCCAGGGCAAAAAAGTGCTGGCAGAAGGCGCTCAAGGCACTATGCTGGATATTGATTTTGGTACTTTCCCTTTTGTTACATCGTCAAGTACCATATCAGCCGGAGTTTGTACAGGATTGGGCGTGGCGCCTCAAAAAATTAAAGAGGTTTTGGGTGTAACCAAGGCTTATTGTACGCGGGTAGGCAGCGGCCCTTTTCCAACAGAACTGGAAGACAGCACCGGCGAAGAGTTGCGCAAAATAGGCAGCGAATTTGGAGCAACTACAGGCAGGCCGCGCCGTTGCGGCTGGATTGATCTTGTAGCTTTGAAGTACACCTGCATGATAAATGGTGTAACACAAGTGGTTATGACAAAAGCAGATGTGCTGGACAGCTTTGCCGAATTAAATGTTTGTGCATCATACAATGTAAATGGCACTGAACAGGAAGAAATTCCGTTCCAAATGTCAGGCTTAAGAATGAGCCCGGTGTATAAGGCTTTTGACGGGTGGAATTGCGATACTACGCAAATAAAAGATGCAGCAAAATTGCCGGGTAATATGTCAAGCTATATTGACTTTATTAATAAATATATAGGTGCCCCCGTTAAATACGTATCAAATGGGCCGGGTCGTGAACAAATAGTAAAACTGTAATAAAACTGGTTAGAAATTTGCGGTAAAAAAATTTTTTTTGCTGATTAAAAAAGTCGTTGAAATTTTACGCTGATAATTTACTGGTATATGGCAGCAAAACCTGACAAAGACAAAAAAACAACCGGCCGCAAACCTTCTGCGGCAGATGAAGCAAAGGCAGCTAAGCCCGCTCCCAAATCAAAAAAAGATTTGGATGATGACGACGATTTGGATGATGACGATGATGATATTAAGCCTGCTAAAAAAGGCGCTAAGACCGCATCGGCCAAAAAGTCGAAAGATGACGACGATGACGACGATGATGATGGCCCGGAGGATGAAAAAGATGATTGGGAAAAAGTTGAAGAAGAAGAGGACTGGGATCCTGACTTTGATGAATTTGATATTCCCAAATCAAAGGGCGGTGGCAGCAAAACGGCATCTACCGGCAGCAGTAAAGCAGGCAAAAAGGCGGAAGAGGAAGACGATTTTAAGATTGATGAAGATTTTAAAGAATTTGACCTGTTTAATGACAGCGGATTTGACGATGGGGACGACGACGACTTTTAATACAGCTTTACAGCACCGTGCAGAGACAAACCGCATCTTTTACTTTACACTCAATTACTGAATTTAAACAACAGATGTTGAATTGGGCAAGCCAGTTTAACATCTGTTGTTATTTGGACGATAACGAATATCACGAACGGTTCCATTCTTTCGACTGCCTGTTAGGTGTTGGTGCTAACCAGGTTTTTTCCCCTTCGGGCCCGGTGCCCAATGTATTAGAACAGTTAGGTGTATTTATTAATCTACAGGACGATTGGCTATTTGGCCATTTTAATTACGATTTGAAAAATGGGATCGAATCTCTTTATTCCCACCACACAGATCATATTGGCTTTCCCGAAATATTCTTATTTCAGCCCGAAACTGTTATTGAAGTAAAAAACAATACTGTTGTTATCGGCTCACTTACCGGCAGTCCTGCCAATATTTTTGAGCAGATCATCAAATTTACGGTTGATCGCATACGGGCAGTACCCACAAGTCTGTCCATTCAACCACGTACAGAAAAAGACGATTATTTAAGTACGATACAAAAGCTGAAACAACACATCCTTAGGGGAGACTGTTATGAAATAAACTTCTGCCAGGAGTTTTTTGTAGCAAATGCCCAAATTGATCCACTGGAGGTATACCAAAATCTTTCAGTAATATCTCCTGCGCCGTTTTCGTGTTTTTATAAACTGGAGGATAAGTTTCTTTTATGCGCCAGCCCCGAACGATATATAAAAAAAACCGGCGATACCATCATCTCTCAACCCATAAAGGGAACTGCCCGGCGAAATATGCAGAATGCTGACGAAGACGAGCTCCTAAGAACTGCTTTATTTAACAGTAAAAAAGACCGGAGCGAAAATGTGATGATAGTCGACCTTGTAAGAAATGACCTTAGTAAGATATGCACTGAAGGGTCTGTAAGCACGCAGGAGCTATTTGGCATCTATACCTTTCCGCAAGTGCACCAAATGATATCTACCGTGGAGGGCGAATTAAAAGCCGGTACAGGGCTGGCTGATGTACTGCAGGCTACATTTCCGATGGGATCAATGACGGGTGCACCTAAAAGAAAGGTAATGGAGTTAATTGAGCAGTTTGAACCTGTAAAACGCGGGATTTTCTCTGGTGCCGTCGGTTATGTTAAGCCCGGCGGTGATTTTGATTTTAATGTTGTAATACGCAGTATTATGTACAATGCAACCGCACAATACCTTAATTATCTTGTTGGCGGCGGTATTACATTTTATAGTAATGCTGAACAGGAATATGAAGAATGCCTGCTGAAGGCGCAGGCAATGGAACGCGCGCTGAAATAAACCGGTTTGGATTGTATAAAATTAAAAGGGATTGAAGATTTTTAGAATCTTCAATCCCTTTTAATAATTATAGTATTGTTTAACCACTGGTTTGCTTCTCAGCTTTTTTGTGAAGCCTCGCTGCCAGATAAATCCAGCTGCATACTCTGTTCCAGCAATTCCTTCCTGTTTGTTATAAATAGAGGCATTTTACTTTCGGGCAACCGCAGGGAATATGTTTTGCCTTCTGTCAGCATTTTGTCAAAGGCGGGATTCAACTTGTTAAACAAATCTGCGTCAATAGATAAGGATTTAATAAGTATAGCAGAATTGTACTTACCAGTTATTTCAGACGAAGCAATGTTACTGTTTAGCAATACCATGTTTCTCGCATAATTAAGCTTGCTAAATGCAGCCTTGCATTTAACTGTTTCTTCGGCACTTATCGTAGTCCAGCCGCCACTGCCTTCAAACATGTAATGGGTGGCTATAAATTTCCTGACATGGTGCCTTGTTTCAGCGGGCAGATAAGCTTCTACTTTCCAATAATCTTTGCTGCCAGCCTGCGCGATAGCCCTTTTCATTCTGCCCATACCGCAGTTATAAGCGCCAACAACCATCAGCCAGTCGCCAAACTCATCATATAGCTCCTTCAATAGTTTCGCCGCCACCTCGGTGCTTTTGGTATAACTTGTTCTCTCATCATAGCTTTTCTTCATTATCAGCCCAAAGCGTTTTCCCTCATAAGGCATCAATTGCCAGGGACCCACCGCCGAACCACCCGTTACATTACTGCTGTGCAGGTTACTTTCAATCACAGAAAGATATTTTAGTTCAACAGGGAGGCCATTTTCCGCTAAAATTTGATCATACAGTTCAAAATAAGGCTTACCCCAAACCTTCATGTCACCAAATTCTTCTGCCTCTTTCTTATTGAAGTCTTTTAAAAAGGAAGCAATTTCCGGCTTTAATACAAAAATGCTTTTATCCGCAATAATATCATTTGAAAGCTCGCCATCAAGCAAGCCTGCAATACCCCTGTTATCTGTTGAATCTTTTTTTGAACTATGTGAAACATCTTTTCTCCCGTCATATCTAAATGACATGAGTGATAACGTAAAAAGCATAAATACAGCTATGCCTGCTGAATGCCTGAAGAAGTGGGCCGAGATAAAGCCCTTTAGAATAGATTTACTTTTCCGCATTGGTTATTTTATTCAAGTGTTAAATTAGAACAGCCGGTTTACAAAAAAGTTCGTGAAGCTGTTGCCGGATGTATAAATTTTTGCTCTTTTTAAGAAACCTGGCTAAATGTTTTAGCTATTTGTAGCAGCATTTCCTCGTTTTCTTTTGAAGACATCACTTGAATACCAAAATTCATGCCAGATAGGGCAGTAAACAGGGGAATTGAGATTGCCGGGACACCGGTTAAATTGGCAAATACGGTAAAAATATCGGCTAGAAACATGGCAATAGGGTCATTGCTTTTTTCGCCAAATTTAAATGCAGGGGAAGGCACTGTGGGTAAAATTATCGCGTCGTATTTGCTGAAAATAGCGTGCGTACGCTCAACTAAAATTGTTCTAACCTGCTGGGCTTTAGTAAAGTAGGCATCATAGTAGCCGGAACTTAGTACAAACGTACCCAGCATGATGCGCCTTTTAACTTCCTTGCCAAAACCCTCGCTGCGGGTGTGTTTATAAAAGTCGGTAAGGTCTGAAATGTTGTTTTTGGAAGCATAGCCATATTTAATGCCATCAAACCGGGAAAGATTGCTGGATGCTTCGGCCGTAGTAAGTACATAATATGCAGGAACCACATATTCAAGCAACTCAAAATCAACAGGTTCAATGGTATGGCCACCACCTTTAAGGCGCTGTATGAACTGGCTTATTGTTTGCGCTATTTCCTTATCAAGCCCGGGATGCTCCAAAGCTTCTTTAAAATAGGCAATTTTATACTTTCTTTCACTAGTTGCCCCTAGCCCGGAACTATATTGGGGAACGGAAGTACTTAGGGCGGTGCTGTCAAAATCATCGGGCCCCGCTATTACCTCCAGTGTTAAAGCAACATCTTCAATATTATTGGCCAGGATACCTATTTGGTCGAAGGAAGATGCATAGGCTATTAATCCGTACCGGGATACCCTGCCATAAGCCGGCTTATACCCCACTATACCGCAAAAATCTGCGGGCTGCCGCACTGAACCACCCGTATCGCTGCCAAGGCTTACCATGCATAAACCAGCCTGCACCGACACCGCTGAACCGCCGGAAGAGCCACCTGGCACCCGGCCGTTATCTTTGGCATTCAATACATTGCCAAAGGCTGAGTTTTCATTACTGCTGCCCATAGCAAACTCATCACAGTTTTGCCGGCCTATAATAATGGCACCTTCGCTTAATAGTTTTTCAGTAACCGTAGCATTGTAAACAGAAGTAAAACCCTGTAAAATTTTGGAAGAAGCAGATAATTTATGGCCTTTATAACTGATGACATCTTTTAGCCCCACTACTACGCCATGCAATTTACCAAGGGGAATGCCTTTTTTAAGTTCTCCATCCAAAAAGGCGGCACGCGCAATAGCTTCATCTTCATATACTTCCAGAAATGCATTGAGGTGCGCATTTTCTTTGATGCGTGCTACATAAAAAGAAACGGCCTCAACACTGGTTGTTTGGCCGTTAAACAATTTCTTTTGATAGTCTTCAATCGAAATAAAACTAAACAAAAGCTTATGTATTTTTAGAATTAGCTAATTTATTTTGTAGCAGATAAATCCTGCTTTTTCTTCCACTCTAAATATTCGTTATAATCAGCTGGAGGTGTTGTTGATGTTGTAACTGTAGTATTTTCTTTCTCTTTTATACCTTCTTCAAGTTCTTTCTTAACATTGTCCTTGGCATCGTTAAATTCACGAACACCGCGGCCTAAACCACGCATAAATTCCGGGATCTTGCGTCCACCAAATAAAACCAGTACAACAACTGCTATCAGCAATATTTCCTGGAAACCTAAATTACCCATAACATTTTTTTTGAAGTGTGAAGGTCAAAGATAAATATAAAATCAGCTACAATAACAAACATTAACAATTAAATACTGCCTAAAAAAAAGCGGAAATCTTAAAAAGTTTTCCGCAGTAATATTATATGCTGTAGTGCTACATGCGTTTTTCCTTGATCCTTGCGCTTTTACCGCTTCTTTCGCGCAGGTAGAACAACTTGGCACGGCGTACTTTACCTACCTTATTTAAAATGATAGAATCAACGTTTGGCGATAAAAAAGGGAAAGCCCTTTCTACACCTACACCATCAGATATCTTGCGCACCGTAAACGTAGCTGTAGATCCGGTGCCCTGTATTTTTAATACATCGCCCCTAAAACCCTGGATACGTTCTTTACCGCCTTCAATGATCTTATAGTTAACAGTGATGTTATCACCGGCTTTAAACTTTGGATGTTGTTTCTTAGCAGTGAGCTGCTCGTGAACAAATGTAACTGCTGCGTTCATGACTTAAAATTTAAGGACGGCAAAGGTAACGGCTTACACCCAAATACAAAAATTTAAATGCCAAAGTACAAAAAGAAAAATTGAAGAGGCCCGAAAAAGGGCTGGAAAGGGACTTAAAAGAGACCCGTTTCGAATCATTTTTTCGCGGCTCGTTCACTTCTTTTTTTTAGCAACTAATTCATAACCCGATTTTGTACACCATCCCGGTAATGTAAAAAGTGATTTGTGCTTCTGTCAAAAAATGCTTCCTGCAGCCTTCAAAACTTACACGATAACCTGTCAGGGAACTTTCGCTTTTAAAAAGCCACCGGTAACCATCCGCCGTCAGCTGCCTGAAAAAGTGTGAAAGCATACCAGGAGGCCAAAAAAGGACGGAAAGGGTGGAAAGAAGGAGGAAAAAGGAGGAATTGTTTTTGTGCCCTGTTTTTTTGCAACTACTTGATAATCTTCCATATAAGCCATCACTTGCATGTAAAATGTGTTGATTTCAAAAATAAAATGCGTCCCTGTTTAATCAAAGCCCCATACCATTTTTTCAACTCCAATATTTCAAAGACCTTGCTACGCTTCCCTACGCCTTAAACCCTACACCTTTAGCCTTCTCTTAAGGATAAATATATTTTTCTCATTTTTGGCGACACTTTTTGGCTGTTTTCCCAAAATATATTTTTGAGCCACACAAAAAAGCCCAAATTCCCGGGTGTGTTGCCTTGAAATTTGGGCTTTTGCCTTATTATAATAATATATCCTCTTTATCTTGCTACGTTCACTGCCCTCTTCTCCCTTATCACCGTCACCTTTATCTGGCCCGGGTAGGTCATCTCGGTTTGAATTTTCTGGGCTATCTCAAAACTTAATTTGTCACTGTCCATGTCGGTAACTTTATCAGCTTCCACAATAACCCTCAACTCCCTCCCGGCCTGTATGGCGTATGCTTTTTCCACACCCTGGTACGATATGGCCAGCGTTTCCAGTTCTTTAATACGCTGCAGGTACTGCTGCATTATTTCGCGCCTTGCACCCGGCCTTGCGCCGCTTATGGCATCGCAGGCCTGCACAATGGGCGATATTACATATTGCATCTCCATTTCATCATGGTGGGCGCCTATCGCATTCACCACTGCCGGGTTTTCCCCGTATTTTTCAGCCAGCTTGGCGCCAAGCAGTGCATGGCTTAGTTCAGTTTCTTCGTCAGGCACCTTGCCAATATCATGTAATAAACCGGCGCGTTTTGCCAGTTTTGGGCTCATCCCCAATTCGGCCGACATGGTTGCACACAGGTTAGCCGTTTCACGGCTGTGCATCAATAAGTTCTGCCCGTAAGAGGAACGGAAACGCATTTTACCTACAATACGTACCAGTTCTTTATGCAGGCCATGTATGCCTAATTCTATTACCGTGCGTTCACCAATTTCCATTACCTGCTCTTCCAGTTGCTTGCGGGTCTTTTCTACCACCTCCTCAATACGGGCAGGATGTATGCGGCCATCAGCCACCAGCCTTTGCAGGCTTAAACGCGCAATTTCGCGGCGAAGGGGGTCGAATGAGGAAAGTATAACAGCCTCCGGTGTGTCATCTACAATTAGGTCAACACCCGTAGCTGCTTCAATGGCACGTATGTTACGCCCTTCACGGCCTATTATCTGTCCTTTTATTTCGTCGCTCTCCAGGTTAAACACTGTTACAGTGTTTTCAATGGTTTGCTCCGCAGCGGTACGCTGAATGGACTGTATGATGATCTTACGGGCTTCTTTATTGGCTTTTAGCTTTGCTTCCTCAATAATTTCCTGCTGTATACCCAGGGCGCGGGTTTGGGCTTCGCTTTTCAGGCTCTCAGTTAACTGGTTTTTGGCTTCGTCTGCAGTTAAACCCGAAATTTTTTCCAGGCGGCGTATATGCTCTTCCTGGTGTTTTTCAAGTTCTGTTCTTTTGTGGCTTACTACCTCTAATTGTTTGTTCAGGTTTTCTTTAATTGCCTCGTTGTCTTTGATCTGCTTGTCGAGGGATGCCTCTTTTTGGTTAATGGCTACCTCTTTTTGTTTTGCCCTGTTCTCGCTGTCAACTACTTTCCTGTTTCTTTCCGAAACCTCCCTGTCATATTCTGCCCTTGCCTGCAGATATTTTTCCTTGGTTTCTAGATTTTTTTGATTTTTGGCAGCTTCCGCTTTTATTTCAGCCTCAGCTATAATTTTTTGTGCCTGAATTTCTGCCTCCTCTACTTGTTTTCTTGTATTTACGGCGAAAATTATTTTACCCGCAATTGTGCCTAATGCGAGCCCTGCAATACCAATGATGATATATACTACTACCGGATCCATGCTTATGGGATTTAAAATGATTCACAATCTTATGTCTTCTGTCGGTTCTCATTTTGTTCTTTTAAAAGAGGATGAGAGTTTCGTTAGGCTGCGAAGATAAAAAATGAATTACATATTCCATTATGAATATCATTCTCTTTTTGGGAATTTGATTTTCCATAAATGAGAGTATTATAAAATTATATAATGTATTTACTATTGATTATCAGCAAAAAGATTTCTTTGGCACAAGTGGCATCTAATTTGGATTATTAGAAGCATCAGTCCGTTTTTTATCCAAGTACCCAAATGAGAGCTTTAAGAATCAAAAATTAAAGTATCTGACAAATCTAAAATCCAATGAAACCTCTAATCGCGGCATTATCGCTTACCTTATTCCTGGTATCCTGCAGTAAAGAAGCAGCGGTAATACCCCAAAGTACCCAGCAGCAACTTTTTTACAAAGATGGCAACATTGCGGTGGCTGACATGGCCGCCGTTCAAACCAATGCCACTACTGTAACAGTCCGTTTTGCCACGCTCTATGAAACGAACATTCAAAAAATTGAATTAATGAGTGGTACTACTACCACCCAGCTATGTACCATCAGCGAACTGGATGTTACCGGTAATACTAACAGAACCGCTAATTATTCCGTGGATGATACTAACCTTAAGGGTAAAACAATGTATTACATGCTGCGTTATACATTGACGACAGGTGATTGGGGGTATACTCCTTTGGTTTCTGTTTCCGTAAAATAACATAAGCCCTTTACTTGCCTTAAAAAACATTGTCCCGCTTCCGCGGGATTTTTTTTGTGTGCCATGATCCAACACTTAAGTATTGGGGTACAAGCAACCAGCCATCCCTCACACACATCCACCCTGGGCGCAAATAGACGCACTTGGTGAAATCTCAAATAAAAAGATGACTGTAGCGATGTAGTCTTGCGGCCCCAATAGCTAAAAGGCAGGCGTTTTTTAAGCGCCTGCCCTTGCTTGAGTATAATGTGTAGCGAAAGTATTTAGTTCTTTCTTTTCGGGAGTTTAGCTGTTTTCAGCATTTCGTTTGCTTTTGCCAATTTTTCCGGAAACAGTATTTTACCCTGGTATTGCTCAAGTGATGGGTCAATACGTACAATAGGTATCTTGCTCTTATTTAATTCTTCTACCGTTTTCATAACTGCAATATTGCATAACGCCCTTTCAGGCCATTGAAGCAATCTTATCTGGGCAAATCCTGAAAATCCTGGTAATCTGCCCGTCCTACCAGCGCATCCAGGCGGGCGTTCAATCACCCGCCTCAATCAAATCTGCAATCTGCAATCGTCAATCCGCAACTAATCATCCCCCTTGTGGTCCGCTCTTTTCTGCAGCTCCGCTATTGGCATAGCTATTATACGGCCCACCTGTTGTTTACCGCGGTACGTAACCACCTTCATCATAACAGCATCTTTGGGCGGCACAACCGGCTGGCTGTACTTGGGATAAAAATTATCGGGAAACGAGTTGTCAAAGCTATAATAGGTATTCAGCCCGTTAACCTCGTTGGTTAAGGTTATATTCAGTTTGCCTGCCGCATCTTTTCTTACAGCAAACGAAGGGTCAAACATCGCGCGCGAGTATTTTACCTCCTCAATATCAAAACGTCCAAACTGGCTTTCAACACGGCTTGTAAACGCATCCCAGTTCTTGCTTGCTTTGGGGCTCCAAACACATTCGGCTATTGCAAGTGCCCGGGGCCACACCATATATTGCAAATGGCGTGCATTAAATGCCTGTTCTGTCCACATATTGGCCTGGCCGCCCTTAATATATTTAGCATCCACGCCCTCCGGCACGGGTTCAAAATCATAGGCCTTTTTTAAATGCAGCGTGGCATATACATGCGGCTCAATTATGGGGTCGCCCTGCATATAATCAAGGTAAGCAAATGTTGTAGGGCTCATCACAACTTCGTGGCCTTGCTTGGCGGCTTCAATGCCGCCCTTAATGCCGCGCCAGCTCATAACGAGTGCGTTGGGTGCTAAACCACCTTCCAGAATTTCGTCCCAGCCAATTACTTTCTTCCCCTTGCTTTCTACGATCTTTTCTACCCTTTTTTCAAAATAGCTTTGCACTTCCTCCATCGT
>FTJK01001328.1_pt2 | contig 11032 bp, 13 predicted proteins | sample 1658811 | NCBI WGS metagenome assembly FTJK01 (sample SAMEA3914857, study PRJEB12502) | metagenome | biome: forest; material: soil | place: USA | collected 2011-06-22 | depth 0.1 m
GCAAAACTGTGGCTATCTGCCCGGGGAAACTGGTGGCTGAAATTTTATTGCCGGCGATCTTGAAGTTAATAACATTGCCGCATTACCCGGCAGTATTGCCGTTAACTGTACGCCTGCCTCTTTTTCATAACCCTGTCCAGCGACCTTGCCCCAGCGCCCTCCAGCAAAAGAAACAGGCATACCAAAAGCTGCGCATAGTCGGAGCGCGTTTCGTGCATTACAGCCCAAAAGCCAGTTTTTGGTGGCGCAGGCGGTAATGGCAGCGGGCTGGTGCCCATGTACAATGCTATTTTGGTGCTGAGGATAGCAACCAGCATTTCAAGCATAAAATAAAAAGCAACCACCCTTGTTAAAAGGCCGAATATGAGCAGCAGGCCACCAACAATTTCGGTCACCGCTACAAAGTTTGCAGTAATATCCGCATAGGAAAGTCAAGTTTTGTAAACCTGCCAAGCCCCTGGTTTGTATAAACAAACTTTAATATGCCTTCCGATAAAAACACACCGCCGGCCATAAGGCGAAGAATAATAATACTGCCCTGGCCATTAACAGGCGGGTTTAAAAACCAGTTGATCCATTTTTTCATTTTGTAAGATTTGTGATGACTTATTTTTTTGCAGTACAAAGCAACGTTGTATTAAACGGGCAAATAAATGTTTTACATTAACAGTGGCAGCTTCTTTATTAAGCAGCGTTTTTTGGGTAATCAAGTAATTTGGCTGCTTTATGTAAAAAGCACAATGCTGTTAAAATTGTATTTTACTTTTGCAATAAATGACCGGTACTTTATAATGAGGAGAAAGAAAATTTTAGGGAATATTGCTTTATGGGCAGCTTTGTATGTGCTGTGGGTTGTTATATTTCAAAACCATGCACTAACCATATCCAAAACAATAACGGTTGAGTTTTGCTACCTGCTGTTTATTGCCGCCAACTATTACATACATATTTATTACACCATACCTGCATTTTTATACAGGAAAAAATATTTTCAATTCACTGTTTCTTTGCTTGGCTGCATAGTTGTGGCCGCGCTGCTGCGCGTGCCGCTTGCCATGTTTATAAACAGGCATTTCTTTTTGGTAAACAAACCACAGCCTGCCGCTTTACAATTGTTTATAAATTCGTTGGTAAATATTTTTGTATGGGTGGTTTGCCTTGTTGCAGGTAAACTGATCATCGATAAAATACGTTTACAGCAATACCTTGATGTGATTGAAAAGGAGAAGGCTAAAAACGAACTGGATTTTTTAAAAGCACAGTTTAACCCGCATTTTCTTTTCAACTCAATCAATTCTATTTACGGGCATATTGAAAAGAAAAATTCAACAGCAAGAAACATGCTGCTTACCTTTTCTGAAATGCTGCGTTACCAGTTGTACGAATGTAATGTTGACAGCATAAGCATTGATAAAGAGGTACAGTATATTAAAAACTATATTACCCTGCAGCAGGCCAGAAAAGATGAAAGCCTTGCTGTAACAATTGATATAAAAGAAAATGTAAAAGGCTTTGCCATAGCGCCGCTGATATTTATTGCATTTGTGGAGAATGCTTTTAAATATGTTGGTAATACCGGGGAAGACAGGGTGGAAGTATTGCTTGAAAAAAATAACAGCAGCCTTTTGTTTAAAACGGTGAACACCAAGGAAGCAAATATCAACAAGGGCCTTACGCATGGTGGTATCGGTATTTCGAACGTACAAAGGCGGCTGGAGTTGTTGTATCCCAATAAACACGCGCTTAATATTAATGATATGCCCGGCCTATACGAAGTAACTTTAACACTGCAATTGCCATGAAGATGAAATGTATAATTGTGGACGATGAGCCGATAGCACGAAAGCTGCTGCAGGAATATATAGAGGATATCGATTTTCTTGAACTGGCCGGTATGGCAGAAAATCCCCTGAAAGCCAATACTTTTTTAGGTGAACAAACAATTGATTTGATTTTTCTTGATATCAATATGCCTAAATTAACGGGGATTGAATTTTTAAGAACCGCCACCAGCCTGCCCATGGTGATAATGACAACAGCTTATGCTGAATATGCCACAGATGGATTTGAGCTTGATGTGATGGATTACCTGGTGAAGCCATTTTCCTTCGAGCGTTTTTTAAAAGCCTGTAACAGGGCAAGGGATTATTATTTACTCAAAAATAACAGCGCCGCTCCGGCCCCGGTCAAACAGGCAAATGATTGTTTTTTTGTAAAATGTGACGGCAGGATTGAAAAAGTTTTATACAGCGACCTTGTGTATGTAGAGGCTATGCTGAATTATATTGTACTGCATACCGAAACCCGCAAAATGATAGTGTATCATACCATAAAAGGTATTGCAGAACAGCTGCCGGCTGATATTTTTTTAAAAGTGCATAAGTCTTACATTGTAAATCTTCAAAAAATAAAAAGCATACAGGGTAACGAAATAACACTCGCCAACACAAGAGTTACCATCAGCCAAAATTTTTATGATAAGGCAATGAAGGAGATATTGAAAGACAGGATGATAAAGCGGTAAAATCGTATTGATAGTTACCATGATGCTTTACAGCCTGCCCGTATATACTTTAGTATCGTAGCTGATGGTTATCATCCCATCGCTTTGATGAGCAGTGAACAACCTTTCCAGGTCGGTTAGCATTGCTTCGTAGCCAGGTTCGTTAAGGGCGGGCATGTACGAGGAGGATAATAGCCTGCCCTTTAATCCTTCAAAATTAAATACCTGCTTATTGGGAAAAATTTCAAGGCGTAACGGTTGCGGATTAAAGAAGGCAGCGATATGCTCGGTGTCAATGTTCCGGTGGTCAACCTGCACATAATCACGTGCGTGTTTAATTATCAGTTCATCATATTGTATTTCAAAAACAGAAGTGGTTTTTCTTTCATTCCACATTAGCGCTACAAGGCCGCCGGGTTTTAAAATCCTTGTAAATTCCTTTCTTGCTTTTACCGCATCAAACCAGTGAAAGGCCTGCCCGGCGATAACTGCATCAATACTTGCCGTTGCAATACCTGTATTTTCAGCGGCACCATCCAGCGCGGTAAACCCGGTGTGTTGGGCAAGTAATTGAATAGATTTATCCCGCATTTCTTTATTGGGTTCAACAGCGGTAACTCTATACCCCGCATCAAGAAATAAGGCTGCGGATATGCCGGTACCTGCGCCAATATCGGCTATTAACTTATCTGTGTTTAGACTATATTCTTTTTGTAAAAAATCAACAATGGCTGCTGGGTAACCTGGCCGGTATTTTACATAGTCCTCAACCCGGTTGCTGAACCTTGTGGTGCTGTTGCTGGCCATAAGCGTAAATTAACGGCAAAGTAATAAAACATTTATGTAAAGCTAAGAGGCCGCCTCTTTACTTGCGCGAAACCATCCCGGTCAATCTTTGTTATGAATGGTAACAAACCATTTACAGGCATCAGTTAACTTCAATGCCTATGCAAAACAGTTTGATGTGTTACTTGTACCGGGTGGCGGTAATAGCCGCAGGCATGTTTGCGTTAAGTGCATGCATTTCGGGGCAATCAAAAAACCAGCCGTTTTCATCACAGCTCAACTATACCATCACCATTTCAAAGAATGATGTGCGCAAGGTATTTGTTAAGGCCACACTGCCGCTTGTAAACGATACTATTTGGATGTCGCAAAGCGAATTTGCTCCGTTACAGGATGGCTATGCGACATTTGTTCACGAACTGGTGGCCACGGATGATAAAGGCAACCCGGTTAGCTTTACGTCTGTTGGAAAAGGGGTTTGGATAACCGGCACACCAGCGCCTGCGTTTATACACTTAAAATATTATGTTGAGATAGGGCATGAAAGTGTCCAATGGGCTGTATCCGGTGCTTTTGCAAAAGCATATTCAGTTAGTGATGTTGATTTTTTTGCCGGGCGCACAATATTTATAGCCGCGAAGGGAAATGATTCTGCCGGAACACAGGTGCGGTTTAACCTGCCGGACGGATGGCAGGTAATTACCCCTTATGAGGATATAAGCAACGACCACTACACATTTAAAGCGGCAAACCTGTCAAACCTTTGGGACAATTGTAGTATGGCAGGCCGCTGCGTAAAAGAACAAATAGATGTGGGGCAATTAAAAGTGGTAATTGCAGGCAGTTACGATATGCAGGAAGGTGTTGGCCTTTTTAAAAACGCCCTTACAAAAATAGTGGATGCTTACGCGGCAAACATGGGCGGCGCACCTAAAGGCAAGCTGGCAATTATGGGCAGTGTAGCGCCGCTTGCCCCTGGCGGGGAAACATTTGCCAACAGTATTAGTTTAATGTTTAACTATCCACCGGGGTTGAATAACAAAGCCCAATGGGGTTATTTGATAGCCCACGAGGTTTTTCATTTATGGAACGGTGGTGCAATTTCGCCGGTTAGCCAGCACGAGGTGGAGTGGTTTGTAGAAGGGTTTACTGATTACATGTCAAAACTTACGGCGCTTAAAACAGGGTTTATAAACGAACAGGAGTTTTTTGAGCAGGTGGCATATAGTTACGACGGTTACGTGGCGGGTGCAGGCCAAGTTTCGATGATTGATGCCGGGCAGCACAAAGGGCAACACTATAACCTGGTTTATGGCGGCGGATTGACGGCGGCCATTGCGCTTGAAGCAGAGTGCCGTAAGGCTACCAATAATAAAAAGGGCTTTATTGATATTATGAAGAACATGTACACCCGGTTTGGCATTACCGGCAAGCCTTATACCTACAGCGACATTGTAAAGGTTTGCAGTGAAACATCCGGCATTGACCTGGCGCCTTTTTTTAATACATACATACAGGGCACAGCTATAATACCGTTGGCAAAGTACTGCTTCTACGCCGGGCTTGATGTAACAAAGCAAAGCTTTGGCACTGTTATTTTGCGTAAAGAAAATATATCGCCACAGGAAACATTATGCTTAAATGCAATGCTTAACAAGTAGCTGCAGCACCGGTAAATGTGTTTATTAATACCTAATACAGCTTTACCTTATACCTGTAAGTACCATTGTAATACTCCTTCATCTTAAGCATTTCGTGCGATTGCCGCGATATCCAAAAATCCGCGTAGGCCGTAGCATTATAAGTGCAGCGCAGTATCCAGCATTTTATCTTTACATCTTTGTTTAACGCCAGGTACTCCGTGCCTGTAACCTGGTGCAGGTAATAATCCGATTTTACATCAAAAGGGTCAAGAAAAGCGATCATAAATTTTTGCCCAACTTTCTTTATGGGCAACAGGCCAAAGGTTTCCATATCCCACTCCCAGTTGTAGGGCGGCGGGTTTAAGGCAACTTTCTTTTTTGGGTCTGCTTTATTTAAGGCAACGGTATCAGAGGCTACCAGAAAGCTGTCGGTAAAATTAAAGGCCATTACCATGCCCTTGTACAAAATGCGGGCATCAAGCGGCTTTAAATTGCTTCTCAGGCATGCATCGTGTACATCCCTTAGCAATGTGTCGTGCCTGTACCATTTCCATGCAAAATTTACCACGGGCACATTGTTCCGCTCACCGAAGGAAACACTTCTTATCCAGATATCCGAGTACTTTATATGTTTTGTAAGGCTGTCTTCCGTATATACAACGTACGTGTTGGTGCCTTCCTGCAGGCGGCCCATCAGCAGCCTATTGTTTGTGGGGTTAATGGTATCAACCTGTGCATGCAACGGGCCGCAGATGTACAGCAACAAGATAAAAACGGGTATGATTCTTTTCATGTTTAAAAGGTTGTATTGGTTACTGGCAGCGTTTTATGATGATAATTGGCAGCAAGTAAGCAAACCATTTATCCCGCACAAAATGTATTCAACGGGTTGCCTGTTCCATTCAATACTTAAAAATATCCTGTCAATGCTTCAGGCATTGAAGAAAAGCGGCAGCCTGTTGAAAATGGATAGAATATTACGCGTGATTATTTACCTTTCCGGTTATTTATGCGGCATTTTACAAAAGACATCATTAACTGGCAGGCACAGTGCATTGTATGGCTGGTGATATATATTTTATCATTTCTCTCAAACCGGCAAGAGGACCCGCTCGGGCAATCAGCGCTTTATGCGTTGATAGCTATGTTTTTTTATGCCTCCATTATTTATGGCAATGCTTACTGGCTTATTCCCCGGTTTTTTTACAGGAAAAAATATGTTACCTATTTCGCCCTGTTGCTGTTATTAATGGCGGCAAATATTGTGTCGCGGGCAGTTGTTGGTACTTACATATATAACGCATTGTTTGCAACTAAGCCCGAGCCTTTGGAACGGAGGTTTTTTTATTTCACGGCTTTCAGCAGCCTGTTTATTTTGCTGTTCAGTATTTTTTTTCGCCTTGCGTTGAACTTTTTTACATTAAGCAGGAAACAGGAGCAAATAAGGGCCGAGCAGGCGCAAACGGAACTTAACTTATTAAAGCAACAGGTACACCCGCATTTTTTATTTAATACGCTTAACAATATATACTATGTTGCCAGCAATGAGAGCCCTGCCGCGGCCGACCTTATAGAGCGCCTGTCCGGCATTATGCGTTATTTTATTGAAGAGAGCAAAAAAGACAGGGTACTACTGAATAATGAAATAGAACTGCTAAAAAGTTATATAGAACTGGAGGGGATACGTATGCGTTACGAAATGCCCGTTGGTTTTGTTGTTAATGGCAATACGGATGGTGTAACCGTGCCACCACTGATGCTGCTGCCGCTGGCGGAAAATATATTTAAGCATGGTGTTGACAAAAGGAGCATGGATAATTTTGCCGAGATAAGTTTAACAGTGGAGGGCACGCACTTAACCTTTACCACAAGTAACATGTATTATGCAGCTATACCAGGCCAGCAAAATACTAAAACAGGGCTTGTTAACCTTGAAAAAAGGCTCCGGCTTTATTATGGTAGTAACTACACCCTCACAACAAGGCAACAGGATGGTTTGTTTATGACTCATCTGCAAATACCGTTAAATGAAAATTAGCTGCATAATAATAGATGATGAGCCCAATGCGCTGGCATTGCTGGATGGGTATATTGAAAAGATACCCAGCCTGCAGTTAATGGGCAAATTTTTTGATGCCGTTGACGCTTTGGAGTTTTTAAAAAAGCAACAAGTGGAGGTAATATTTACTGATATAAATATGCCGCTGCTTACGGGTTTTGAGCTTGCAGACATTTTGCCGCGCAACCAGAAATTTGTATTTACTACGGCTTACGCCGAGCATGCTTTAACCAGCTTTAGTTTTCATGTTATTGATTACCTGCTAAAGCCCATTACATTTAAACGTTTTAGCCAGGCCGTACTTAAGATTGAACCAACAGGGATGGAAGCATTATCACGTACGATGCCCGCTGACACACAGGAAACATTTTTGTTTGCTAAAAGCGGCAGGCAAATAATAAAGATAAAGTTTGATGATATTCTTTTTATAAAGGGAGAGAAGGAGTATGTGAACATACAGTTGAAAACCGAAAAGCTGCTTATTTATAAAAGGATGAAGGAGATGGAAGCGCTGCTGCCGCCGCAGTTTAAGCGTGTGCATGTGTCGTACATAGTAAACACGCACCACATACAAAAAGTGGTGATGAACCATGTACTGATTGGCGCTGTAAGAATACCCATCAGCGAAAGTTATAAGGATGCTTTTTTGCATTTTTTGAATGAGAAAATGATGTGAGGGCAGGACCGTTCGTGCGGCCTTGTCATGCCTGCGAAGGCAGGCATCTCCCAAGATTAATTACGCTTGTTTGTTAGGTAGAGATACCTGCCTGCGCAGGTATGACGGCGCATAAACCTTGAAGGTTAGAAGGAAAATCTTCAAGGCTATGTGGCACTTACTCATTAAATATTTTCTCGTATCTGCTGTTCTCTTTAAACATTTTTATGCCATCGGCAAAACGCATGTATGGTATGTTGTGCAGCTTGTGGTTTTGCCTGCTTATGCGCGCAAGCAGCAGCCAGTGCCGTATAATTTCTTTCCAGGCAAAAAATATGGAATGTACGGGGTCGTATATGTGTGTTGGTTCGCTGCCGGCGCCATTTACTTCAATAACGGAAAAGCCATTGCCAGCTTTCATCTCGTCCCAATCGTTGTACATTATATCCAGCCTGCCAAAATAAAACTGCGGTACCTGTTTGCAAACATCATCAATCACTGCGGTTAATTTATCATCAATCAAATGGCTGGCATCAATAAATTTTGCGCCGCGTGCGTGGTTGCCATAAGGTACCAATAAATACTTTTCGTCTTTGGCCGGTATTTTTTTCAACTCATCTGCAAGGGTGGCTCTTAAAACAGGCAATTGCAGAATAAAACGTTTATCTTTTTGCAGCAGGGTATCAATGGTGCTAACGCCATCGCCTTTTACCGTTAAAAATTCTTTGCTCACTATACCTGATATATGGCCTTTAGCTTCACCGGGGTAGCGGTAATAAAATATACCTACTTCATACTTATACGGCACAAATTGCTGCAGTAAAAAATCAACCTTGCTTGCAGCCGCATATTCAATCACGTCCTGTTCAGTATAAAGCTTTTTTACCCCTTTGCCACGCCCGCCAATATCAGGTTTTCCAATGATGGGATAGGCAAGGTTTGATGTATGTACGGCATTTCTGATTTCACTTTTGGGCAAGCCTGCTTTAAGCAAAATGGTTGGCGGGTAATACTGCCGCGGCATAATATTGTAGATGTCCATTTTGCTTTCCAGCAAAAAGCCGCCATTCTTTATAGTTGGGTTTGCAGCATTAAAGAAAAAGAAAGAACGTGTTCTTACACATATCAATACCCACACAATATAAATGGGGCCATATACGGCGGAGAACGACCAATATTCCCAATGCAATAGCTTTATAAAGAAGGGCCGGTATGATAGTTTTGTAAAAAAGTTCATTGTAATAATTATGCAACTAAATAGCTGCTGGCTTCAATTTGTTTGGTTGTGTGTTTGCCATCCTTAAGGTCTATGTAATACATAGCGCTTTTTTCGTGGCCTATTTCAATACTTGTAATGCTTACTGTTGTGTATATATTGTTCCTGTCCATCCTGATACCATTTTGCTCATCACCATCGCCACCAAAATGATGAAAATAAAGTATATCATCCTGTACAGGGTTTTTATTTTCATTAATCCATTGGTTAAACCACCGTTCCCTTTTTGCTACTACCACCTCATCATACAATGTAGCGGACGACCATATATGCGGCACGTCATTTTGCAATTGCCGGCCGTATTTTTTATGGCCGTCCCAGCGGCATTCGTACAGGGTTCCTTCAGTAAATAGCACCAGCGTAAATGGTTCTATCTTATTAAGGCTTGTGTGCGCAAATTTTGTAACAGGCATTTCATCCTTAAAAATATCCAGGAAAATAAGTCCACGGCTTTTGTGATAGGGGGGCACAGCAATATGTTTTTTAAAAGCCCCGTTTAATAAAACAGCCGCATCGCCATTTTCTTTTATCGCTATCCACGTACCCGCCGCATCAGCATCTTTTGGGTATATAAGCGTAACTCCATCGTGCGCATACTCCTGCGGCGCTACGGCCTGTTTACGCACATGTTTTTCGTCCCTGTTGCTGGTTATATAGTACTTATTATTTACCGGTATAAAAGTTACTGTGCACATGCCTTGCGGTATTTTATGGTGGACGGGGCTACACCAAAACCTTCCGGCAGGCGCACATTGCTTACTTCATTAATACCCACCCTTATAAGCGCCATGTGATGCACCGTATGCTCCAGGTTATATACCACTTCGCGGTAATAATTGCTTTGTATGGTAAGCACCCCGTTACTGTCTTCATCATAACCTGCCTCAAGCAATAAATATTTATCGGGCCTGTTTATCGCGGCATAAATTTTATGCAAAAGTTCGGCGGCAAATTCGCGGTTTGTTTCAATACGGTAATCCCTTTGGCGGTTTTCGTAATTTATGGTGCCGCAAGCATAGCCCTTTTCCAGTTCTATGAACAATTCAATAATATGCCGTACATGCTGGCCAATGGTTGCGTTAAATAAAATATTGCTGGGCTGTGCATACTCTTTATCACTAAGCTGTTTTATTGATTCGCTAAGTTGTACAAACACATTTTGTATAGCGTTTTGTATTTTCATAAACGTTTGGTTTAAGTATAAATTCAATAGCCTACCTGTGCCCGTTTTAAGCCCGCAAAACGTAACAGGTCATCCCGCAAAATAAGGACTAGAATAAAGCAGCAAACAAAAACGGTTACCGCATATATAAAAAGCCATGGATCACCGCCAAAATTAATCCCGAGTTTGGTAAGATGAAAAAATATGGCGCCCGCCATCAGGCCAATGCCCAGTAAAGCGCCAAAAGCGGTTGTGCGGGGGTAGAGTATTAAAATAGCGGCAATTAATTCCATCACACCAATGCCTATTCTCCCCCAGGGTTCCATACCCAGCATAGTAAACAATTGTACCGATTGCGGATGAGCTGAAAATTTAAAATATAAAGTTTGCAGTAATATTAACGCCGCAAGTATTCTTAATACCCACAGAATAATGATTTTTGGTTGCATGTTGGTTGGTTTTTTGGGTATATACGGTAATAGCCCGGTTTCCTTTCAGGAAATATAAATATTTTTTTGGTTTCACAAAAAAGCGTGGGAAGGCTGCTTTTATGGTATGTATCGTAAATATCTGCTTTTTACTTTGATTTTGCCGAAAACTACAGGCGCTTTTATAACTTGGGTGTTAAAATTACCGACGATCCAGCTATTTCAACTTATTTCGTAGTATGAATATTGAACAACAACGCCTGCAAAACCCGCATTGGAAAAAATGGGGCCCTTACGTAAGTGACCGCCAGTGGGGAACGGTACGGGAAGATTACAGTGAGAACGGCAGCGCGTGGGATTATACAACCCATGACATGGCACGCAGCAAAGCCTGGCGCTGGGGCGAAGAAGGCATTGCAGGTATTTGTGATGATAAGCAACTGCTGTGCTTTGCCATTGCTTTGTGGAATAAAAAAGACCCTATTATAAAGGAAAGATATTTTGGCTTAACGGGCAACGA
>FTJK01002526.1_pt2 | contig 11023 bp, 4 predicted proteins | sample 1658811 | NCBI WGS metagenome assembly FTJK01 (sample SAMEA3914857, study PRJEB12502) | metagenome | biome: forest; material: soil | place: USA | collected 2011-06-22 | depth 0.1 m
TTGTTCAACAACAAACTTGACCTTAGCGCTGAGTGGTACAAAAAGAAAACAACTGGATTATTGTACTACGCTTCAGGAACAGCGTATGATGTAATATTTATTGGTGATGCTTCCGTTCCACAAATTAACATAGCTACTAACCAGAACACAGGTTTGGAGTTTAGCGCTACTTATCATGGTACTGTAAGCAGGGACTTTAAATTTGACATCGGCGCCAACGTTACTACGTACAAGAACACGATACTTTCCATACCAGGTTCCGGTTACTTTGATGGTTACACCATCAGGAACGTTATAGTTAACCGTTTCCAGGAAGGCCATCCTTTTGGTGCTTTCTTTGGATATAAAGTGGTTGGACTGTTCCAGGACGCTGCTGACGTGGCAAAATCCCCTACACAGCCTGATGCCGTACCGGGCGTGTTAAAATTTCAGGATGTAAACAATGATGGGAAAATTGATGCGAGTGACAGGACTTATATCGGTAATCCAAATCCTGATTTCACTTATGGCGTTAATATTTCTTTCAGTTACAAGAATTTGGATTTCTCAACATTCTTCTTTGGTTCACAGGGTGGCCAGATTTTTGACCAAACAAAATATTATACCGATTTTCCTGACTTCTTTAAAGGCGGTATAAGAAGGGATGTGGCACTTAATGCATGGACACCAAGCCACACAAATACAGATATACCAAAATTGCGTACAACCGGTGGTTTCAGCACTGACCAGAGCACCAGCAGTTATTTCTTAAGCAGTGGCTCTTACCTGCGTAACAAGCAAATGCAGCTTGGTTACACAGTGCCTGGTAAAGCACTTTCAAGGTTTGGTATCGACAGGTTAAGGATTTATGTTCAGGCTGCTAATATGTTTACTGTTACAAAATACAAAGGGTTAGATCCTGAGTTACAAAGCAGCGACCTTAACAACACAAGGCAGTTTGGTATAGACCAGGGTAACTTCCCGCACACACCATCCTATCTTGTGGGTATAAACCTTAATTTTTAATCAATAACTTATCAGACTATATGAAAAAGAAAAATTATAAATTCTTAATCCCGGTAACGCTTCTGCTTGTTGTTACAGTTTTTGCCTGCAGCAAAAATTTTCTTAACAAGCCGCCGTTGGGAACGCTAAACCCGTCCATATTGGCTACCAATGATGGTGTGCAGGGTTTGTTAATCGGTGCATATTCGTTGGTTGATGGTGAAGGCGCTGCCGGCGATGGTTTCGCCTCCGGAGCGTCAAACTGGGGCTGGGGCGGTATAGGCTCTGATGATGCCAATAAAGGTTCTGACCCATCGGATGTGGCTGATTTTGCTCCTGTTGAAGACTGGACCATCATCCCAACCAATGGTGCAACACCGCAAAAATGGACTGTTTGTTATGCAGGCGCCCAGCGCAGTAATGATGTATTAAAAGTTATGCGTATTGCAACTGGTTTAGCTGATACTGCTGCTATTGCCGGGCAGGCGCGTTTTCTAAGAGCATTTTATCATTTTGAACTGCGTAAAATATTTGGCCACATTGTATATGCAGACGAAAGTGTTAATCCTTTGAATACCGATGTAACCAATACAGATGATGCAGGTGTTTGGAGCAAAATGGAAGGGGACCTTACTTTTGCTATTGCTAATTTGCCAGAAGCTTGGGGCAGTGATGTGGGCAGGGCAAATAAATCTGCTGCAAAAGCATTGCTTGCAAAAGTGTATATGTTCGAAAAAAGGTATTCAGATGCATACAGCATTTTAAAGGACTTAATAGCCAATGGCAAAACAGCCCACGGTGACAAGTACGCATTAGTTAAGTATTTCTCCAATTTTAACCCTGCACAGAAAAACAGCCCGGAATCAGTGTTTGCAGCGCAAACTTCTGTTGGTGACGGTTCTTCAGTAGATTGGGGTGGTGACCCTAATGGTAACTATGGGGACATCCTTAACTTCCCTTATTCTGGTGGCCCTGGTGCCTGCTGCGGTTTTTATAACCCAACACAGGACCTTGCTGATGCATACAAGACCGATGCAAACGGCCTTCCTTTACTGGATACATGGTTTAGCGGCAACCATGTAAGCGACCCTACTACACCGTATGTTGGTAACCTTGACCCAAGGATTGACCTGGTAATGGGAAGAAAAGGTGTACCTTATTTGGACTGGGGTGCTCATCCTGGCGATTCCTGGATAAGGAACCCTAACGCTGACGGCCACTTCAGCCCAAAGAAAAACGTGTATGCACAAAGCCAGAAAGGGCTTACAGATGTAGGCAGCGCTTATTGGGGGCCAACTGAACTGGTTGCCAACAATGTAAACATTATCCGTTTTGCTGATGTACTGTTATGGGCAGCTGAGTGTGCAGCACAGGCCGGTGAACTGGCTAATGCTACAGCTTATGTAAACCAGATACGCACAAGGGCAAGTGATAAAACAGACTGGGTTTATAAAGGTGGTAGCTTTGATGCTGGTACTTTTACTTATACAGACCAGACTACACCTGCAGACACCTATAAAATTGGTACATACACTACCAACTTTGCAGACCAGGCTACTGCTTTAAAAGCAATCATGTTTGAAAGAAGGATAGAACTTGCAATGGAAGGCCAGCGTTTCTTTGATCTGGTAAGGTGGGGTACTGCCAGTGCAGTGCTGAATGCTTACTACGACAGGTACAGAAATTTAATGCCATTAAAGAAAAATGCGCATTGGACTGCAGGTAAGAACGAGTATTATCCAATACCACAAAATGAAATTGATAATATGAATTCAGACGGTAAAATACGTCTTACTCAAAATCCTGGCTATTAACAGGTAAAACCTACTTTTTATAGTGAAGAGGTAAAGTGGTAAAACACTTTACCTCTTTTCTTGTTTATAAGGGATTGTTATGTTGCGATGTAACAATTGCATTTGTTTTAATCCGTTTACCGTTAAATATGTGCATTTTTTATATTTGAGAGTTGCCGGGAGTAGTTTAATCTTTAAATTAGTGCAGTTATTTAAAAGCAAGGCCACATACAGGGGGCCGCGTAAGTATATTTAAAGATTAGATCAACGTAAAAAATAGAAATAACCGGTTAATTTTTTGAAAGTGAAGAAAATGGCATGGTGCAATATGTATAATATTGAGAAAAAGGAAATTAATTCCAGTTTACCTGTACCCATCATTGTGTCTTGCCTTTTTTCTTGTTTCATACGAATTGCTATATTTTTTTTGCGCTTTTTTCTACCGGTAAAAGAAGGTTTTAACAGTAGAAGAATATCCGCACAGCAATTGGTGATAACAGTACTGGCACTATCTGTATTTTTAGCAGCAGTGTGCCCCACCGCCCTAAAAGCCCAAACATGCAACGGGAGCTTAGGCGACCCGGTATTAAATGAAGCATTTAGCACCTCAAGCCCGCTTCCCGCATATAAAACTAATTATACTTATGTGGGGGATTGCCCTGACGCCAGCGGTGGAACTTACACCATTAGTAATTTTATTTTTGGCTGCGGGCCGCATAGCTGGGTTAAGTTGATAGGCGACCATACCGGCAATAATTTAAACAGTAATTACATGCTGGTAAATGCTGCCAGTACTCCCGGCGCAGTGTACAGGGATACAGTTAATGATTTGTGTGGCAGCACTGTGTATCAATTTGGGATTTGGGTTACAAGCGTTATGACAAAATACGCATGCGCGGGAACTGCCGTGTTGCCAAACCTGAAATTTGAAATAAAGACATTAAAGGGGGTTACCCTTATGTTAGACAGCACAGGGTATTTGCCAATTGTTGATGACAGGGAGTGGAAGTTTTACGGGCACTCACTGTTGACTCCAGCAGATGTGAATGCGGCAATAGTTTCTATCACGATAGATCCGAAATATGGTTGCGGCAGTGCTTTTGCCATAGACGATATAACATTGGCGCCCTGCGGGGCGTCAATATCAGCAACTATTGACGGTACGCCGGGTCCCGCTGATGTATGTGCAGATTATAGCAATGCTTTTGTAATGAATGCCGCTTATTCACCCGGTTTTGCAGACCCGGCCCTGCAGTGGCAAAAAAGTATTGACACGGGAAAAAGCTGGATTGATATTCCGGGGGAGACCACCCTTACGTATAAAGTGCCGCACAGAACATCTGGGGTTATTTTGTACCGCATTTGTATAGCTGAAAAAAGTAATATTAACTCAATTAAATGCAGGATAGTTTCAAATGCAATTTCTACAAGCATACATCCGTTAGCTGAACATGCCCCGCCGGGGAATATGCTGGGTTGCCTGGGTAAGGATTTTTTCTTTCCTGAGGCCGACCCTCACGCACTGCAGGTATTATGGTCCGGCCCCAACGGTTATAAATCAGTTGACTACAAGTCTGTACTGCCAAATATTCAATATAAAGACACAGGGTTGTATAAACTGAAGGAAACATTCTATTTTAACTGTGTATCGTTAGATACGTTTTACCTAAATATATTCCCCGGCACCACCGTATCTGTAAATGCAGGGTACGCTATTTGCCAGGGCATGACGGAGAATTTATCTTCATCAGCAAACGGAATAGTAACTTACAAGTGGACACCCTCAACGGGTTTATCCAGCGATACAAGTGCGAACCCTGTTGCAAAACCCGGCGACTCAACAAAGTATGAGGTGCTGGTTACAAATAATTTTGGGTGTAAGGATTCGGCGTATGTGCAGGTTAACGTTTACCGAAACCCCGTAGCCAACGCAGGCCCTGACAAATTTGTATTAAAGGGCGATACAGCACACCTGGATGCAATTGTTAAAGGCACTGCCGTAAATATTAGCTGGTCGCCCGGCATGTATATGGATGATATCCATGCGGTGATGCCCCATGTGGACCCACCAGCCGAAACTGAATACCAGCTAACCGTGCTGTCAACGGTGGGGTGCGGAACGGTAAGTGACGATGTGATTGTAAAAGTGTTTAACGATATTTTTGTTCCAAACGCCTTTACTCCAAACGGCGATGGAAAAAATGATATATTTCACATACCGCCGCTTGATAATTATAAACTGGTAAGGTTTTCTGTTTATAACCGGTGGGGGCAGATAGTTTTTGAAACCAAAGGCACGTACCGGGGTTGGGATGGAATGGTTAACGGTATTCAGCAGCCACCCGGCGCTTACATATATTATTTTGAATTGGTTTTACCAAATGGTAAAAGAGTGAAAAAGACGGGGACGGTACTGCTAATAAGATAGGCTGACAGCAGATTTTTTTAGAGACAGAAAGTGATTAATGCTGCTATTGGCTTACCATATTTTAATCTTAAACTGTAATCTTTAGCTTGACGATTTGTTTTTGGTTTCTCGATATCACAATATTATCCGGATTGCGGAGTATAACAATTAGTAACTTTTATGAAGTTATTTGCGGTGGTAGCATTGTTTTTTTTGATGGCCCCAAATAAGCCTAAGGCCCAAACATGCAGCGGCAGTTTGGGGGACCCCCTGCTTAATGAAACATTTGGCTACCTGCACCAACCCCTGCCTGCTTACAAAACCAGCTACGATTTTACTCCCGGCTGCCCGCGTAAAGGCCAATACACCATCAATGATTTTCTTTATGGGTGCGGGCCCATGACCTGGGCAAAAACAACAGGTGACCATACGCCTTACGATTCAGCCGGCTGTTATATGCTTGTTAATGCGGAAAGCACTGCCGGTACAATATACAGGGACACCATTAAAGGCGTTTGTGGAAATACGGTTTATCAATTCCAGCTATGGGTTACAGCCGTCATGACAAAATATGCCTGTGGGAGAACACCCCGGTTGCCAAATGTAAAATTTACATTAAAAACATTGTCAGGCGCTGTACTTGCCCGCGACAGTACAGGCTATTTGACAGTGGTTGAAGGCGTGGAATGGAAGCCTTATGGTTTTTCATTACGAACACCACTGGATATTACTGATGCAATAATTGAAATCACGATAGATCCGGAATACGGCTGTGGCTGCGGTTTTGCACTTGATGATATAACTTTCAGGCCCTGCGGGCCGTTAATTTCTGTAAACATTGACGGTACTCCCGGCCCCGCTGATGTATGTGCCGATTATATCGAAGCCCTCAATCCGTTCGTTATGACCGCGCAATACTCAGATGGTTTTGCCGACCCGTTATTACAGTGGCAAAGCAGCATTGATTCGGGTTTTACATGGGTTGATATACCCGGCGAAACGGGCCTTGTTTATAAAATGCCCCACCGGTACTCCGGGCTGATTTTATACCGTATATGCATAGCGGAAAGAAGCAACATTAATTCCCTGCATTGCAGGATAACTTCAAATGTTATTTATACGCGCGTCCATCCATTGGCTGCCCATGCAGCACCTCAAAACATGCTGGGCTGTTTGAATAAAATCTTTTTCTTTCCCGCGGCAGACCCCCATGCCCTGCAGGTGCTTTGGTCGGGGCCTGGCGGGTATAAGTCTATTGACTTCAATTCAGTCATTCCGGCTATCCTGTACAAGGACACGGGCCTGTATAAGTTAAAAGAAACCTTTTATTTTAATTGTGTTTCACTTGATACCTTTTATTTAAATGTGTTACCCAGCACTACTATTTCCGTGGTCCCGGGATACCCGCTTTGCGAGGGCCAGTCTGAAACATTATCAGTCATTACTTCTGATACCGATAGCTACAAATGGACACCATCAACGGGGCTATCCAGCGACATAGTTCCGAATCCATTGGCGAAGCCATCTGATTCCACGAAATATAAAGTGCTTGCAACCAATGTTTATGGTTGCCAGGATTCTGCGTACGTGGAGGTTGATGTGTACAGAAACCCGGTTGCCAATGCAGGCCCGGACAAATTCGTTCTTCTCGGGGATACCGCGCGGTTAAGTGGCTATGTAAAAGGGACTGCAGTAGATATTACGTGGTCCCCGCCGGTGTATATAGATGACAGCCATTTTGCCAATCCCCATGTGTACCCGCCACAGGAAACGATTTATACTTTAAAAGTATTATCTACAGTCGGTTGCGGATCAGCGGCCGACGATGTACTTGCAAAAGTGTATGACGACATTTTTATTCCAAACGCGTTTACCCCTAACGGGGATTTTAAGAATGATAAATTCCAGGTAATACCCCTTGATAACTACAGGCTGGTGGGGCTGCTTATTTACAACCGGTGGGGGCAATTGGTTTTTAAAGCAAGTGGGGTTTACAAAGCATGGGACGGAACTGTTAATGGCGCCCCGCAGCCCCCGGGGGCTTATGTTTACCATTTAGAACTGCGATCGTCAGCCGGAAGAAGGGTTGTTAAAAATGGAACTGTGTTATTAATCCGTTAAGAACCGGATTAGATGTATTTTTAATTATTTTTTGTAATATTTGCCAAAACTTCTTTGATGAAATTAACTGCCAAAACGATCTTGCCGTGTGCCCTGGTGCTTTTATTTTCCTGTGGAAAAAAACAGGGTTTATTTGATGAAATATCATCCGGCCATTCGAATATTCATTTCGAAAACACCATTAAAGAAAATGACAGCATAAACCCCCTTAACCTAACTAATATATACAACGGCGGCGGCGTAGGGATAGGAGATTTTAACAATGATGGATTGCCGGATATTTATTTTACAGGTAATCTTGTTTCAAACAAACTCTATCTTAATAAAGGTAACCTTGTATTTGAAGACGTTACCGATATTGCAAAGGTTAGCGGCGATGGCAAATGGTGCCGTGGTGTTTCAGTTGTTGATATAAACAACGACGGCTGGCCTGATATATATGTATGCGCTACAATTGCCAAGGATCCTGAGAAGAGAAAAAACCTATTATATATCAACAAAGGACTTGACAAGAACGGGGTGCCTCATTTTGATGAGATGGCAAAAGAATATGGCCTGGATGATACTACACATTCAACAATGGCAGAATTCTTTGATTATGATAATGATGGCGACCTGGATATGTACCTAGTAGTAAACGAAATTGTGAAGGATCGAAATCCGGCAGTTTTTCGCCCCAGGGTCACTGATGGCTCATTTGCAAGCACCGGGCGTTTATACAGAAATGATTGGAATGCCGCTTTAAAACATCCCGTATTTACAAATGTTTCAAAACAGGCGGGTATTGTAATAGAAGGCTACGGGCACAGCGCAACTATTGCCGATATAAACAATGACGGTTGGAAGGATATTTTTGTAACTAATGATTTTGTTGGGAATGATATTTTGTACATCAATAATCACGATGGAACATTTACCGACCAGGCAGCCCGTTATTTTAAACATACTTCTGCCAACGGGATGGGCCAGGATATACAGGATATTAATAATGATGGCCTGGCTGATGTAGTTGAAGTGGATATGGATCCGCAGGATAACTACAGGAAGAAGATGATGCTTAATTCCATGGGTTACCAAATATATCAAAACTCAGACCTTTTCGGCTATCAATACCAATATGTGAGAAATACGCTGCAGCTAAACCAGGGGCCGCGCGTTAATGCGAAAGATTCAGTTGGAGCACCCATATTCAGCGAAATTTCATTCCTCAGCCACATGGCTGAAACAGACTGGAGCTGGACACCGCTTGTGGCTGATTTTGATAATGATGCCTACCGGGACATTATCATCACGAACGGCTACCCCAAGGATGTTACCGACCATGATTTTATTGCATTTAGAAGAGAGTCTTCCGGTGTGGCGCCGCAGAAATATATACTCGACCAAATACCCGAGGTTAAGATCAGGAATTACGCTTTTCATAACAATGGGGACCTTTCATTTTCCGATGCTTCAACAAGTTGGGGGCTTGGCGATCCATCGTTTTCCAATGGTGCCGTTTATGCTGACTTAGACAACGATGGCGATCTTGATGTTGTGATCAACAATATAAATGACGAGGCTACAATTTATAAAAATACGGCGATAGAAACCAATAAGGCCTCAGCCTTTTATTTGGGAATAAACTTTTCTGCTGAAGCACCTAATATAAATGGAATAGGTGCGCGGGTTGAGTTGCATTATGGGCACGGTAAACAACAGGTTTGTGAAAATAACCCTTACAGGGGCTATTTATCAACTGATCAGCTTGGCGCACATTTTGGACTTGGCAACGTTACTACTGTTGATACCGTGATTGTTAAATGGCCTGATGGAAAAATGCAATTACTTAAAAATGTTAAGGCAAACCAGGTGTTAACCGTTAAGCATAAAGATGCTGATGAAACATACACATGGTTGCAACCTGCTGTTGCAACCAATACTTTGTTTAAGGAAATATCAGATTCTATAAAAGCGAATATTCCGGAAAAAGAAGATGATTATATTGACTTTAATATACAGAAACTTTTGCCGCATAAGCTAAGCGACTATAGCCCAGGCCTGGCAGCAGGTGATATAAACGGCGATGGCCTTGATGATATTATAATGGCAGGGCCTTACGGCTACAGCACCCAATTACTGACGCAACAGTCTAACGGAACATTTGCTGTTAAGCAGTTGTTGCCTAATGCTAACCGGAGCACCAAAATAGAAGAAGATAAAGGGATATTACTGTTTGATGCTGATGGTGATGGAGACCTTGATATGTATGTTAGCAGCGGAGGGGTTATAGCTACTGCAAATACAAATTCTTATACCGATAAGCTTTATATTAATGACGGCAAGGGAAATTTTAAATATGATTCATCGGCCTTGCCTGTAAACTACACAAGTAAGTCCTGCGTGCGTGCGGTTGATTATGATAATGACGGCGACCTTGATTTATTTGTTGCCGGGCGTTGTTTGCCGGGTAAATACCCTTCGCCCGTTTCCTGCTTTATTTACCGAAACGACTCTAAAAACGGGAAGGCGATATTTACGGATGTTACCAATACCGTTGCCAAAGGGCTGCAAAATGTGGGAATGACCTGTGATGCTGTTTGGACAGATTTTGATAACGACGGCTGGACCGATCTTGTCATTGCCGGCGAGTTCATGCCTGTTAAATTCTTTAAAAACAACCACGGTACACTAGAACTGCTGAAGACTGATATTGATAGCCAGGCAGGTTGGTGGAACAGTATTATACCAGGGGATTTCGATAATGATGGCGATATTGATTACATAGTAGGCAACACTGGCCAGAATTCTTTTTACCGGCCCACTGATAAATATCCTGTGCGTGTATATGCAAAGGATTTTGACAACAATGGCATTTTTGACGCGCTGCCTTCGCTTTACTTGCCCTCCTCAGCAGAAGATACAACCTTGCAGGAATATCCCGCGCAGCTAAGGGACGATGAAATAAAGCAGATGATTGAGTTCAGGCGCAAATTTCCAACTTACAAATCTTATGCAAAAGCTACCATGGACAGCCTGCTTACACCCGCCGAGTTAAAAGATGCGTTGATACTGGCAGCCAATAACTTTAAAAGCAGCTACATACGTAACGATGGTAACGGGCACTTTACTATGCAGCCATTACCGGTACAGGCGCAAATATCCAGCCTGTTTGGTATGGTGGCCGAAGACGTTGATGGCGATGGCAACCTCGACGTGGTAATAAATGGTAACGATTATGGCACTGAGGTAAGTGTAGGCAGGTATGATGCCTTAAACGGCCTTGTGCTTAAGGGTGATGGTAAAGGCGGTTTTACACCGTTGTCCATATTGCAAAGTGGCATTTTTATACCCGGTAACGGCAAAGCATTGGTTAAGTTCCGCAACAGCAAGGGCGAATGCCTTTTGGCTGCGTCGCAAAACCTGGGCCCGCTAAAGGTGTTTTTAATGAAGCAACAGGTGCACACCATCCCTGTAAAAGCCAGTGACGTGTACGCCTTGCTAAAGCTAAAAAGCGGCAAAACCCGTAAGGTGGAATTGAACTATGGTGCCGGCTTCCTTTCCCAATCTTCCCGGTTTTTGAATATTGATGCGCAGGTACAAAGTGTTGAAATTGTGAATGGCAAAGGTGAGAAGAGAGCGGCAGAATAAGTTTTGGTTTATTCGCATGCTAACAGCTCACGGCTTCCCTCAAGGATAAACATAAAACCCACGTTTTTGTGTCACTTTTAAACATTAA
>FTJK01200497.1_pt1 | contig 11001 bp, 14 predicted proteins | sample 1658811 | NCBI WGS metagenome assembly FTJK01 (sample SAMEA3914857, study PRJEB12502) | metagenome | biome: forest; material: soil | place: USA | collected 2011-06-22 | depth 0.1 m
GTGAACTACAGTTTGAGGTGATACAATACAGGCTGTTACACGAGTATGCTGCCAGTTGCGAATTCAGGACCCTGCCCTATTACAAAGCCTGCTGGCTTACCAGCAAGAACCAGGCGAAGCTGGATGATTTTCTCCGCTTTAAGCAGCAAAACTCCGGCGCGGATAAAGACGGTAACCCAATTTATCTTGCTCAAAGTGAATGGTTTTTAAATACCGAAAGGCAAAATAACCCGGATATTGAGTTTCATTTTACGAGTGAAATATATAAGTAGAGTTGACAGTTGCCAGATGACGGTTGACAGATGTGTAAAAGAAAGTTGATCGGTTGAGTAGTTGACGGAATGTAAACAAAGTACAATAGTTGACCTCCCAATATGGCTGAATCCTTCAATTCTTAATGCCCAACACTCAATGTTCGATGAAAGAGATGAGCGTTGAAGATTGTATATTACTGTTGTTGAATTATTAAGGAGTTTGCTCACCGGGTATGGATTTGTGGGGGAACTTAAATACGGGCGGCGCATCTCTTGCTTTGACCGGGTGTACTCAATCTGAATAAAAGGCTTAATTCAATTACATTGATTGTGCGTTTGATAAGGATAAGATAAATTTTTTTAATCCTTTGATACAGCCATATCCAAATACAGCTTCCAGGTGGCATCTTTTTGTTTGCGCCATTGGGTAACATAGCGGCCTGTATCAACGGCGGGTTTACCACTCTCTTTATACTCGTATTTGTATGTGCCGGTTTCATAGGCAGTCTGGCCAATTATCCACACGTTTAAAGTGTTTATGGTTACTATAACGCCCGTATCCACACTTTGCATTCCCTTTTTTTGCACTTCTAATATCTGCTGCCTGCCTTTTATTACTTTGCCACTAAGGGATAGCTGTATGCCATCGTCCTCAAAAATGGCGGATACCATGGCGGCATCGCTCCTCCTCCACCCTTCTGCCCATTGGGCATTTCCTTTGGCAATGGCGGCTTTGGCTTCAATCAACAGTATGCTGTCCGTTTTGCTGGCAGTGGTTTGGCTAAAGGCAGGCGCTATTATACAAGTGAACGCAATTAATGCAGCTATCTTTTTCATTTTTTAAAGATAGGCCGGGGATTGAATTTGGAACGGACGGCGGTGGAGTAATTTATACCGTTGGTAAAAAACCTTACCAAGCTTAATGAAAATTTAGTCGTAATGAGGTTTATATTTACATAAGTAATAATCGCCCTACATTAATAAATGATGACTATAATTATTCATTACCTGGCTGGTAACGATGCGCTGTATCAAGACCACTATTTGGAAAAAGAATACCGTGACGATATTGTGGTTGAAATTGACGGGCTGTATTACGATGTATATTTTTTTACAAGCGATTCATTAAAATATGAAATGAGGCGAGACGGCTTTTGCTCTTTTCCGGGAATGATAATTTTAGAGGAGATTACCAATGACCTGATTTTAAATTCTATTAATGTACTTGTTGATCTCGGATACTTTAAGGAACTTATGGGTAAGGCAGAAATGTCTCACAGAAAAAGATACATAGATAAATGGTATATTCAATATGGCCCTGATCATATACCAGGAAATGAAGTGACCTATAAGCTCAGGTAAATCAATTATTTACACCGTGTTTAAACACGAATAGAGCGAGCCACATAATCATCCTCCATTTTTTAATGAAGCCTGATATTCCAACCGTTCAATTGTGCGACGCAAGAAAAGCTCAGTAGAACTTCCAAGGCTTGGTACAAAACCCTTTTTCCAAGTCATGTTAAAATTTCAAAAAAAGTATTTCAAAATAAATTTGGGTAACTCAAAAGTTACTTTTAAGTTTGGGTAACTTAAAAGTTACATATTATGACAAAAAGTATTGACCACACATTTTTCTTCCAACACCAGCCAGAGGCGGTGTGGGAATATTTAACTAACGCAGAATTGATGCAACAATGGCTAATGCCTAATAATTTTCTGCCCATTGTTGGGTATGATTTTGAGTTTAGGATAAAGCCGTTGCCGCAGATGGAATTTGACGGCATTGTTTATTGCAAGGTGCTGGAACTTAAGCCATATACGCGGCTTAGCTACTCCTGGAAGCTGGGGCCAGGCAATAAGGAGATTACCGTTGACTCCATAGTGGAGTGGACACTTAGTGCCAAAAACAACGGCACTGAGCTGGTTTTGCACCACAGCGGCTTTAAGGAAGGTGTAAACGTACTGCTGTACAACGGTATGCAAGCGGGCTGGCTGCAGAACATGCAAAAAATTAACCAACGTTTAAACGAAAAAAATGGCACACCAAGCGCTTGACGCATTCCAGGTAGTTAGCGACCCAAGCAGGCGGGAGATATTGAGGCTGCTTACAAAAGACAGCCTGACGATAAACACCCTGGCAGACAATTTTGATATGAGCCGGCCAGCAGTTAGCAAGCACATAAAAATACTGTACGGCGCGGGCTTTATTAGCATACAGGATGTAGGCAGGGAACGGTACTGTACGCTTAAAAAAGACGGGTTTGACAAACTGCAGGAATGGATAAACTACTTTGATAAATTCTGGGCACAAAAACTGGCCAAATTAGAAACGCTTTTAAACAATAAAAATAAAACATCATGAAAAAGCAAGATTACACTGCAACTATTGCAGTAAACACTACCACCACAACCGCATTTAAAAATGTTGCCAATATGGCCGCATGGTGGACAGAGAACATAGACGGGAACACTGACGAGCTCAACGGGGCTTTTACGGTACACTTTGGTGAAACTTTCGTGTCGTTTGAAACCATTGAACTTGTGCCGGATCAAAAAATAGTATGGCTTGTAACTGACTGCTACCTGCCCTGGCTGAGCGATAAGAAAGAGTGGAACGGCACCCAACTGGTTGTTGAGGTTACCGGTGAAAATAGTTTAACCACCATTAACTTTACGCACGAGGGACTGGTGCCACAGGTTGAATGTTACGACGGCTGCGTAAAGGGCTGGGACCAATACTTTAAAGACAGCCTTAATAAGCTGCTTACCGAAGGCGAGGGGCTGCCACAAAAGAAGAAAACAGAGGTTGCAGAAGCGGCGTATTAATGGCTGTTGCTTTATAAAAGTTAAAATAATTACCCGGTTTGATGAACCGGTTTTTTGTTTTGATAAGATTGTGTCGTTCGTGTTGTACAATTTAATTTGGAAAATAGCGGTTTGCTTATATTTTTGACATCGGTTACACTGATTAAATAATTTGAGCTAACAAAATGAAAAACTACCTGCTGCTTGTACTACTGTGTACTTCCATTAATTCATTTGCCCAAAATTTCTACTTTCCAAAACAGTATTATGCTGACAGTGCCACGATGGAAAAAAATATTCCAGCCGTTGCAAAGCAGGTACTGCAGCTTTATAAGAATACTGACCGCGTTAGTTATTATGATGAGGTATTCCGCTACCAAATTGCTGCGGACCAATACCAGGATGCTGCTAACAGCATTGATTCGCTACGAGCGCTTTTAGGGGCGTCGGATTCAACGGGCACCAAGGGCATTGGCTTTCAGTATTACAGTTTTGCGCTGGCTAAAGTACAACAATCAGAAAAACAGGTTTCTTTTACCGATGCCTATACTATTGTTTTTACAACGCTGTTTAATAACCTGTCGGAAAGCGCCTCGGCAACGGCTTCAGGATATTTTAGCAGCGATGCGCAAAAACAGCGCAATGCCCTGCAAAAGATTTTAAGCGGCCTAACCGCAAAAGACAGTATAAGCATTGATGATGCCAAAACGCTGTGCAGGGCCTACACGGCTTATACGGTTTATAGCCAGGTAACACCAATTGCTTTACCCGTATTGGCTGAGCGGGAGAACAGGCTGTTTATTATTGAAGACAGCGTACTGATAAAAACAAGGGACGGCGCCACCATTGCCGCAACAGTTGTGCGCAAAAGGGGCATTACCACGAAACAGCCCGTTGTGTTTGTTTTTAATATTTACAATAGCCCGCGCGATAAAGCCCGTGCTAAAGAAGCGGCTATAAATGGTTATACAGGCGTAGTGGCCAATACGCGCGGTAAAAGGTTAAGCCCGGAAGATATAGAACCATTTGAACATGATGCTAATGATGCATACGATATTATTGACTGGATAAGCAAACAACCGTGGAGCAATGGCAAAGTGGGTATGTTCGGCGGCAGCTACCTGGGGTTTAGCCAATGGGCGGCGGTGAAGAAATTGCACCCCGCATTAAAGACAATTGTTCCACAGGTGGCAGTGGGCATTGGTATTGATTATCCTTTGCAGAACAGCGTTTTTATGAGCTATATGCTGCGCTGGATACATTATGTTACCAACTCAAAAGAAACTGACGAGGCCGATTTTGGCAATAATGCACATTGGGATTCTGTTTTTAAAAAATGGTACGTCAGTGGCAAAGCATTTCGCTCGCTGGACAGCATAGAGGGCAGGGGCAATAAAATTTTCCAGCGCTGGCTGCAGCACCCGGCGAATGATGCTTACTGGCAAAATATGGTGGCTTATAAAAATGATTTTGCCAATATAAACATACCTGTTTTAACAACCACCGGCTTTTTTGATCCCGATCAATTAGGGGCAATGTATTATTTTAAGCAGCACCACCTGTATAATAAAAATGCAACCCATTATTTACTGATAGGCCCGTACGACCATGCTGGTGCGCAAAGTGCTGCTTCCTCTGTTGTCAACGGCTATCAAATAGATTCAGTTGCCAACATCAGTATTACCAAATTGGCTTATAAGTGGTTTGATTATATTTTAAAAGACAGCGCAAGGCCTGCCATTTTGCAGGACAGGGTTAATTACCAGGTAATGGGTACGAATGAGTGGAAACACGTGCCCAGCCTAAGTAAGATGAATAATGATACGCTAACTTTTTACCTTAGCAATGTGCGTGCCGCGCAACATTATAAACTGGATACGCAACCTGCTGCAACGCCCGAATATATAAGGCAGGAAGTTGATTTTAGCTACAGGGGTGATTCAGCGGGCAACACCGGCGATGGTGGCATTATTGACAGTACGCTTGATGTTACAAATGGGCTGTCGTTTATAACCGCGCCGTTTACCAGGCCTTTTGAAATAAACGGTTCTTTTATTGGCGAAATAACCGCAGCCATCAACAAGAAAGATATAGATGTGAATATGGCCCTGTACGAACAGATGCCCGGTGGCAAATATTTTTCATTAAGCACAGCCCTGTTACGGGCAAGCTATGCCAAAAATCGCAGCCGGCGGCAACTGCTGCAGCCTGGCAACATAGAAAAAATACCGGTGAACAATACTTATTTCACATCGCGAAAAATAAGTGCCGGCAGCAGGCTGATAATTGTGCTAAGCGTTAATAAAAATCCCTACTGGCAAATAAACTATGGCACCGGCAAAGATGTAAGTGACGAAACGATAGCCGATGGCGTTGTACCGCTGCAAATAAAATGGTATAACAACAGTTATATAAAAATACCCGTGATGAAATAAGATGTTGGATGATTTGATGATTATATGCTACTAAGTTTGGGGGGTAAACCAATCTATCCGGCATTTTATTTAGGCCTCGTATTGTGGCTGCTGATATTTGGCCCCTGCCAAGCATTGTTGTGCCGAACTCGCATTATCTTGTTGAATGGCACAATTATTAGCAGAAATTTAACTCTCACTACACTGGCGCGAAAGCAAAAATTTATCATCCTGTTTAGTGTTCAGCGGAGGGATATTACAATGAAATTCCAGGCCGCCTGGAAGGGAGGACCGCCTGGAACTTCATTGTTAGCCACAAAGCCGGTTCAGGTTAATAAACAAATTCTTCTAAAACTATTTTCCCGTCTTTTACCTTGTAGGCACAAATTTCATCCATTACTGAGCGGCCCCGCCCTTTATAAGTGGCGTCCATGGAAAGGCCCACGGCAAAGGTATCACCAACTACAATCGGGTCGGAAACGGAGCCGCTGTGCACTTCTTCAACCATCGACATAAACTTGTGCCCTTTTTCAATAATGCCCTTAAGGCCTTCTGTTTTTCCAGACATGGGGTTACCGTCAGGTTCGACGCTAACAGCATTTTCTGCGTAAAGTTCTGTTTGGGCAGTTTCATACTGGCCCTTCCGGCAGAGCTCAACCAAACGGTTGGCAATTTGGTGTGTGTTCATAATCTTTAATTTTTGGTTTTAAAATGTTCTTTTGTACCACAAATCTGTTGCCAGTAATCTGCAAACGGGGTTTATTAAATTGTTACCTAATTGATTGTTTTAACAGTTGTGGCAGGCAGCATTTTGAAATTGGCGATGGATCAAAAATTGTTGGGCATGGCAAAGTGATAGAAATAATAAATCCTGATTTGTGGCAAACCAGTACCTAATATGCTTTTACCTTTACAGGGTTTACAAAACCTTACACCCAATGATTAAAACAATATTCACCACAATACTAATTTTCGGATTTTATCATTGCGTTGCACAAGCAGATTCGGCTTTACCCATTACTGTACACATTCAAATAGACACACAATATGTATCTACTAAAGAGAAAACCGGTTACAGAACAGCCGTTAAGCAATATGGCTACAAAACAAGTAGTGTTACCGTAAAAGAAAGGTATTATGACATAACAATAGAGATTAGAGATACCTCCGATAAACCGGTAAAAATCTGGATGATGACTTGTGATTGGTGGCGGAACTTTTTACTGAACAATAATTACTTGGAATTGAAAAAGCATGAGTGTTTTAGTAACTACCCAATGCTGGTAGAGATTAAACCCGGAGAAAGCAAAATTTATAAACCGACGCTCATTAAGCCTATCAAATTCGACTATGGCAACGGCCGCCAGGTTGAGGCAACAAGATTAGGATTGATTATAATTGATAATATGTTTAAACCCAACGCAGGTATTGACTACGACGTTTATATGGCGGATAAAAGCAAATGGAGAATTATTTGGAGTAATGCATTGTACCTGTTAGAAAAAGAGAAAGAAAAAGCAGCGATACACACAGATTTTTAAACCCCAAACGACAAATGTTTTTTGAATATAGTTTAGAAGCCGCCTGGTTTGTAAAGCCTCATCCAACACTTATATCTTTTTGCCGGTAACAGTCATTTTCAAATCCATCTTCATAGGCGTTTCGTTTCCATGCATTTTTGTTTTTATATCCAGGCGCATATTGCTTTCACCATTTGCAGGCAACCCTGTGGTAAGGTTAAAACTGTTAAGCCCTGTCATATCGCCGGTAAAATCCATCTGCCCGTTCTTTTCCGAAATCCCTGGGGCGGGCGTTACTTTTGACACTACCTTTATTTTGGCTACGGTGCCCTCTAATGATTCCAACGTATAGGTATTATCAAGTTTCATCGCCATGTCGTTGTATTCCATTGCCAGGGTTTTGTTCCAGCTATCACCAACTTTTACTGGTTTGCCGGGGTACATGGCAAAACATTGCTGCAGGTTTTGTTTAAAGCCCCGCTCCGTAAAGATTGAACCTATCGCCTGGCCAGCCGCCAGTGTATCGTCGGGGCTCAGCCGGCTTAATATTTTTTGTATCATTTCCTGCATACCGTTTACCGAGCCTATCTCACCATTCCTGTTGATTGTAAATATAAACTGGCCTCCTTTTACCGCGCTGAACATACCCAATTTAGCCATGGGCCCGGCGGAGTCATTACCCGGTTCGTCACTATCGTATTTCGCGTTCATACCATTGGCATCAACATTCATAGCCGCTTTGGCGATGGTGGCCTGTATGGTTTTCCACCCCATACTGTCACTTGTTATCTCAAATACATATCCCATGGTAATATCATTGCCTACTTTTATATCCGTGCCTGCATCAGCCTCATTTACATTCATCTTTGTTTCCACATTGTAACTAAACCTTGTTCCTTTGGGTGCATTAAATTTAAAGTCAATCGTTTTGCCTGTACCACCTCGGCAACCCAACAGCACGCAGATTGTAAAACAGGCGGCAGTAAGCCGGAGAAGTGTTTGCATAGTGTTGCTTTATACAATAATAAAAATAGCAGGAGGGTTATTGGCTATAGCAGAAGACATTTTATTTAACAGGTGGAAGCCAGCTTGAAACAGCATCTGAAAATTGTTGTGTTTGCACTGCGGCACCATGATCGCCGGGAACAATCTTAAACATTGAATGCCTGAAAATAGCAGCAAGGTCTGCGGCTTTACCATTATCCTCGTCTTTGTCGCCACATATAACCAGTACCTTAATCTTTACTTTCACAAGGGCATCCTTGCCTGTGCTGGGCTGCTCTTTTTGCATGCAAGCCAGCACGGCTTTGTCCATACCGGCATTGGTTACATTCTTAACCATAGCGGCAAGTTCGGGCACATCACCGCCGCTTAAAGCTTTATAAAACATAAGGCGGCGCGGCCAGTTTGGGTTTGTAAAATCGGTGCCCATGCCGCCTATTACAGCTTGTTCAATACGTTTATCAAGTACCATTAACCGGGCAGTTATAATTGACCCTCTTGAGTAACCTACCGCAACATACTTTTTAATATTAAGCGCTGTTACTATACCCATTACATCTTTTGCTTCGGCATCATTTGCAAACAGGCCGCAGTCGTGCGGTTTATCGCTCTTGCCATTGCCCCGCAAATCAACCGTTATTACTTTATAGCCTTTGTTTAAAAGGTCGTAATATAGTTTGCCCCTTTTCCAGCTTTGGCTGTTCACAATAAAGCCATGTACCAATACAACGGGATAGCCTGTGCCTTTTACCTCGTAATAAATTTTTATGCCATCGGGGGCCGTATAATAATGGGCTGTATCGGCGACCGTCTTTGACGAATCGGTTTGTGAGAAACAGAGGTTCGCAAAGGCAATGCCTGCAAAAATCATTATTAACTTCAAGTTCTTCATACCATTTAATATTTATATTACTTCTTCTTCATCAAATATTTCGTCAGCGTTTCCATTCAATAACGTTATAGCGAAAACTAAAACCGCGATAGCCGGCAATATTCTTATAAGCGCCAAAATATTATCCACCGGTTTGCTTTTGTAGTAAATCCACAAAACTGAAAACCGGTTAAACAGCCAGTATAAATCATATACAATCCAAATGGCCGCGCCTGCAAGTAAGGTTATTATGCTATTTTTAAAGCTCATAATTTCAATTTTTTTAGTGGTTTTATTATTTTATCGTACACCCGCCTTAGCCCTGTTAATAGCCGTAATTGCTATTGCCAGTATAGATAAGAAGAAAAAGGCCACATAATATAAGCACCTGGAATATCATGAAGATCAATGATGCTATAGCCCAATTTTTCCGGATAGGGTTTTCTTTATCGAGGGCCCAGATAATAAGAAAAATAAAACCAACAAGGGGTATGATGCTTACAAAAAAAATCCCTATCCAGTTGCCTACCGTCATGTTTGGCAGGTCAAGGCTTAAGACATCACTTTTATAATTATCGTCAACTGGCCCAGAAATATTACGTACCGGTTTTTTATTATACACGGCTATGGAAAAAATTAAAAATGTGATTGGCATTACCAGCAATAAAGTTGACATAACCAGTTCCACAGGTTTATCCTTGTAGTATTTTGCACTGTCGCCGGTAAACCGCTCGAACGTAAAGTACAACAGGTCAATCAGCCAGATAATACTGGCTATTATCAGCAGCAGCGCTGCATTTTTGATTTTCATTTTTTAGTGGTTTTGGTATTAAGTTTACTAAGATAAATGTTTTTTGCACTAACGGCATGGTGTAATTGTGTTCCATAAAGGTCTTACACCTCTTTTTCTTAATTTATTATACAATGTCGTTGAATTAAGAGTTTCGCTCACATGGTATGGATTTGTGAAGACACAAATCCGGGCGAGCTGCCCTCGATGGTGTCCCCACCATCGAAATAAAAAGGCTTAATTCAACGGCATTGATTTGCCATAGCTAAATTAATTCCTGTAACACTGCACTATCTGTATTTTTACGGCCTGGCAAATGATGATTTATAAACACCCGGTTATGGCCATTTATTTCTACCCAACTAAATATCCACGAGAGAAAGCATTATTTGTTTTAACGGATAAAGTGTATGATGAACTGGAACCCGTATTTGCGGAATTTAGAAAGAAGACAGGTATTTTTATAGATCCTTATGGCGATACAAAATTGGTTGCCGAAAACCTGATGCTGATAAACCAGTTAATAAAGGGCAGTTACACAAGCAAAGAATTAAGCCGGTTGGCTGATGTACAAGGCTTTTTATTTTTTATAGAAAATGAGGAACACCGGGAAGTTATGTATGCGGTGGGAGATTGATTTTACATAGCTGCATTCATATTATGCGGGTGAAGTGATTGCGACGCAACAAGGATGCTATTGTTGCTGTAGCTGGTATTATCTACTAAATACGAATGAATACGAATTTACGAATTGCGGTCATCATGGTGATCATTAGACATCGTAATATGTGGCCGTATCTTTATGTTTTTTCAAGCCTGCTTAGCTTTGAGAGATGCCTGCCTTCGCAGACATGACGGCCCGGCACTTGTGGGTTGCATTATTAATGAAAGCAATTATATAACCTTATATTGTTATCTTGTTGTTCTCCTCCAAATAACCAAATTGCTATGCTGTATGACTACATTATTATAGGCGCTGGTTCGGCGGGCTGTGTTCTTGCCAACCGGTTATCAGAAGATGCTGCGTGCAAGGTTTTGCTGCTTGAGGCGGGCGGTAAGCCGCGTATGTTATCAAACATACCGGGCGGGTATATGATGCTGCACAACACTAAGATGGACTGGGCATTTTGGACGGAACCGCAGGCGCATGTAAATAGCAGGAAACTTTTTATACCAAGGGGCAAGGCACTGGGCGGGTGCAGCAGCACCAACGCGATGGCTTATGTAAGGGGCAATGCCGCTGATTACGATGCCTGGGCAGCAGGTGGCAATATTGGCTGGGGCTTTACAGATGTACTACCCTGCTTTAAAAAGAGCGAGCAGCATGCGGTGTATGATAATG
>FTJK01000760.1_pt2 | contig 10910 bp, 11 predicted proteins | sample 1658811 | NCBI WGS metagenome assembly FTJK01 (sample SAMEA3914857, study PRJEB12502) | metagenome | biome: forest; material: soil | place: USA | collected 2011-06-22 | depth 0.1 m
TAATGTAAAACCCAACGCCACTGCACAGGACCTGCTGAATAAACTGCCAGGTGTGGATGTAGATAAGCAGGGCAACGTAAAAGCGCAGGGCGAAACAGTGCAGCGGGTACTGGTAGATGGCAAACGTTTTTTTGGCGACGACCCCAAAATGGCCACTCAAAACCTGCCGAGCGATGTGATAGATAAAATACAGGTATTTGACGATTTGAGCGACCAAAGCAAGTTTACCGGCTTTGATGACGGCAACCGCGTTAAAACCATCAATATCGTTACCAAGAAAAATATGCGCAAAGGCTATTTTGGTAAATTAATAGCCGGTGTGGGCGATAATGGTTTATACGACGAAGCCGCCAACGTAAGCAAGTTTAGCGGTAACCAGCAAATAAGCTTTATTGGACAGGCCAATAACACCAACAAGCAAAATTTTACCGTGCAGGACATTCTGGGCGGTGGAGGAGGTGGTGGCGGCAACGGCGGCGGCGGAAGGGGCGGCTATGCGGGTGGCATAGGCGGCGCAGGCGGCGGCAATTTTGGCGGCGCGGGTGGTAACAGGGCTGGTGGTTTTTCGGGGCTTACGGGTGCCACTACTAATAATGGTATAACCACCACCTTAGCGGCTGGCCTTAACTACAGGGATAACTGGTGGAAAAATACCGACATATCGGGCAGCTATTTTTACAATAACCTGCTGGTGCAAAAAGACCAGAAAAGCAATACGGAAAACCTTATTACCGGCGACTCCTCTATTTTTAACAACCAGGAAGTTTCGTCGCGCAACCGCAATATTAACCAGCGGATGAACCTTAATATTGAAACAACTTTCGATTCTTCTAATTCAATGATCATACGCCCGAATGTGAGCATGCAGCAGTCAGACGGGTCATCTGCAACAACCACCAATACTACCAGGGGCCTAACGCCCATCAGCAGTTCAACGGCTACTACCAGCACACATAACAACGGCTATAACGGTACTGCCGATGTGTTGTTCCGCCACAAGTTTGCCAAAAAGGGCAGGACTTTTTCAGCAGGCATTACATTTGGCGGAAGCTCCAACGACGGTTATGGAAATAACACCTCCAACAGCGATTATTTGTTAAAAGGCAACGATTCCACAAGTATCATTAACCAGCACTTTATTACAAAAAGCAACAGCCAAAATATAAGCGCGACGCTGTCATATACTGAGCCTATCGGTAAACACTCCATCATTGAACTGAATTACAATTATTCGTACAATAAAAATAATTCTGACAGGTACACGTACGATTATGACAGCGCCTCAAAAAAATTCAATGTACCGGATAGTTTACTTACTAACGCTTATGAAAATACTTATTCTTCAAACCGCGGAACGGTGAGCTACCGTTACCAAAACAAAGACTTTAACATGAGCGTTGGTACCGGTGTGCAATTTGGTAATTTAACAAGCGATAACACCAGTAAAAACCTGCTGCTTACACAGCACTACACCAATATTTACCCATCGGCAAACCTTACCTACAAAGTATCGGATGGCGCTACGTTAAGGTTTAATTACAGTGGCCGTACCAGCCAGCCCAGTGCGCAACAGTTGCAACCTGTGATAGATAACAGCGACCCCATGAACATTAAAATTGGTAACCCCGACCTGAAACAGATATTTACCAACTCGTTCCGCTTATTATTTATTTCGTTTAACCGGCAGAAGTTTACCAACATGTTCGCGTCAATTAATGCGAGCTTTGTAAGCAACAACATTGTTAATGGTACCATTACCAACAGCCAAACCGGCGTGGACAGTATAAAACCTTTTAACTTAAACGGCACTTATAACCTATCCGCCTTTTTTAACTATGGGTTCCCGCTTAAAAAGCCAAAGTCAAACCTTAACTTCACTACCAATGTAAGCGATACAAGGGGCGTAAGTTTACAGGGCACTGACAGTGCGGGCAAAATGGTTACGCCTTTGGCGAAAAATTTTACAACCAACTATACGTTGGGCGAAACAATAAAATGGACAACCAACCTTAAGAATAATTTTGACATGAACCTTTCGGCTTCGCCAACATATAATATAGCGAAGTATTCTTTGGTCAGCGAAGCCAATAATAATATCAATTATTTTTCGCTGGCGCTTACTACAGATTTTACTTACTACACAAAAAGCGGCTGGCTGATAGCGCCTGATTTTACCTATACTTACTATGGCAACCGCGCCCAGGGGTATAACACCAGCGTGCCTTTGCTTAACCTAGGTTTTGCCAAACAGTTTTTTAAAGATAAACGTGCCGAGCTGCGTTTAACCATTTATGACTTGCTAAACCAAAATGTAAGTGTACAGCGCAATGTATCCGACAACTATATACAGGATGTGCAAACAAAAGTGCTTACGCGGTATGCACTGCTTACATTTACCTACAACTTAAAAAGCTTTGGCGGCCAGCAGCCACAACAGGGAAGAAGGGGGCAAGGCGGCTTCCCGGGTGGAAGGCAGGGTGGTGGCGGATTTCCCGGTGGCGGAGGGGGACCGGATTTTTAGTTGATTAATAGGGAGTGGTTGATCAGTAAGGAGAGGTTGATTGGTTGATTAGTTAAAAACAAGTTGATTGGTAAAACCTGTTTATGGGTTTGAATAAAAAAAGCGGTTAACATTTTTAGGAGAAATGTTGACCGCTTTTTTTATGTTGATAACCTTTGGTTCATTTAGCATTTGAGGCAACCGTTCGACAAGCCAATTGATAAATCGACCAACACAGCACCTATCTTTGTACAAATGATACTGCAACAGTTTCCCGACCTGCTTTGGCTTAAACAGCAAATAAAGCAACGCTTCGCCAACCGGCGGGGGCCGGGTAACCTGCAGCTTGAATCGGACGGTTTCCCCAGCGTTATAATCCACACAAAAACAAGGCAGGCCCGCAGGCCAGATGTTACCGGGCCAGTATCTCTTTTTCTGAATATAAAAGGCCACAGCGAATGCGTTATTGATGGCAGGCGCATGCGGGTAACGGAAGATACTTACTGCATATCAAACAGTATGCAGGAGTATACGCTGGAGATCGACAGCAAAGAGCCTGTTGAAACATTTAACATTCACATAGGGGAACATTTTTCTGAAAAATTCCTGCAGGGCGTAACACACCCTTCCGCAGTGTTGCTTGATGATGTAGCAGCAACAACTGCTACATCACAGATTAATTTCTATAACAAGCTTTATAAGCGGGATGCCCGTTTTAATGGTTATGTATCCGCAATGATACAGTTAAGGCACGCAGATAATTTTAATAAGCTTTTGTTTGAAGAAACACTGAGTGAATTGATGCTGCATTTATTGCAGCAACATAAAGATGTATTGTCGGATATTGAAAAGATGCCGCCGGTAAAAGCAACAGTTAAGGCTGAATTATATAAACGGGTATCCGTTGCCGCGGACTATATACATGCCTGCTATACCCAAAATATTCAGTTGGATGAAATGGCGGCTGCGGCGTGTTTGTCAAAATTTCATTTTCTGCGGTTGTTTAAGCAATTGTATAAGTTGTCGCCTTACCAGTATATACAGCAACTACGGCTGGAAAAGGCTTGCCGGTACCTTGCGACAAGCCAGGCAAGTATCAGTGATATTGCAGGTTTGCTTGGCTACGAAAACAGTAATTCGTTCAGCAGGATATTTTACCAGCGCATGGGTTTGTATCCTTCGCAATACAGGGGATGTAAATAATACGATAAGGATATTGCCCGCGTATATAATTCCGCTAAACTGTTATTACATTTACAAAAACTACTGCATGAGAAAGTTGCATGGCGTTGTTGTTGCTTTATTTATTTTCTACCTGCCGGGTAAAATTTTTTGCCAGTACAAGGGCTATGATTCAACCCAAAAAATACTTTTCAACGCCAAAATATTTACTGCCGATGTACAGCAGCCCTACGCGGATGCAGTAGCTATAAAAGGCAATAAAATAGTGGCTGTAGGAAATCTTGAGGATGTGCTAAACGTAATGGGTGCCCCGGATGTGCTGATCGACATGCGTGGCCAGTGCCTTTTGCCCGGCTTTATTGACAGCCATAACCATGCGATAGAAGGCGGTGAAGGACTGATACGCGCCAACGTAAGCGACAGCGTAGAAACCATAGCGCAATTAGCTGTTTATGCGGAAGAAGTAAAAAAGAATGGCCTTGGAATGATTGGTAATTTTTTAGTGATCGATGGTATTAATATTGAAACATGGAGTGATATAGTGGGACTTCACAAGATTTTTAGCCATGGCACATTTGATAAGCAGCCTGTGTTGTTGCGTGGCTCTGACGGGCATACCGGTTGGGCTAATGCGGCGCTGATGCAGGCGGCAGGCATAAACAAAACGTTTATACAACAACTGCCCGCCGATAAGAGGAAGTATTATGGCATTGGCAAGGATGATGAGCCCAATGGCTTTTTTGCGGACAGTGGTTTTGATAAAGTGGATGCCGTATTGCCTGATGTACCGGTTGATTATAAGCGTGCGGCCATAAAAGCATTTGAATATAACAATGGCCTTGGCATAACCGCCTGGCTTGACCCTGCAGCAGGCGATATAGGCGATACTGTTAACCACATACTTAATGCCTACAAGTACCTTATACAACAAAACAAACTTACCGCACATGTTGCAGCCGTTGTAGTAGCTGATGCAAACGCAGCGCCACAGCCGCAGATTGACAAGTTAAGAAAAGTGCAGGCACAATACAGTGGCAACCGCAACCTAAGCGTAATAGGGTTTAAGATATTCGCGGATGGTGTGATAGAATACCCTACGCAAACAGCAGCACTATCAAAACCATATACCAATAGTGGCTCGTATGGCGCACTGATGTTCAAGCCAAAAAACTTTGCGCAGTTCGTTACTGCTGCTGATAAACAAAAGTTGCTGGTGCATGTGCATGCCATTGGCGACCTTGCCGTTACAGAAACACTGAACGGTTTTGAAGCTGCACGCACAGCCAACGGCAACAGCGGCATACCACACACCATTACGCATGTGCAGGTAATGAAGTTTACAGATATTACACGTTTTAAACAATTGAATGTGCTTGCAAGCCTGCAACTGTTGTGGGCGCTTGGCGACCCCACTGCCATTGACATTGTAAAGCCATATATAGACTCCGAATTATACAGGTACCAATACCCGGCCCGCAGCCTGCTACAGGCAGGAGCAACCATTTGCGGCGCCAGCGACTGGAACGTAAGTACGGCCAACCCTTTTGAAGCGATGTATGAAGCTGAGACCCGCAGGGGCAAGCTCGGCGTATTAGACAGTACCCAATGCATGCCGCGTATGGCTATGTTGTATGCATATACCATAAACGCTGCCAAAGCGCTGATGCAGGAAAATACAATTGGCTCAATCACCCCGGGTAAGTATGCAGATATTATTTCGGTTGACAGGGATGTGTTAACCGTTTCGCCGGAAGCGATGGAAAAGACGAAAGTAGTGTGGACAATGTTTGAGGGGAAGATAACATATATGGCGGGTCATTAAGTCATTAGTCATTAGGTCATTTTATAATTGACATTAAACACATTGGGTCAACATGCCATTTATTCACGGAACTAAAATTGCGCTGATAGGTTCTGACGAATTTTTAGTTCGATGCCCCTGCTGTGAAGCAAACAGTTGGGCCGAAATAATGGTTATTTGCAAATATTATAGCGTTTATTGGGTTCCTTTCTGCCCAGTCAGCAAGGAGGCGAATATTACCTGTACAAAATGCGGGCTTAAAAGGGATGGAAGAGCTTTTGATGCAGACCTGGTAAACAATTATAATGAAATAAAAAGTAAATTTAAACATCCCTGGTATGCCTACATTGGTGTTACAATAATGGCTTGTATTGCCGGTCTTATTATTTTGCGGATTTTGTTTGAGCTTTTTTCTAACACGGGCGGTGCAAAAAACCCATGACGAGATATATAGTCAGAAAGTGGTAATAGTTAAATAAATCGCTGTTTTCAGGCGAGGTAAATTTCAATTCTTTCTTTATTCTTGCCCTGCCTGTCCCGTTTTAATTTCAGCGCATTAATTTCGCCCGTGGTTTTAATATGCGTTCCGCCACATGGCACCTGGCCGAAACCCGCTATCTTCCAGTACCGTATTTCCTCAGCCTCATTGCTAAATGCACTAATAATTGGTTTGTTTGCTTCAATCAATTCCTTTGCTTTTGCTTCCAGTACGGGAAACATTTCAGCAATGCTATTTTCCCAAATAAAATCAATACGCGCTTTTTCGGAAGTAATATTGGCGCCAATTTTTTCGGGGTGTCCAAAATTTTGGTTAACAAGTTCCAGTATTATTTCCGCGGCAAAATGCAGCTTCATTATTTTATAACGCTTTTCCCAATCTATGGTAAGCTGCACTTCATCGCCGGGCTTAACATTGTGTTCCCCTTCTACCGTATAATATATTTCCATCCCATCTTTTTGGGCCTTAATAATTTTACATCCATTAATTGTTCCGTCATCCGATTGCTGGCCTCCTGAAAATGCATAGGCTATGGTTTCCTTTAATGTCAACACGTTCCCCTTAACGCTCTCAACAGTGGTTAAAAGCGATATTTGATAGGGATCTTCCCAAAAAACTTTTCTTACCGGCATTTCTCAAAATTGTGCAGCAAAAGTCTTAAAAAAACTGCACCCCAAAAAATAGAAGAAAAAAATATATTCGCCTTTTCATTGGCTTATAGTGCAGTATAAATAGTCATCATAATATTACGGAATAGCTAACCCATAATAAAAATGGCCGCACTTTACGCCGTTAAAATCTGCAACATTGGGCAAGTGGCCCCATTTAGAGAAACCGCTATTTTCAAGCAACTTGATACTTGGGGTGTTAACATCAAGCAGAATGGCAATTAATGTTTCTGCATTGTAAACGGCGGCATTATCTATTGCGAATTTAAGCAGCTTTGTGCCAATACCTTTTCTTAAATGGCTGCGATGAACATAGTAACTTATCTCTTTTGTTTTGCTTAGTGCGCCACGCCCTGGCCTGTATGCGCTTATAACGGCCCATCCCACAACCAGTTCATTTTCTATTGCCACAAATATGGGGTATTGCGGGTTTTGATGCAGTTGAAACCATGCGAGTTTATCCTCCGCCACCCACGGTTCGGTATCTGCTGTTTGAAAGCCTGCGGCTACTGCCTGGTTATAAATGGAAATAATTTCCGCCAGGCAGCTTTGTTGTGCATGCCTTATTATAATTGTGTTCATGCTCTTTTGCAATGTGCTGCGTTACTGTGTTCAAAACTATACAAATAAAAAGTAAATACCCGCTGCTTTGCAAACGGGGCACGGCCATTGCAACTTGTACAGCCGGCCTTATCATTTAAATAATTTTTTTATTATGAAACAGATTGTAAAGGGTTTTATTTTTTTAACCTGTATATTTTTCGCGACGCCTAAAATATATGCTCAAATTGAAGCAGGCATAGATATTTCTGTTGGGGTTGCCCCACCGGAATTGCCTGAATACGAACAGCCTGAATGCCCTGGCGAAGGGTATATATGGACACCCGGTTACTGGGGTTATGGCAACAACGATTACTATTTTGTACCCGGTGTTTGGGTAATGGCGCCGCAAATGGGCTACCTTTGGACACCAAGTTATTGGGACAATAATGGCGGCCGGTATGGCTTTCACGCAGGTTATTGGGGGCCGCACATAGGTTTTTATGGCGGTGTTAATTATGGTTACGGTTATGGCGGCCACGGTTACGATGGCGGCCGGTGGGAAGGCAACCGCTTTCGGTACAACACAGCCGTTAGCCGCGTAAACATTAATATAGTACATAATACATACATTGACCGCAGTGTGGTAATTGTTGGAAACCGCAACCGCGTTAGCTTTCACGGGCAGGGTGGTATTAATGAAAGCCCAAGGGACAACGAGCGCCAGGCAATGAACGAACGCCATTTACAGGCTACAAGCCGCCAGGTTGCCCACCATCAACAGGCAGCTAACAACAGGAACCAGTATGCAGCAGTTAATCATGGTAAACCACAGGTTGTTGTTAGCAACCGCGCAGGCAATAACCGCCAGGGGCAGAACGCTAATGCAAGGCCTGCACAACCACGCACACAACAGGCAGGCAAGCCACAACCGCAGGCACAGCGCCCGGCAAATGTTGCACGCCAGCCACAACGGGTACAGCCACAGCGTACACAGCCACAACGCAGGCAGCCCGCACAAAGGCGCCAACCCGCTGATAAAAAACCGGCGAATAATTAGTTAGCATAAAATTGCCTGGATTGACTTGAGGAGGAAAGAAATAGAGGAACGGGGCCAGGCATTATAAAGGAAGCTTATTGAAGTAATATTCAATAGGCTTCTTTTTTTGCCGGTGTGTGGCCCAATATTACGGCGGCATACATGATACATATTAACCCCGTGTGGGTAGTATTATACTCTTGATGGGATATGGCGTTTTTATTTTATGGCCCGGCACAGCAAACTATAAAAGGGTGAAAACCGCAATAAAATATCCTCATAAAAATTAAATTACTACCTTGTAGAGATATCGTCAACCCATATTTATAATGGTACAGCTACTAAAATATCCGCTGGCTTTAATTGCTTTAATGTTCTCTTCTACAGGGCTGTTTGCAAAGCCAAGAACGGTGTATTTGGACAAAGAATTAAAAGAGGCCTTATACACCGATTACGTTGAAATAGTAGGTTATACTGATTCAACCATAAGCTTTAAGGAGGTGGCTAATTATGAAGGATTTTACTCTTTTGACTGGATGCTTGATACTAACCACATTTACAGACTTTTTAACCCGGCCGGAATATTTACCGCACGAACGAATAGTGAAAATAAATTCGCAGCGCATTTTGCAAAAGGCGTCACAGGCCACTGGCCGGCGAAAGGAGAAGAAGTATTGATTGTATTGGCAAAAAGCGGCTACGCATCGTTGTTTGCATACAAACAGGGGGACGAGTATAGGTTTTGGTCGCCCGCTGAAACGGGAAGCGAAGCATTGTTTTGCTTTACAAAACCGGCATCAAAACTTGAAGGCGGCGAGGGGCTTACGGACAGCGTGGGTGTGGGTAGCTATGAAACCTGCTGGAGCGGTTGTTTGTTGCCGGTAAATAAATTAACAACATACGGACGCTTAAGGACCACTTTTACGGGCGTGACTATGGTGAGTGATGGCAGGGCCCTGTTTGTTTCAGATTTTTCAGATGACATAGCTTTTCAGTTGGATGGTATTGACACCTGGGATAAAAAATATTTAGATAAAAGGATAACTGTTGAAGGCATACTGGTTCAATTTGTTGAGGGGAAATCAGTAATTAAGGATTGGAAGATTATTGACAATAAATAACTGGTTGTTACCTGCCGCTTAGTCTGTTTTTATTGCAAGGCGGGTTCTGCATTTGCTGTTCTCTATTACCCATATTACCGAGTACGCGCCTGCACCATCACTGTTGTTTGCTGTAAGGTAGATGATATTATTTTGCCTGTCCGTATAACAGGTGGTAAAATGCAGGTCTGGCTCAAATAAATCTTCCATATCAGATTTATCCAGCGTAAAACTTTTGTTGCCTGTTGATATTTCAATTGACTGATACCTTCTTTTTGGAACCTCACCATCTGTACCAAATATTGGCTTGCCATTTATGGTGGACAGATATTTAACCTCATCGCTTGTTTTATAACCCAGCTTATTTTTTGCAGAGTCGAATGCTGATATCGTAAGCGCCACTTTAATACTGTATTTCTGCAGCACGACGGTATTTTGTGTTTGCCTGGTGATGGGGATGGCATCATAAGTATCTACATATTTTACCCGGTTGTTATATACATAGCCATACAACTCCCGGCCTTTGTGGTTGTAACCAATACTTATCCAGTTGCCTGTTGTTTCAAAACATAATACCATTTGCCCGTTTTTTAGCGTATCGGTAATGTTGTTACTTTTTTCAGCGGAGCTTCTTACATAAACAAAACCGTCGCTGTCGTTTACGAGGGCAAATTGTTGGCTGGTGGCAGTTTGAGCGAGGAGGAGGAAGAATATGAGGAGGAGGTATTTTCACGCGCATTATTATTGTAAACGGGCTTTTAGTTGTGGAGGTAAAGTTATGTAATAAACTAAATGATGTATAAAATTGGTAAGCAGGTTGACACATAGACAGAGGTTGGTTCACGCCTTGAGTGTTTGAATACATATTTCCGCCTACAACACAATTTGGCAGATTGCCATTCCGCATTATAGACGGGGCTAATTTTTTATAATGACGATGCGGGTTCTTTGAGTTTGTCTCGCTATTAAGACCTTGTAGGTTGAAGAAAAACCTACAAGGTCTGTGCGCGGAACTGTCCTCACCACTCCAGCAATTTTCCTACTGCCGCGTCGCCTATTACAGCGTTGGTGGGTAATGGGTGTGCCTCATTCCAAACGGCTAAATCCTGCGGGGTAAAAACGGTGCTGCCGGTTTCGTCAACAGTTCCGTTTTTGAGTAAAGGGGCGATATTCAGTTTTAAATGTTTTGCGAGGAATGCATAAACAGCCTGCCTTTTGGATGGGCCGTAATCATGCTTTTCGTTGGGCAGGTGTACATTTTCAACATTATTTTCTTTGCGGTAGTAGCTGTATATATTGCGGATATACGGGTACTCTACCAGTGGAACATTTTTTGTCCAGTCGTCGCCATCGGAAACCAGCAGCATGGGGCGTGGCGCGGCAAGTGCGGCTATCTCCACATTGCTTGTTTGGTTATTTGGTCGCTTGTGTATGGGCATACCGCTTTCGCAAACACAGCCGCCAAAAAAATGCGCCGAAACCATTACTACCGGTACGGAAACTTTTACCCTGCTGTCGAGCGCTGTAAGTATCATCGTTTGTGTGCCACCACCGGAAGCGCCTGTTACGGCAATACGCGCG
>FTJK01187543.1_pt1 | contig 10904 bp, 10 predicted proteins | sample 1658811 | NCBI WGS metagenome assembly FTJK01 (sample SAMEA3914857, study PRJEB12502) | metagenome | biome: forest; material: soil | place: USA | collected 2011-06-22 | depth 0.1 m
TTTTATCTTTTTGCCGGTTATTTTTTCAATGCCGTCAAGCAAATATGTAGTTGAGCGGGAATTATCGTCAATGCTTACCACCTCAAATCCATTTTCTATCAGGTCAACAACTGTGTGCGAACCGATAAAACCACAACCCCCTGTAACTAAAATTTTTTGCATGGTTTTTGAAATATTGCTGCAAAATAAATAAATCTCAAGGATAAGCCTGTAATAAATTAATGTGTCCTTTGCTGCAAACTAGTATAAATACTGCATACAGTTAAATACCGGTTGCGCGGGCGACAGGTATTTGGAAGAGCAGGCTGGCAAACCAGGCGCTGTTAAAAATTACCGCAAAGTATATAAAACGACCGGCGCATTTAAGCGCCGGCAATCGAATATAATTTGGTAGAAAAGTTTTAAAACGCACAGGCCTAGTTAAATAAATCATCTGCACCCTGCATTCTTTCAAACCTCAAATAACACCTGTTATCTAATTAATAATCCCCAAGTGTTTCGGGCAGTTGGGCGAGTGCTTTCGCCAATTGCTCATCATTCGGCGCAATGCCATGCCATTCGTGATGGCCTTCCATAAAATCAACCCCTTTGCCCATTATGGTCTTCATTATAATGCAAATGGGTTGCCCTTTACCTGTTAAATCTTTCGCCTTATCAAGCGTGGCTATTACATCATCCATATCGTTGCCATCCATATCCAACACTACCCAGCCGAACGAAATAAATTTTTCGTGCAGGTTGCCAAGGTGCATTACTTTTTCAGTTGGGCCGTCAATTTGCTGGCCATTCCAGTCAATAGTGGCAATAAGGTTATCTACTTTCAAGTGGGGTGCACTCATTATCGCTTCCCAGTTTTGGCCTTCATTTAGTTCGCCATCGCCGTGTAAGGAAAACACAAGATGGCTATCCTTATTATATTTTTTGCTTAAAGCAGCACCGATGGCCACACTCATACCCTGGCCGAGCGAACCGCTGGCAACGCGGATACCAGGCAGGTGCTCATGCGTGGTTGGATGGCCCTGCAGACGGGAGTTTAGCCTGCGGAACGTTGCCAGTTCCTTTACATCAAAATACCCGGCGCGTGCAAGGGCAGAATAAAATACCGGCGAAATATGGCCATTGGACAGGAAGAAAAGATCTTCGCCAATGCCGTCCATCGTAAAATTTGGATTATGCTGCATCACGTTGAAATACAATGCGGTAAAAAAATCCGCACATCCAAGTGACCCTCCGGGGTGCCCGCTTTGCACCGCATGTACCATACGCACAATATCACGCCTTATTTGAGTTGCTATGCCAGTTAATTCAGTTGTTTTTTCCATTCGTTAATTTTACTTTAACAAAGGTAAGGTTAAAAGCATTATTTTTAAACCTAACTTGCAGCACGGTATATTATTTGTGCAATAATAATTATACTAAATCCGTTTAGTTTACTTTAAACGATTTTACGTTAAATTATTGTAAAAGTATTATTCGCGAACAATATAACCACGGAAGGTTAACCTAAAAACCGGGAGCATGATACAAGTCGCCGCGGCCATTATAATTGCTTACCTTGTCACATTCTTTTTGATGCCATTTATTATTAAGATGGCAAGGCAAAGTAAGATTTATGACCTGCCGGATGAACGTAAAACCCATACCTATCTGATCTCTTCGCTGGGAGGGATTGGCCTGTTTACCGGCCTCGCAATCAGCCTGTTGCTTACGTCAGATTTTAAATTCAGCAATGCCGAGTTTCAATACCATTTGGCTGCATGTTTTATTGTTTTTACAATTGGCGTGGTTGATGATATTTTTGTTTTGCGGCCCTGGAAAAAGGTGCTCGGCCAGCTTATAACCACAGCTATTGTGGCTGTAAAAGCGCACCTTGTAATTACAAACCTTGAAGGCTTTTTAGGTATATACCAGCTAAGTGAGCCGGTTAGTTACCTGCTTACTTTTTTTGTTATTATGCTGGTTATAAACGCATTTAACCTTATTGATGGCGTTGACGGCCTGGCTGCTTCGTTAGGCTTGGTTTCCAGTGTAACATTTGCACTTTTCTTCCTTATAAATCAAAATTTCTCATACGCTATTTTAGGTTTTGCCATGGCGGGGGCATTGCTGGCATTCCTGGTGTTTAACTTTCACCCTGCAAAAATTTTCATGGGCGATTCCGGCTCCATGCTTATTGGCCTTGTTAATGCCATCCTGCTGTTGAAATTTATGAGCACCGGCAGCAGCGCTGCCGATTACCCGGTAGCTTCTGCGCCATTAGTGGGTTTTGGCGTGCTGCTTATACCCTTAATGGATGTGCTGCGGGTATTTTGTATAAGAATTTCGAGAGGATATTCTCCTTTTTCGGCCGACCGAAACCATATTCATCATCTATTGCTTAATAAAGGGTTTTCACATTCACAGGTTACCTTCTTATTGGTAGGCCTGGGCCTTGTGTTTTCCTCCGCAGCTTTCATTTGCAGAAATCTTAATATCAATATTCTTTTCCTTATACAGGCAGCCTTATTTTTCTCCGGCGTTGTCGCTATCTATTATTTCGCCTCATCAAAAAGGTCGCTCCGGGTTGTATCCCGCGGTTCGGAAGAGCCTAAAGATGGTACTGTACAGGTTTTTTCGCTGTACCGTCAAAAAGAAACCTCAGTTGTTAAAGAAGAATAGTTTTTTTAAATACTTACAAACTAAGGCCCGGCTAATTTGATGGATTTGTTAGATTTGCTGCCAATAAAAAAAATAGTATGTCGGAAGACCTTGACCTGGTGCTGGATTATACAGAATCTTCGATGCAGAAGGCGATCAATCATCTTGAAACGGAACTAATTAAAATACGTGCAGGCAAGGCAAGCCCCGGTATGCTGGAAGGCCTTACGGTGGAATATTACGGCGCCCCAACGCCTATTAACCAGGTTGCTAATGTTGCCGTGCTGGATGCCAGAACGCTGAGCATACAACCCTGGGAAAAAAGCATGCTTGCGGCCATTGAACGTTCCATAATGGGGGGCAACATTGGGGTTACTCCTCAAAATGATGGTAACCAGATACGCCTGTTTATGCCCCCGTTAACGGAAGAAAGAAGGAGAGAACTGGTAAAAAGGGCTGGCGGCGAAGGCGAACAATCGAAAGTGGCTATAAGGAATATAAGAAGGGAGGGTATTGAGGAGATAAAAAAATTGCAGAAGGACGGGTTGAGCGAAGACGAGGCAAAGGATGCTGAGAAAGGCGTACAGGAAATTACAGACCGTTTTATACTGCTGGTAGATAAACACCTTGCCGCCAAAGAAAAGGATATGATGGCCGTTTAGGCCGGTTTCTATTAACTTCCCAGAAACTTATTTGCCTTATTTCTTGCCCATAGTAACCATTAAACTAAAAATTTCTGCTTATGATTGCTCAATCTTTTATGCCCGAAGTAAACCAGGAATACGCCAATACCCGTAAAATATTAGAAAGGGTGCCTTTGGAATCGTTTGCCTGGCTGCCGCACGAAAAATCTATGACGCTTGAAAGGCTGGCTACCCACGTGGCAACCCTGCCACAATGGATAACCATCACTCTTACCACTAATGACCTCGACATTTCAAACGGCGCATATAAACCGGAAAAATTTACCACCCGGGAGGGAATTCTTGCTTCATTTGACAAACACGTAGCTGCTGCTAAAGAAACTTTGGCAAACACCCCTGATGATGTGTTTATGCAGCCCTGGAGCTTGCGCCGCGGCGAAAATATATTGTTTACAATGCCTAAAATTGCTGTATTGCGCTCCTTCGCGTTAAACCATATTATACACCACCGCGCTCAATTGCAGGTATATTTAAGACTGCTTAATATACCGGTGCCCGGTATGTACGGTCCTTCTGCTGATGAAGCGTAAGGACGGATGGTGAAACTTGAATGGTGAAGATTTGTAATCTTGCATTTTGGTTCTGCATAAAAAAAGCATTTGAATATTGAGTTCAAATGCTTTTTTCTTTGATAAACACGTTTTGCAATTATTTTTCCAGCTTAATTTCGCCCATATCAACGGACTGTCCTTCTGTAACTGATACACCCTCTTTTATCACATCCTTATAAGGTTCAGCAGCATCAATAATTACTTTGTAAGTGCCGGTCTTTACATTTGTAAATGTAAAGCTTCCCTGGCTTACAGATGCGCGAACGGTGTCGGAAAGTGAGATGGCCCAAACATCTTTTACAGCATCCGGCGGTGTTATTTTACCGGTTATTGAGCCAGCTTTGAAAGTGGTGAAAGCAAAGAGCAAAACAATTAATACAGCAATGGCCGCCGTTTTTAAAAAGGTGTTTTTCATAGCCAGCCATTTTTAGGTTAGTGAAAATCATAGGTTAGCCTGCATTATTGTGCCCAACTACCATGCCAAGCTCCGATTTGACGGAACTATTTTTTGGGTAAACTAAAATTTAATTTGTTGCAATTCCAGGAATAAAAAGCTGCGGAATATTGGATTTTAGCAGCGGGACAGGCACAAAAAAGCCCTGCCATAAGGCGGGGCTTCACACTTCACAGATGAAAACTGAACTTATTTAAAAACGGAGATTTGCCCGTTAGCCGAAACGTTCAGAATTACCTTTTTGTTGCCATTTTCCAGCGACAGGTAATAGTTAAGGCCTTCATCATTACTTAATTCAATCGCCTCGCCAGCCTTATAATCGCTGTATTTTTCCCTGATAGCCTGTATAGCTTTTATAGGCAGTTTATCCATAGTTACTTCACGGCTTATAGCTACCTGTTCGCCATCCTGATTGTAAAAAGTGTGTAATTGCTGGCCATTCCATTCGAAGCTTGCTTCAAGTAAGTTAGCCTTGGTTGACCAGCTTACTTTACTGGCGTCTTTAAAATCGCTGCTTAATTGTTGCTGTGCTTTTACATTAGCTGTTTCGGGGGCTTTTGCAAAGCCGCTTACTGCTAAAGCAAGCGATGCTGCTGTTGCAAGAAATAATTTTAGTTTCATACATTTAAATTTGTGAGATTTTGATTTTTTGTTTGTTTAACGGTATAAAAGTAATAACCAACATGAAGCCCGGGACGAGATTGTGACTGTTGCACCTGCGCAGCCGCCTAACTGTTATGAACGGCAGATGGGGTTGCGTTAATGATAGTTAATATTCCGCTGAAAGCATTATGCCTGCTGCAATACAGGGCATTCCTTAATGAAAATATAAAGCTTGTCAATTAAGGGTTAAAATGTAATGGTGGTATTAACAATTCGTTTAAGCGGTATAAAACCGTAGATTGCGGGTACTGAAAATTTAAAATATTGCAAAATGAATTATTTAGCCCACGCATACCTGTCGTTCCATCAACCGGGTATTCTCGTAGGCAATATGATTAGCGACTTTATAAAAGGCAAAAAGAAGTTTGATTACCCGGCGGAAGTACAAAAAGGAATACACCTGCACAGGATGATTGATGCCTTTACGGATGACCATGCTGTTACCAAAGAAGCGAAACAAATCTTCAGGCCTTTTGTGGGGTTATATGCTGGCGCTTTTATGGATGTAGTGTATGACCATTTTCTTGCTAAGGACGAAACCGAATTTCCGGCCAATGGCCTTGCTGCGTTTGCGACTGGTACCTACGATGTTTTAAATAATTATACAGGCATTTTGCCAGATCGCTTTGTTGTAATGCTGTCGTATATGACCAGGCAAAACTGGCTGCTTAATTATGCCACCACAGAGGGCATTGAAAAAAGCTTTGGGGGGGTGGTTAGGCGGGCTGCCTACCTTACCAGCAGCGAGGCTGTTTTTGAAGCATTTATGCTTAATTACGATAGCCTGCAGCATTATTATAGCGCCTTTTTTCCTGAAGTAAAAAGGTTTGCCAGGGATGAGTTAGATAAGTTGAATAGAAATAGTTTTTGAATAGCTTTTAGCCTGAACATGCCAATGGCCATGCAACACAGATTTTTTATAGAAATATCGCTCCCCGCACGGGACTTTTTGGGATCTACAATTTTTTATTGGATGGGCTGCACCTTGTGCTGACGGATTGTTCCCATTTTGTTTTTTTCTTTCAATACAGGCATATTAGACCTGACAAGCTTTCAAAAAAGTTGTCAAATCTTCTTACATCAATCTTTTTATCAACTGGATAATAAGCGATAACAGTATGCTGGCCAGTATCATGGTGGTAATGGGAAAATAAAACCGGAAATTCTCTCTTTCAATCCTTATGTCGCCCGGCAGGCGGCCAATCCATTGCAGCTTGTCATGAAAAAAATAGACTATCACGCCAATTACCACCAGTACGATGCCTGCTATTATAATATATTTACCTGCCTGCATAATTAAGCTATCTATTAAAAATACAATAATACGTTCTGCGTCATCCCTGCCTAAAAAATAATTAGATTAGCAGCGCAAAGTTATAGCCCGTTCCAAAATTACTTCAATATACTACCATGCTTAAAAAGAAATGGCAACGATATACCCTGCTGGTGCTGGCGGTACTTACCATTGTTTACCTGCTCGGCCCATGCCCGGCTACACCTGTTTATACCAATACATTGCCAGTTGTTCCCGGGGATGCGGCAGCGCTGGAGCAATATATTCAGCAACAGGAAAGCAGCCACAAAGTAAAGCCGGATAATGAAGCGCGCATCGTTTGGTGTAATCCATCGGAGGATGGTATTGCTAATGGTTTAAATGACTCTATAAAAAAAACATTGAAAGAAGGCGAGTTTGTAAGCGGTACCGTGAAAGTTGACCCCGCAAGGCCGCAGCAGAAAGCTAAAACGGATTACGCCATCGTGTACCTGCATGGCTTTTCCGCCAGCCAGGAAGAAGGCGCACCCATACATACCAATATTGCCAAAGAGTTTGGCTGTAATCTTTACCTGTCTCGCCTCGCTGAGCATGGCATCGATACCGCCGACCCGATGATAAACCTTACCCCCGAAAAATACTGGGAAAGTGCCAAGCAGGCCCTGGCCATTGGCAAACAGTTGGGTAAGAAGGTTATTTTAATGGGCACATCTACCGGAGGTACCAATGCCATACAATTGGCAGCCGAATATCCTAACGATGTTGCAGCGGTTATACTTATGTCGCCCAACGTGGCCATATTTGACAAAGCATCTTTCATCCTTAATAACCCCTGGGGCCTGCAGATAGCACGCCTTGTAAAGGGCGGGCATAATGTTATTGCCGCTGATACCAGGCCTATTTATAAACAATACTGGTATAGCCAGTACCCCCTTGAAGCGGCTGTGCAGCTGGAGGAACTGCTTGAAACCACCATGACCAAAGAAACGTTTGAAAAAGTAAAACAACCCGCACTTATGCTATATTATTACCGCGACGACGTGCACCAGGACAGCGTGGTGAGCGTACCTGCCATGCTTACGATGTTTGACGAACTGGGCACACCAGCCGACCAAAAACTTAAGGAGCCCATACCCAATGCCGGCGACCATGTAATAGGCAGTTTTATTAAAAGCAAAGACCTGTTAAGCGTGCAAACAGCCATTGAGGCATTTATGATTAAAACCCTGCACATGGCAAAAATGCAAACCGGGAGTATAATTGAGATGAGTAAATGATAAGCTAAACTTCTTTATCTTACAGTCACCAAAACTATGTCATGAGATTATTAATATCGGCAAGCTTTTTACTGCTTGCATGCACCTCAATCTCCCAAAAAAAAGATACTTTAAGCATAACGCAATCCCTTTCAAGGTATTCCATAAGGGGTATTAAGTTTTCGCCGGACGGCAGTAAGGCCGCAGTGGTAGTTAGCCAAACCGGTATGGATGCCCAATTGCCATCCTCGCACATCTGGATGGTGGACGTGGCTTCGAAAACAATACGGCAGTTTACAAATTCAGCAAAATCAGAAACATCCCCGCAATGGTCGCCGGACGGGAAAACACTGGCTTTTATATCCGGCCGAAGCGGCAAACCCCAAATATATACGATGGATATGGGCGGCGGTGAGGCCCTGGTTTTAACCAGTTCCAAAACGGGTATTAACGCCTTTGAATTTAGCCCTTCGGGCAAAACCATCGCCTACCTTGCGGATGAACCCGCTACCGAAGCAGAAGAAAAAAGGCAGGATGATAAATACGACGAGCAGGTAGTAAGCGAAGCGGCAAAACCAACCAGGGTGTTTATTATTGACCTAGCCACCAAAACCGCCAAACAGGTAACCAAACAAAACCTGGAAATAGGCGAGATGAAATGGATGCCATCAGGCGCCGCTTTATTACTGGTTACCCAGGCGCTGCCCGAAACGGAACTGGCAGCGTACCAACTGTCAACATTATCCTTAAAAGATTCTTCTATAACAAATATGCCATGCCCTGCCAACTCTTTTTGGGGCAACATAAACATATCACCCGATGGCAGCATGGTTATCTATAATTCCAGCCGTGAAAATGGCCCCGAAGCACAGGATATCTTTTTACAGGATGTTAAAACGGGTACTGCTAAAAGCCTCACCGGCAAAAGCCTTGACCTTCCGGTAACTTCCGCCAGATTTACCGGCACCAACAGCTTGCTTTGCACCGTTCAAAAAGGGTTTTTTTCCAGGCTTTACAATGTTGGCAGTGATGGCAGCGCCGTTGAGTATGGCATTAACCAAAACGTTGGTTCCTTCGATGTGTCTCCAAAAGGAGATATTGTTTTTGAGAGCGGTAATGGCGCAGCACTATCAGAAATTTGGCTGGCTGGCACTGATAAAAAAACAGTTCAAATATCCCATTTCAATAAGGTGTTTGACAGCATACCGCTTGTGCAGCCTGTGTATATTACCTATAAAAGTTTTGACGGCACTTCTATCGAAGCATCGTTGTATAAACCTGTAACCGCCACTGCAAAAAAACTGCCGCTTGTAGTGTTTATACATGGCGGCCCTACCGGCGCATTTACCGATGCCTATAGTGCCTGGGTACAGTTGTTTGTACAAAAGGGCTACGCGGTATTCTGCCCTAATATCAGGGGCTCGGTAGGCTATGGATGGAAGTTTATAACCTCTAACAAAAACGACTGGGGCGGCGGTGATTTTAAGGATATTATGGCAGGCGTTGATTACCTGGTTGCAAAAGAAAACATTGACAGCAACCGCATGGGCATCTCCGGCTGGTCGTATGGCGGTTATATGGCTGAATGGGCCATTACGCAAACGCACCGTTTTAAAGCATCTATGACGGGTGCTGGATTATCTGATCTTGCAAGCGAATTTGGCACTGAAAATAACGCGGATTATGACCACTGGTTTTTTGGGACACCTTATGAGCACCCGGAGAATTTTTCTTCCCACTCGGCACTTACTTTTATAAAGAATGCCACAACGCCAACCCTGATAATACAGGGTGAGGAGGACAAAACCGACCCTATAGGGCAGAGCCAGCAACTATACCGTGCACTGCGGTATTACCATGTACCAACCGAATTGGTTTTATACCCACGCGAGCCGCATGGCTTCAGGGAAATAAAGCACAGCATTGATTTTTACACCCGCATGCTGGCCTGGTTTGATAAATATGTGAAGCAGGTGAAATAATAGACGGCTGTGCAACCCAATTGAGGTCCGCCTAACTTTGTTTCCCATCAAATATGCCGTTGTTTTATTGGCCCCGAAAGGGCTAGGCACTTATAAGCTCACTATTAAGGTTTTATAAAAAAGAGCAACCAAAAAATAGTTGCTCTTTAACGGCGGCTGTTAGTTTTTCAATAATAATTTTATTCGGGTCCCAGTACATGCATAAAAACATAATCTCCTATGTTTTCGCCCATCGTTAGCCCTGTCATTACAGCGTTACGAAAATGATAACCCGCATATATCCTGGATAAAGCATTTTCCACTGCGGCCCCATGAAGGCTGGTGAACGATCTTGTAACACCGGGCAGATTGGGGCTTGTCATTGTAAAGCTGATGTTATCGCTCTCAAAAAAATCTGCCATCACCTTTAATCCGGCGCCGCCATTTACTGCGTGGTTCGACGGATAATCCGGTACAGGGGGCGTAGGCGCTGCAAGTGGTTGCCAGGTGCTGTCGCCTTTTGTATTAGGGTTGCCGTCAGCATCAGCAAGGTGCACCGCTGTATAAGGCCGCCAGTAAAAATAGTTATACTTGGCATTCAAACAGGCTATGTTGGCGTCCGCCTCTGCTATTTGTACAAGTGCAAAAAGCCGGGCAGTTGTCCATGCATTGGTTATCTTTTGCTTCGCAATCAGCAGCCTTGCCAAATTGTTGCTCAACAGCGGAATATTGGGCAGCCAAAACAAACCAATTTGCGTTTGGTCGGCGGTACGCTTACTTACCACCCCGCCCAGCGTTTTTATTTCATTATAGTCTTTTGTATAAGCTGCACTGGTTACCCTGTAGGGCGGCCCTGGCCTGAACTGCGCCCCCTTTATTAGTGTAAATGGCTTTATATTTCCCCATCCCGGCACTGCCATAAAACCATTAAACGGGGGACCGTCAAAAGGCGGGGTGCTGCGGTATTGGCCCGGCAACGTTCCCTGTTCCATAGTAAATTGGGCAATATCTGCGCCGTCGTCTTTTCTTTTTGCAAGTATGGCGGCGGCGGCGGCAACGCCTATTTTAATGCCTGCGGTTTTGGGGTTTCCGTTGGTGATTTTATTCAGCGACACCTGGAGTAACGAATCTGCATACCCCTGTTGTGGCGGCAGTAAGGCAACAATAGCATCATGTGCCGCCTGCGCCACCGCTGCATCGGGTGATGCATTTTTTTGAATATTACCGCTAAACGCATACCTGGCGTAAACGGGTGTAACCGTGTTAAGTGCATCATGTATGGCAATATTAACAATGGCATAAATACGCGACTCAGGCATTGGCGGCAATGGTCCTGAACCTGTAAGCGGTGCCATTCTTGTAACAGCAACGGTAGCCGCATTGTTCCAGGTGAGTACGGTTGCTG
>FTJK01000022.1_pt2 | contig 10869 bp, 11 predicted proteins | sample 1658811 | NCBI WGS metagenome assembly FTJK01 (sample SAMEA3914857, study PRJEB12502) | metagenome | biome: forest; material: soil | place: USA | collected 2011-06-22 | depth 0.1 m
CTTACAAGTTGAAATGTCGTTTGAGGAGTTGTATGACGGGGAAATGTTATTTAGCGATATGATCAGCTATTTAAAGTACCGCGGATTTTACTTATGTGCGTTAAAAAATGGCTTTCATGATGCGCATTCAAAAAAGCTTTTACAGGCCGATGGCTTGTTTTTCAAATTGCATTAGTGTCACTTAATTGTTATACAAGTAGTAAATTTTATAACACACATCTAATATGGCCCATCCTTTTTTTGAAATAACGGGCAGAAAAGTCGGTTACGGCTATGAACCCCTGGTAATTGCCGAAATTGGCATCAATCATGAAGGTTCGCTTGAGGTTGCCAAACAAATGGTTGATGCTGCTAAATTGGCTGGTGTTGAAGTTGTAAAACATCAAACACATATTGTGGAAGATGAAATGAGCGGTGCGGCAAAAAAGGTAATACCAGGGAATGCCGATGTAAGTATTTATGAAATTATGCGCCGTTGCGCCCTTGATGAAAACGATGAGTTAGCCTTGAAAGAATATGTTGAAAGCAATGGAATGATCTTTATCAGCACCCCATTTAGCCGTGCCGCTGCCAACCGGTTACATAAATGGAACGTACCTGCCTACAAAATAGGCAGCGGGGAATGTAACAACTATCCGCTGCTTGATCATGTTGCTTCGTTTGGCAAGCCGATAATATTAAGCACAGGCATGAACACTATTGAAAGTGTTAGAAAAGCGGTAGCCATCTTTGAAAAACACAATGTGCCGTATGCATTATTACATACAACTAATTTATACCCCACGCCCAATCATTTGGTGCGCCTTGGGGCCATAGCAGAATTGCAACAAAATTTTCCGGATGCGGTTATTGGCTTGTCTGATCATACGTTAACTAATCATGCTTGCTTTGGCGCCGTTGCCTTAGGCGCAAGTATATTAGAGAGACATTTTACTGACAGGATGGATAGGCCGGGGCCGGATATAATTTGCTCAATGGATACGACCGCCTGCAGAGAATTAATTGAAGGAAGCAGAATAATCGCGCAGCAGCGTGGCGGCCACAAGGGGCCGGCGATGGAAGAACAGGTAACAATCGATTTTGCTTTTGCAACCATTTGCACGATTAGCCCGGTAAAGAAAGGGGAAACATTTACGAAAGAGAACATTTGGGTAAAGCGGCCAGGAAAAGGCGGAATACTGGCTGAGCACTTTAGTGAAGTGTTAGGAAAAACCGCAGTTAGTGATGTGCAAAATGATGAACAATTAACCTGGAATCACGTACGATGAAACGAGTTGTTATATTAACGGGTAACGATTTGCGGCATCAATTCTTCAGAAAAAAAATAGCACTTACCCCCGGCATTGAGGTGGCTCGGAGTTATTGTGAAACTGGCAAGCAGGTATTATCACCCTTAGAAGAAGAGCCGTTAAATACACTAAGAGATCAGCATTTAAAAGCAAGGCTTCAGTCAGAAACCGATTTTTTTGATCTTTATGTTACTTATGCCAGGGACATATCCAATGCTGTGCTGATTGAAAACGGCAGTATCAACAATCCGCAGTATACTGAAGAAATATACAGTTTAAATATTGACCTTATTATTGTTTATGGGTCATCCATACTAAAACCGCCTTTATTGAATTTATTTCCCGGGAGAATATTGAATGTGCATCTGGGTTTATCCCCATACTATCGTGGATCAGCGACCAATTACTGGCCGCTTGTAGATAGTTTACCCGAATGTGTAGGTGCTACATTTATGTATATTGATGAAGGAATAGATACCGGCGAGGTTATTCACCAAATTAGGCCTGAGATGTGTTTTTTTGACACGCCCTCATCCATTGGCAACAGGCTGATAAAACAAATGACGGGTGTTTACGCCCGCCTAATTATTGAATTTGACAATCTAAAAAAAAATGAACCTGTTGAATTTAATCCGTTAAGAAAGCTTTGCAAACGAAAAGATTATACCGAAGCTTCCGTGCAAAAGTTATATGCTAATTTTTCAAACGGGATGATCAATAAATACTTAGCAACTAAGGCAGAACGGGATAATAGTTTCCCAATTATAACCAACAAAAACGACGCCTTATCTTTCATTATATGAAAGCGATAATGTACCATTACATAAGACCGGAGGATAAGGATTACCCCTATTTTAAATTCCTGCATTTAAATGATTTTAAAAAACAATTAGATTTTTTTCAGGATAATTTCACAATAGTGCATCCCGGTAAACTAACTGAATTGCTGAATAACGGTGCTGATGAAAACAATATAGTATTAACGTTTGACGATGGCCTTAAAGATCATTACAGGTATGTATTGCCCGAGTTATTAAAAATGGGTATTTCGGGAATATTTTATGTATCTACGGGAATGTACAAAACAAAAAAATTACTTGATGTGCACAGGTTACATATGTTATTGGGCAAATATGGCGGCGAAACAATATATGCTTACCTTCTAACGCTTATTGTTCCAGGTATGTTAACCGATGCCAGTATAAAAGAATTCAGGGAGCTAACTTATAAAACACAGGAAAACGACGCAGCAACGCTTGCCGTTAAGCGCATATTAAATTATTTTATCAGCTATAACTTCAGGGAGTCGGTAATGGACAAACTGATGAACTCTTTTCTACCTGGCGAGGCTGAATTTTACAATGAGTTTTATTTAACTCCAGGTGAAATAAAAGAAATGCAGGATGCTGGTATGGTTATAGGCAGTCATACAGTTAATCATCCCCTGTTGAGTAAACTATCAGTAGAGGACCAGTCTTTTGAGATTTATGATTCTTTTAATTTTCTCGAAGAGACAACAAACGGATTACTGTTTAAAACCTTTTGTTTCCCTTATGGCGGAGAACATTCATTTACCAAAGAAACCGAAAGGCTCTTACAGGACGCCAATTGCGTATATTCGTTTAACGTAGAAGCCCGCGACATAACTAAACAAGATATGCTGAAGCGCCCACAAGCATTGCCCAGGTACGATTGCAACATTTTCCCACATGGTAGGGTATGGGAGGGGTAAATTTAAAAAAATGAAAAAGAAAATTGTTTTTTTAACTGGAACACGGGCTGATTTTGGCAAATTAAAATCATTGATCGAAATATTAAATAAGAGCGACCAATTTGAAGTACACATTTTTGCCACAGGGATGCACATGGACGAGAAATATGGTTTTACGGTAAAAGAAATTGAGCTGTATAATTATAAAAACATTTTTAAATACATCAATCACGACAGTGATTCTGTAATGGATATGACACTGGGTCGTACCATACAAGGGTTTGCCAGCTATGTACACTTAATTAAACCCGACCTCATTGTAGTTCACGGCGATCGAATCGAAGCTCTTGCGGGTGCATCCGTTGGTGCATTAAATAATATATTAGTAGCACATATTGAAGGCGGTGAGGTATCCGGCACTGTAGATGAATTGCTGCGCCATGCGGTATCCAAATTAAGTAATACCCATTTTGTTGCTAATGACGATGCAAAAAAAAGGCTGGCGCAAATGGGCGAATTAGAGAAAAGTATATACGTAATAGGCTCACCCGATATGGATGTGATGCTATTGGAGAATTTACCGGCACTGGATGATGTAAAAAAACATTATGAAATACCTTTTACTAATTATGCAGTGTCTCTTTTTCACCCGGTAACCACTGAAATTGACGCCCTTATATACAATGCTGAAAATTACTTTGCCGCCCTGGAATCCTCAGGGCTTAATTATGTTGTTATTTATCCAAATAACGATAAAGGCTCCGAACTTATTATGCACCACATACGCAAATGCCAGGCCAATAACCGGTACAGGGTATTTCCGTCCATACGCTTTGAATCTTTCCTCACCCTAATAAAAAACGCGCAGTTTATTATTGGCAATTCCAGCGCGGGCATAAGGGAAGCGCCTTATTATGGTGTACCCACTATTAATGTGGGGACAAGACAAAATAAGAGGAGCAGTAATACGGATATCTTACACACAGGATATGATGAAGATAAAATATCAACCGCGATACAGGCTTCGCTTATTAAAAAGATTGAAGCCAAACAATTGTTTGGCTCGGGCAAAAGCGATGTTATGTTTTCCGGCATTTTGGATACAGAGGAATTTTGGGAAACAGCAAAACAAAAGGTATTTGCAGACATACCATAGGGGCGTGTGCTAAAACATAATTTAACCTGCTGAAGCTTATGACTGAAGTATTAACGGAGGATGATAAACAATGGACGGAAGTTATCAGTCCGCGCAATAAGTTATTTGACCTTCACCTTAAGGAGGTGTGGCGTTATAGGGATCTGCTCCTGCTTTTTGTAAAACGCGATATGGCTGCCCAGTATAAACAAACTGTACTTGGGCCAATATGGTACATTATACAGCCTCTTTTTACCACTGCGGTGTTTGTTGTTACTTTTAACCGGCTTGGCGGTATAAGCACCGACCCTGTACCGGCGCCAATGTTTTATATGTGCGGCATATCTATTTGGAACTATTTTTCATCATGTTTTACAGCAACCTCCACCACATTTGTAAGCAATGCAGGCATTTTTGGCAAAGTATATTTTCCAAGGCTTATTTTGCCTTTATCTATTGTACTGTCAAATATTGTCAAATTCGCTATTCAGCTCGGGCTGTTAATAATTGTTATACTTTATTATGTATTTATTGATAAATCCTATCATTACACCTATCATTTTGGGGCCAATCTTTTGTTGCTGCCGGCAGTTGTAATAGTTATGGCAGGCCTAGGCCTTGGCGGTGGTATAATTGTATCGTCGTTAACTACAAAATACAGAGACTTTACGGTGCTTATAAGTTTTGGCATATCGCTGCTTATGTACATAACACCCGTAATATACCCGCTAAAATTTGTAGCTGTAAAACATCCCGGCTACCAAACCATCATCCTTACCAATCCGCTATCGTCACTTATTGAAGGTTTCAGGTATGCTGTACTGGGTTCGGGCAATGTAACTGCCGGGTGGTTCTTGTATAGCTGTGCAAGCATGCTGATACTGCTGGTTGCCGGAACGGTTATTTTCAGCAAGGTTGAAAAGACATTTATGGATACTGTTTAATTTATACTGATGAGTGATATTATTATTTCGGTTGAAAGCGTCTCTAAACAATACCGGCTTGGACAGGTGGGCAGAAAAAGCCTGAACCAGGATATAAACAGGTGGTGGCATACAGTAAGGGGCAAAGAGGATCCCTATCTAAAAATAGGCCAGGAGAATGACCGGACAACAAAAGGCACCAGTGAATATGTTTGGGCATTAAAAGATATAAATTTTGATATAAAGCAAGGCGAGGTGCTGGGTATAATCGGGCGTAACGGCGCCGGTAAATCAACATTACTTAAAATACTGTCAAGGGTAACAGCACCGACAACAGGCCTAATAAAAATAAAAGGGAAAATTGCCTCTTTATTGGAAGTGGGCACAGGTTTTCACCCAGAACTTTCAGGCAGGGATAATATATATCTTAATGGTGCAATACTCGGTATGAGTAAAAAGGAAATTACCCAAAAATTTGATGAAATTGTTGATTTTTCAGGAGTTGAGCGATATATAGATACGCCCGTAAAACGGTATAGCAGTGGTATGTACGTGCGTCTTGCTTTTGCTGTGGCAGCCCATTTAGAACCGGATATATTGGTGGTGGACGAAGTGCTTGCCGTAGGTGATGCTGAGTTTCAAAAGAAATGCCTTGGCAAAATGAGAGATGTAAGCACTAAGGATGGACGAACCATTTTATTTGTAAGTCATAATTTAATTGCTGTTAAAAGTCTGTGTACCAAAGGCATACTGTTAAACCAGGGTTTAGTTGAAAATGTTGGAAGAATGGATGAAGTTTTAAATGCATACATTTCAACAAATAAAATAAGTTCTTATTCTACAATTGAGGCAATAGCTAACGGTTTTACATTACACTCAATAAATGCCAGCAACAATACCGTTGAAGGGAATTTTAATATTGAGGACGATTTGATATTCACAATTGACGCATCATGCGAAGTTACCATGGAAGCTATTAATGTTAATCTATTCTTCAATACCCCTGATGGTTCATTGATCTTTGCAACCTGCTCACCGTCCGAAAAATTTCAAAAAGGCAGATCTACTTTTAAATGTACGATACCATCAAAAACTTTGAATGATAATATGTACGTCATTGATATAATGGTAGTATCAAAAGGCACCATCGTCTTACTTGAAATAAAAGGAATACTCGCATTGCAGGGAATAGAAGATAAAAGGGCCGGAGCCTGGCTGGGTAAATTTCCAGGATTAATAAGGCCTCAATATTTTAAATGGAACAAAATAAGTCAAGATGAAAAATTTTAGAGGTTCTTTGGAAAAAAAAATAATTCGGTCACGGCAAAATAGCTTTGGGGTTGAAAATTATGATACTCATAGGTTTAATTCATATCCTGCTCAGCAAAAGCCTCAAAGTACTGATAATATAGCACCAATTTCCTTTAAAGGCATCCTTAAAATATATGCTAAAAAAGCTTTAGGATACGAATCAAAGCAGTTTGTAAATAGAAAAATGGGACGGTTAAGCAATTATTTAGATAAGCTCCAATTTCTTTGGGAGCATTTAAACGAGAATGGCAAGCAATTAATGGTAGATATCATTGCTTACAGGCTTTTAGGCTACCAAAAGGTAAAACTGCCAACAAATAACCCCCAGTATTGGAAGGCACTCGAAAAAGTAGCGGACTTGAAAAATGTCAACGACACTTATGATCCGCATTTTATGCATTTTATTCTCAATAAATTTGATCTTAACGAAATAGGATATAACATAAAGCTTTATTTCACTGAAGTTGGTATTGCTATTGATTATATAATCGAGCAATATGCTTATAAGTTAAAAGATGAGTATGTGGTTTCAGTTAAAGAAGGGGACGTGGTTTTGGATATTGGTGCATGCTGGGGCGATACGGCTTTATATTTTGCAGATAAAACAGGAGAAACAGGTAAAGTTTATTCTTTTGAATTCATCCCGGATAATATAAAGCTTTTTCAAAAAAACATAGCATTAAACCCCTCCCATCTTAACCGAATTGAACTTATTGAACACCCGGTTTCTAACAAAACAGGAGATGACATTTTTTTTATTGACAAAGGGCCGGGCAGCAAAATTGAAACAACGCCCATGAAAGGGCAAACCGGCTCAACGACTACTATTGCCGTTGATGATTTTGTAAAATCAAAAAACTTATCAAGAGTAGATTTTATAAAAATGGATATTGAAGGTGCAGAGGCAAGAGCCCTGGAAGGGGCCATTGAAACGATTAAAAAATATAAGCCAAAACTTGCTATTGCTATTTACCATAGCATTGACGATTTTGTTGATATACCAATTTGGATCGAGGGTTTAAACCTTGGATATAAATTATACATTGGGCATTATACCATCCATGCAGAAGAAACTATCATTTTCGCGAGTTGCTCATAAACATCGGTAAGTAAATAAAGAATACGCTCTCAATGATCAATGTAACCAAAGCTTTTCTACCTCCAATACATGAATATACAAACTATATAAATGATATTTTCAGCAGGATATGGCTTACCAATAATGGCCCGCTTGTTAATGAGCTTGAATTAAATATAAAAGATTATTTGGATGTACCGCACATGCTATTTCTAAATAATGGCACCATTGCCATACAGCTGGCAATAAAAACGTTGAAATTGCATGGTGAAGTAATTACAACCCCATTTTCTTATGTTGCTACCACTTCATCTCTTATATGGGAAAACTGCAGGCCGGTATTTGTTGACATCGACAGCAAAACCCTGAATATAGATCCTGCCAAAATAGAAGAAGCCATAACACCGGCAACTACTGCTATTTTGGCTACGCACGTATTTGGTAACCCTTGCGATGTAGATTCTATTAAGGCTATAGCTGACAAACATGGCCTGAAAATAATATATGACGCGGCACATTGCTTTGGTACAAAAATGCACGGGAAGTCAGTATTCGAATTTGGAGACATCAGTACCACCAGCTTTCATGCCACCAAGTTATTTCATACGGTTGAAGGCGGTGCTGTTTTTACTATGAACGCTGAATTGTTAAGGCAAATGTCGCTATTCAGAAATTTTGGACATACAACGCCTGTAACGTTTGAAGGTGCCGGTATAAATGCAAAAAATTCTGAATTTCATGCAGCCATGGGGTTATGTAACCTAAAATATATTGATGCCATTATTGCAAAACGGAAGGAGCAATGGCTGCATTACGCAGACCTGCTGAAAGGGTTAAACGGGCAATTAATTAGCATTACACCGGGGTCGGAATTTAACTATTCTTATTTCCCGGTAATATTTCCATCCGAAAGTTTTTTGCTGAAGTGCATAGAAGCCCTTAACCTTCAATATGTTTATCCAAGGAGATATTTTTACCCATCGCTTAACACACTTGGTTATGTTGAATACAAAAGCTGCCCTGTTTCTGAATCTGCTGCGCAAAGGGTGTTGTGCCTGCCGCTGTATCATGATTTAAGGCCGGAAGAACAGCGAATGATCACGCGAATACTACTAAGGGTTCAAAATAATTAAAGCCGATTAGGGGACATGCCCTTTAACCGATAAAATATTATAATCATGGAATTCAACACTGGCGACAAAGCTTTTAACTATAAAATATACACCAGGGAATCTGTTGAGATGTTTGCGGAATTATCGGAAGATAAAAATCCTGTTCACCTTGATTATGAATATGCTGCACAAACAATATTTAAAAAGCCAATTGTGCACGGTATGTTTGTCGCCAGCCAAATATCAAATTTGATAGCAAATAAATTGCCGGGGCCCGGTTCAATATATAAAAGCCAGTCGCTTAGCTTTAAACGACCTGTATATTATGGCGACAAAATTAAATGCGAAGCCGAGGTAATTTTGATTGTACCTGAAAAGAAAATATTAGAACTTAAAACGATTTGTAGTAATGAGTACGGGGATATTGTTATTGAAGGCACTGCTGTAATAAAACTTATATAGTATGGCTTACTTAAGTGAACAAAGCCTTAATGCCCTTAAATTCCGGTCAATTGGCGCTAATGTTAAAGTATCCGATAAAGCATCAATCTACGGGGCCGAAAGAATTTCGCTGGGTAATAACGTAAGGATTGACGATTTCTGCATATTATCTGCAGGTGTTGGCGGCATTGAACTAGGCAACTATATTCATATTGCTGCGTACTGTTCCCTGATAGGAAAAGAGCTAATTAAAATGGAAGACTTTTCCGGGCTGTCTTCCAGGGTCTCCGTTTATTCCAGCAGCGATGATTATAGTGGCAATTTTTTAACCAACCCTACTGTACCTGAAGAGTTCACGAATGTTATACATGGCGCAGTAGTTTTAAGAAAGCACGTCATAATCGGTGTAGCTTCCTGCATACTGCCGAATGTGGAAATTGGTGAAGGTAGTGCGGTAGGTGGATACTCACTTGTAACCAAAAATATTGAACCAGGTATTATAGTAAGTGGTGTACCTGCCAGGTTACTTAAAAAGAGATCGGGGAAAATATTCGAACTTGAAGAACTCTTTTTGCAATCCGGTAAATCTCAGCCGTAGATTAATTATTCGTTTTCGCTGTTAACACTCTCATGGTTTCAATTTTAATAATCACGTATAACCAGGAAAAATTCATTGCACAGGCAATCGAAGGGGCTTTAGCGCAAAAAACGAATTTCCCTTTTCATATATACATAGGAGACGATGCATCGGCGGATAACACTTCATCTATAGTGGCTGATTATAAGAAAAAATTCCCGGATAAAATAACACACATAAAAAACGAAAAGAATTTGGGTGTTCAAAAAAATTTTATCCAGCTATATTCTTACGCAAAAACAAAGTACGTGGCATTTTGTGAGGGTGATGACTACTGGATAGATTCATATAAACTTCAAATTCAAATTGATTTTCTCGAAAAAAATCCTGACTATTCTATTAGCGCCCACAGAGCAAGAATACATTCAAATCAACAGCTTACAAACGAATACTTACCCATATTAAATGAAAATGCAATTTATACTCAAAGTGATTTTTTGAAAGGTAACAGAATCGTTACAGCCACTGTCGTTTTCAGGAACATTTTGCCTTCCTTCCCAATTTGGATGGAAAAGGCATTTCCTGTTGATTACTGTTTATGGTTAATGCTTACAAATAACAGTCAAAAAGTTATGTACTATAATAGCGCGATGGCTGTCTATCGCATACATGAGGGTGGGGTTTGGAGCACACACGACCCAACAAAGTTTTTACAAAAGATAGCTTTTACTATGCTTAATTGTGCACGTTACCTGCATATTGGTGACCGGCAATTTATTCAAAAGAATTTAAAAAAATTATACCGTTCCGTAATTGCTGCCGGGTATAAGGATATATCCAGGAAAACATATCTTGGCCTGGTTATATGGGCAATAACACATTACAGGTTTAGCCTTAAAGACATTTTGAAGATGCTAACACCTAAGGTGCGTGAGCGATTAAAATTTAGGAAAAAACTGGCCGTTATTCTTTAATGTCTGCCTGAAAAAAAACGTCACGTGCATATTTCCGTTCAGCTTACCCTTTCCCGGTTTAAATAATGAAAAAAATTCTTATATACTATAGCACTTACGAGCTTACCACCGACTCGAAAAAATCTATTCCAAGACTGGTGGCGGCTTTGATAAATGCGTTTGAAAAATACCATGAAGTAACGTTTTTCACCTTTGACGAACACTATAGTGATGAAGGTATTTCTACCACCCCGGTTTTTTTGGGCATCAACTGGCAAACCAGGCTTTTAAAAAAAATTAATAACAACCTGCCTTTTACGAAGAGGATCAGGCATAATG
>FTJK01000148.1_pt2 | contig 10856 bp, 11 predicted proteins | sample 1658811 | NCBI WGS metagenome assembly FTJK01 (sample SAMEA3914857, study PRJEB12502) | metagenome | biome: forest; material: soil | place: USA | collected 2011-06-22 | depth 0.1 m
GTAAGATAGTATTTAATATGTAAATAAGTATGGCTGCTGTAAGAATAACAGGGGTAAACCACACGCCTAAAATTTCTTTTGTTTCCGGGGCAATATTGTTGGTCCAGCCAATATCGAAAATTGACCGTTCGGTATTAATAAAGAACCCAACGTGTGCCGGCGCAAAAAGTTTTATAATACTTAAGACAGCAAAACCTATACTTAACAAATAAAACAACCCAATAATAACAAACATCACGCTTTTTATAAAACCCCTGCCAACATTTAATGCAATGGCACTGGCTATATGCGCAGGGTTAAAGCTACGGCCTGCCTGCGCTAATTTCCGTTCGGCTACCACTTGGGGCAAAAAATCTTCCGGGTCGCCAAGCTTTTCCAGCGCATATATTAATGTGGATACTTCATCGCCTTTTGGGTACCGCGCCATGCTTTCGTAAATATGGCTGTCAATCTCCATCTTTATGTCCAGCATGTCTTTTTTTGAGAGAGGCCTTATTATATACAGCACCTTCTTCTCATACATCTTTAATATTTTCTCTGCATTCTCGTTAGCCAGTTTCATATTTTAATTATTTGCTTAGTTTATTAATGTTGCTGTTCAGGTCAAACCAATACTTTTTCATTTCTGCCAATACTTTATTGCCTGTTTTTGTCATTTTATAATACTTGCGCGGCACGCCGCTTTCCATTTCCATCCAGTAGCTATCAATCAGGTCATCTGCTTTAAGCCTGTTAAGCAGCGGGTAAATAGTGCCTTCCGCCACCTCGTAGCCCATTGTTTTCTTCAGTTCATCCAATATTTCGTAGCCGTACAGCTCCTTTCTGCTAAGCAGGATGAGGATAATAAACTCAAGCACCCCCTTTTTTACCTGCGACCTCCATTTGTCAACAAATTGCATTTCCATGGTACAAAGCTAAGCTATATACATAGTAATACGATGTATTCTAAAATGATTATTTTACCGCTTATCAAAAGGAGGCTTTAGGTGAAGAACTGTTAGGGGGAAATAATTATGGCGGAGTTGTCCGCGTTGTTGATTGTCCCGCAATTTAGGGTAGGGATAAAAGGGCGTTGCCGCGGTTTTATCCCACGATATTATATTGGGCTAAAGCCTATGTGATATATATGGCTTATTTCCCGCCCTGAAGTGGCGGGCAGCGGACGAGCAATTGTCCCTACCCCAGAATTCCCGGCTTCCTTTCAAGCGCCAACTTGCTTTTTTTGTAGCCGTACATAAAATAGATAATGGCGCCCAATGCCAGCCAGGAGGCAAACCAGGCCCAATTTTTGCCAGTCATACCGGTGAGGAGGTATAAGCAGGTGGAAAGACCCAGCAAGGGGATAAGGGAAAGATTTTTGATGAATGCAAGGATGGATAAAACTGCCAGCATTATCCAGAGTATGATGGTAGATATATTAAGCGAGGCATTATCGTCATTTATAACAAAGAGGTCAGAAAAATATGTTTTGTTATTCAGCAGCAAAATAACAATGGCTGCAATTATAAGTATGGGGAAAATGAACTTGGAATTGATATATGGCATATTAAACTTACCGGCTACCTTCTCCTTCCTGGGTACCATCAATACACCCCCGCAAACCAGTACAAAAGCGAATAATGTGGCGATGCTAGTAAAATCGAGTACAAAACTTTTATCGGTAAACAAAATAGGTACACCTACAAATAAGCCTGTAATAATGGTTGAAAAGGATGGTGTTTGAAATTTAGGGTGTATGCGCTCAAATATAGGGGGCAGCAGGCCATCGCGGCTCATGCACATCCATATTCTTGGCTGCCCCATCTGGAACACCAACAGCACACTCGTCATGGCAATTACGGCTGCTAATGAAACAAGAAACTGCATCCAGGTTACGTGTGTATCTTCAAATATTTTAGCCAGGGGGTCGCCAACATTTTCAAAATTGCGGTAGTTAACTACGCCGGTAAGTACCATCGCAAGTAATACGTACACGATTGTGCAAATAACCAGCGAAAGTATCATGCTTCGGGGCAAGTCGCGCTGCGGGTTCTTGCTTTCTTCGGCCATTACACTAATTGCGTCAAACCCTATATAGGCAAAAAATACGCCGCTTACGGCCGTCATAACGCCGCCAAAGCCGTTGGGCATAAAGCTCTTTACACCGGCATCATTTGCGGGAAACCAGTTCTCCGGGTGTACATAATAAGCGCCCACACCTATTACCAATGCTACTACGCAAAGTTTTAGTATAACCATTACATTACTAAAGTTCCTGCTCTCCTTTATGCCTATATACACAAGCATGGTAATAAGCACATTAATAACCAGCGCCGGAAGATCGAAGATTAGCCTAAGGCCACCAATGGCCGGGGCATTGTTCCAGGCACTGAATAATTGCTGTATGGAAGTATTAAGCTTGGTTAAATCGTCAGCCGCGTATTTAATAACCGCTTTATGCGCCTCCATATAACTGCAGGTTAAATAATCGGGCATGTGTATGCCAATGCGGCTAAGGAAAGAGGTAAAATAATCGCTCCAGGAAAATGCCACATAAATATTGCCGATGGAGTATTCCATAATAAGCGCCCAGCCAATTATCCAGGCAAACAACTCGCCAAAAGAGGCATAGGCGTACGTGTAGGCGCTGCCGGCTACGGGTATGCGGCTGGCAAATTCCGCATAGCACATGGCGGTAAACCCACAGGCAACGGCGCAAATAAGAAACAGGTATACAACGCCGGGGCCGCCTTTAAAGCAGGCTTCCCCCAGGCTGCTGAAACTGCCCGCGCCTATGATGGCTGCTATGCCAAAAAAAGTAAGGTCTTTTAAGGTAAGTACCCGTTTAAGCCCGCCCCCTGCATGCGGGTCGTTCTCCATTGTCTCGGCATCATTTAATATCTTTTTGATAGACTTTGTGCGAAAAAGGGAATTACTCATGCAGCCTGTTTTTGTATAAAAGGGTAAAATACTGAAACGGCATTAAGGAGAAAAATATTTTTTGAGGGGGAAGCTTGGCAGCCAGCTGAAGAACATTGTGGCATCGGCTGTTGCCACGCTCGCTTCAGCAGTTAATTCTTTGGTGAGCAGAGGGGTTTAGTAAAGCTGCGGGATTATATAATAGTCGCCAAAGGCGACAGCATAATACTGCGGAACTGGAAGTTCCGCAGAGCGAGTGGTTGAACGTAGATTGCCAGGGTTTTCAGGATGAGCGCAGATTGGCGATATTTTGTGAGAGATGCGGGATTTGCCACACGGCGGATTTTTTTAGAACTTCATCGTGCAAAATAAAAATACCTTCATCTGCCTGCTTAATTGATTCATCCAATACCAGCAGTTGCGCAGGCGAAAGCAAATCAATAATATCCGGCTTGTTAACCACACAGGCTTCAGCAGCTTCGTTTAACACAAGCAATTCATCCTCATCATCAACCAGGTCAATATAGCTTTGTAATTGTTTCTTTATTTCAGCTGTAGACATGCAAGGACGTTTTTATAGAATTACAACCAATTTCCTGAAACGTAAAATTTGATCTGCTCTCCCGTTGCGTAATGCGGTAAAGGACAGTGCTTTGGGAAGCGGCCTGTTTACAGGCAACAGGCCGCTATCCCTGCTTTCATTTATTCGCGCCCAGCCTTAAATTCTTTTTCCAGGTCTGCTAATATTAACCCGGCATTTTGCAGCAATATCATTTGCTGGTTTAGCTGGCGTTGGCGTAACCTTTTTATTACTTCACCCTCGTTTACCAACACGCCAATACTTTGGCTATCTATTTTTCTTATATACATGTCGTGCGATATGTGTTTATCATCACGCATGTCACTAAATACTTTATAATTAAACATTTCCTGCGACTGGGGGATTACCCTTTCAAACAGGAATTTATTTTCCAAATCTTCCATCAGCTTTAGTTTTTGGGCGGTAGCATCGTAACTGTTTAAGTGGTTTACAAGCTGCTGGTTAAAATACCTGAGCGCACCAGAGCTTTTTATTTGTTCATAGGTGCCGTTAATATTATCAAATTGAAATGTTGAAGTTAAATAAAGCGCACAGCGGTATAAAAGAGAATCGTTGCCACGGTTGGTGGGCAGATGTAAATAATACTCAAGCGAATCAATTTTCTGTATTTTAGATTTTGTAAAGAAAATTAACTGGTTAAGCGTGGCCGTATCTGCCTTAAAGTCGGCGTACATTGAGCGCGCGAAGGTTTCGGCCTTTTCTTTGTCCGACAGGTATTCCCTTACATTTTCTGCTATAAATCCCATCGTTACTGCCACAAATATCATCACGCCTTCTAGCAAGTACTCTTTAAAGTTTTTCTTTTCTGCATTGGGGTGGTGGTGTATTTCCATGTTTCCAGTTTCAGTTTTGGAATGTGCGTTTTGTCCAAGGGTGCCGCCTTGTTGTACTTCAGGCACTGTGTCAGTGTTTACCAACTGCTGGTTGCCGGTACCCCGCAACTGTTCCTCACTATTTTTTTCTTCCTTACTCATTACTTCCCGTTATTTGTGGTTCGTCGGTATTTTCTAATTCCGCAATTACCTTTCTCGCCTTGGCTAAGTGAACAGCCCTATTTTTCTCCACCAGTTTATGGTTCACCCAATGCTCCAGCCGGTGGTGTATGGGCACAATTACTGTTGCTAAAATAACCAGGGCCAGCAACATTAACACCGGCGAATCGTGGGTAATGCCTTCCAGGAACGGGTGCAGCAGCAGGTTAATAAATTCAAACACTACCAAAAGCACTATTACGCCCAGTACTTCAATCATTTTATGGCTTACTATAAAGCTGCGGCTAAGCAACAAAAAAATAATAATGCTGGTAAGTATGCAAATGGCCAGTACCGCCAATTGTATATTATGGCTGCGTACATCGGCCGCGGCTTCCTTCGCAGCTTCAATTTCGCGCTGTTTTAAATCTTCTTCAAAATTTGTTTTTTGTACCTGCAAATTTTTTTCGGTATTGTTAACACTGTCCTGCCCGTCAATGTAAATTTCCATATACTTCACGGTACTGTCCGCCTTGTTTTTTTGCTGGTAATATTTATACAGCCAGCCAGCGGCCGCTACCCGGGCGTCGTATTCACCATTACCCGCTATGTCAATTATTTTAGATGCATACACCAAACCGGAATCTTTTTGGTTAATCGCGTCAAAATAATTGGTCATTGCACTGTAAGCGGTTTTTAAGTCAACAGCGAGTTTTGTTTTTTGCGAGATGGCCAGCGCCTGTTTGTAAAAGCCTAATGCAATATCATAATGCTGTAAAGCAAGATGCACATCGCCCAGTAAAGATGCCGTACTTAAATCAAAATATGTGTCGTGTATGTCGGAGGCATATTCATAGGCCTTTTGCGCGTACAAAAGGGCAGAATCAAGCTGGTTTTTATCCATAAAATTGACAGCAAGGTTGTCATAAAAGGCTATATATACCGCATCTGGCTTTCTGCATGCGGTATATAACCTCAACGCCCTGCGCAGGTAAGCAATCTGTAAGTCGGTAGTGGGTTGGTAAAACGACATACAATTAACGATAATAGCCAGCACCGCACTGTCAGGATATTTTTCTTCAACAGCGGCGGCCTTTAAAATGTACTCCTGCAGTTTAGGCATATCCAGCAAACGGTAAAACGAAAACCCAACAACGGTAAAACCGATAGCTTCAATGTGCGGTAATTTGTAGCGCTGTCCATAGTCAAGCAGCTTTTTTGAATAATACATCAACGTATCTGCATCTGCCCTTTGGTTGCGGAAAATGATGGTTAGGGCGGCATCTATCTGCAGGCTGTCGTTTTTTGATGTTTTAATTACATTAAACAAACTTTCTGAATTGAAAGATTGTGCATACGAAATTGTAAATGAGAAAGACAGGATAACAAGCGGAAAATATTTTTTCAAGCTTTGGGCAAGTATACTCCGGCATGCAAACCGTAAAATGGTAATAATTTTTCTCATGTTTAAATACTATGAAGATTTGTTAGGCATGCTGAACCAATGATTTCATTAGCTACGGCAAAGAAGCCCCCTAAGATAGAAATAATTGTTTAACTGATTGTTTGTTGTTGTGATACAGCTTTGGGTGATGTGCAGGTGTTTAAACTAACTAGCCGTTGCGCAAATATTCCGGCATGATTTTTTTGGAAAGAAGCCATAAAAATAAAAGCGCACCATTGATCAACATGGTGCGTGAAAGTGCCTATAGCTTACGTAATGGTTTTACTTAATCCGGAATCACTTCATTCAGGCATCTTAATGCATTTAATGTTCTTGGGTAGCCCACGTAAGGCAGTAACTGCGTAATTATGTTTAGCTGTATCTGCTTGTTATTGCCAACATTCAGGTTGCCCTGTATATGCCCTTTTATTTGCGGCTCTGTGCCACCCATGGCAATAAGTATGGATAGTGTTACCAATTCCCTGTTTTTGATATCAAGACCTGTGCGGGTATAATAGTCGCCGAAGCAATTAGCGGACAGGTATTTTTGAATATGTAGTTGATTTGCCGGGGCTTCTGCGTACATCTGGTCAATCCGTTCGCCAAATATTTCTTTTTGCAATGCCAGCCCTTTTTCAAACCTTGTTGCCGGTGTAGTTGTAGACTGGCCCTGCAGTGGCAATGCAATCCCTCTGGCTTTTAAAACATCATTGGTTATATGTATAAAATCAAGCGCTTTCGCAATGCCGATATAGGGTATTGACTGGTATAGAACTTCTTTTGCCTCAACCGGTGTTACGCCTACATTAAGCGCAGCGCCAAGCATCACCCTGTATTCAGTCTGTGCATGGCTGCCAAGGGTAGATGCCAGTATCATCATTACACGTGTTTTGGTATCAGCATTACCGTAACTTATCACATCATCAAAAGCAAAATTGTCAAATAGCTCAATAAGCTCGGGGTCTGTTACTGCAACCGTTGATTGATGATTAGGGAAAAGCTCCTCGTGGTTTTTGAGGGCCGCGGCCGTTATGTTCATAATATCGTTTTTTGATATTGTGTAATAAAATATTGATCAGGAATTTGGTTTGTTTATACCCAGGTTTTCGCCAATGTACATTTGCGGCGATTCGATAACTTTTGCAATAAACGCCGCCAGGCTTTTTTTAGCAATAACGGAGCCTTTTTCAGGTTCGCTTTTCAAGGTAATTTCATAATCCACTTCATCATTATTGGCAAACCATGTTGGCCGCAAAATGGTATAGTCCAAACCGGCGCCCTCTATAACATCTGCCAGCTTCCTGTAAGGTATTAATACAGGTCTCAATGGTACAGCATATATGCCGATGGAGCTAATGGCAATAATTCTTTTCACCCCCGTTTGCTGCATGGCCTTTGCAACATTTTTAGCCATAGCTTCCAAATCACCTGCAAGATTTACATATACAATATCCTGGCCTGTTACAGCCTGTTTTAATGTGTTAAAATCCAACACATCGCCAGTTATTACTTTGCATTTGGATGCGTCGCTGCTTTTTAATTTTCGCGGGTTGCGCAGGAACAGCGCCAGGTTTACATCATCATTCTTCAGCAGCATCGAAGTAACTATTTGGGCAATACCACCGCCTGCGCCTATTATCAATACTTTTTTCATTAATGGATACATTTTTTTGCCGTCAGTGCAGGGCTTGGGTAACAAAGCGCAAAGCCCCTGGCTTTTTTTTAGGGCTTTATGCGCTTTGTTTGTCAAAAAACTGTGCTTATTATAACCCAGTAGTTTTTTCCAGCATTTCAGGGTATCTTGTTCCTATTACCTTAATTTCAGCGGAAGCCTCTTCAATCTGCTGCAGTTCGCCTTCTGTTAATTCAATGGAAACTGCGCCAATATTTTCAGTAAGGCGGTGCAGTTTGGTGGTGCCGGGTATAGGCACTATCCATGGTTTTTGGGCTAATACCCAGGCCAGGGCAACCTGTGCAGGGGTTGCATTTTTTTGTTCGGCAAATTTGCTGAGCAAATCAATCAGCGCCTGGTTAGCCTTGCGTGCATCTTCAGTAAAACGCGGCAGAATGTTACGAAGGTCGCCCTGGGCGAACGTTGTATTTTCATTAATCTTACCGGTAAGAAAACCCTTGCCAAGCGGGCTATAAGCAACCAGGCCTATGCCCAGTTCTTCAATGGTGGGTATTATTTCAGCCTCATGTTGCCTCGTCCATAACGAGTATTCGCTTTGCAGCGCTGTAACAGGCTGCACAGCATGCGCCCTGCGTATGGTATTTGCGCCTGCTTCTGAAAGGCCAAAGTGCTTTACTTTACCTTCCGCTATTAAATCTTTCACAGTGCCTGCAACATCTTCTATAGGTACATTCGGGTCCACACGGTGCTGGTAGAATAAATCCAAAACTTCCACTTCAAGTCTTTTCAGGCAGCCTTCTGCGGCGGCCCTGATAGTTTCAGGCCGGCTGCTTATGCCAACATTTTTGCCATCCTGGTAACTGAAGCCAAACTTGGTGGCAATAACTACCTTGTTTTTATAAGGCGCCAATGCCTCGCCTACCAGCTCTTCGTTAACGAATGGCCCATACACTTCAGCCGTGTCAAAAAATGTAATACCCTGTTCTACTGCAGCATGAATAACTTTTATCATTTCGTTTTTGTCCTGCGCGGCGCCATAGCCAAAGCTCATGCCCATACAGCCAAGCCCAAGGGCTGATACTTGAAGGCCATTATTGCCAAGTGTTCGTTTTTGCATATTGTAATTTTAAAGTTTAACAATAGAATTAATAAACCGTTTTTATTATAACCATTTTAATTGAAGGCAAAATTATGCACGAAGGTTAGGGCAACATAACTAAAAGCAAACAATGAATTACGAAAATCAAACATTCCTGAATTTAAGGGGGCTTAGCAGCACATGTTTTTTAAAGAAATTATTGAAATGCGTCACCTCGGTGAAGCCGAGGGCGTAGGCAATTTCAGAAACGGTCCAGGCACTGTGTTTCATCAAAATTTTTGCTTCCTGTAAAATACGCTCACCTATTATTTGTGTGGTTGTTTTATCAGTGGTTTCTTTTACAGCGCGGTTAAGGTGGTTTACGTGAACGTTTAGCTGGCTGGCAAAGGCCGATGCTGAACGCAGGTTTATCATTTGGTGGTTGTCGTCAACGGGAAACTGGCGTTCCAGCAGTTCTAAAAACAGCGTAGAAATTCTTTGGGATGCATTTATGGTGTGCTTATTAAATTCCGCACAGGGTTCCATCTTCATAGCGAAATGGAGCAATTCAAAAACAAGCGACCGCAATACATCGTACTTGTGTATATAAGCCGAATTTATTTCTTCGTGCATGCGTTCATATATTGCCTGCACCTGGCCAAGCTGCTCATCACTTAGTTCAAATATGTGTCTGCCCCCGGGCTGGAATACGGAATATTGGCCAAGGTTACCATACTGGTGAAAAAAATGTTGGTTGAACAGGCAAAAAACGCCGCTGCAAATGCCATCCAGGTGATCCCACTTATATGGAATTTGCGGGTTAGAGAATGAGAGGGCCTGCTTTTTTACTTCAACCATTTTATCCGCATAATGCACCTGGCTGTTGCCAATAACCAGCATAATTTTAAAATAGTCCCTGCGTTTATAAGGCACAGGCTGGGGTTTATCACCCAAAATGGGTTTTAATGCAAATACGTTGAAATGCCCGATGCCGTTGCGGATATTATCGGGCATCCAGCCGAACTTTTTTTTGTAAAATTCTTCTATTGTTTCAACATTGTTCATTTTATAAAATTACAAATTTCAAACAGAAGGTGTGTAATCCAAATGTAAAACAACTGCGATGCAGTATTATCAAGTTGGGGATTTTGATGTTTTGCTCTTACGACGCAAAAGAAAATATCCCACCTATTTATGCCACAAAGCTTTAACCCCAGAAGGGGAAGGTAAGTACATTAAGTATTTTGCTCACCGTGTACGGATTTGTGAGGACACAAATCCGGGCGGGCTGCCTGCGATGGTGTCTCCACCATCGCGTATTACTGGATAACATAATGACATTGCCCTAAAGGTGAATGTGTTGAACAGGTGACACGTTACCCTATCGTTTATCGCTAAACCTACTGCGGGTTATACTGCTCATCCGTTACATGCTCCATCCAATCAACGGGTGAGCCATTCAGTTTTTCCTGGATGGCTATATGGCTCATGGCTGTTGTGGCCCGCGCCCCATGCCAGTGCTTTTCACCCGGCGCAAACCATACCACATCGCCCTGGCGTATCTCTTCAACAGGGCCACCTTTGCGCTGAACCCAGCCTGCGCCTGACGTAATTATCAAGGTTTGGCCAAGCGGGTGCGTATGCCATGCCGTGCGGGCAGCAGGCTCGAATGTTACCAGCGCCATTGCAACGCGGGCTGGTTCAGGCGGCGCAAAAAGCGGGTCTATCCGCACTGTGCCGGTAAAATATTCTGCGGGCCCTTTGCCTGAAGGCTGGGTGCCGCTGCGTTTTATTTCCATAGATTTGTTTTGGGTTTTTGTGTTCTATGTTTTATGTTCTATGTTTTGGGTTCGCGCAAATGTTATAACAGGTTTGCGTGTTTGCCGTTTTAACTACAATTGTTTATGCTAAATTGTTTGCAACATTTTCTTATTTGCCTTTTGACCTTAGGATAACCGGGTCGGTCTCCATAAGTTCCAGCGATTTAACCATGTCTTTTGTTTCAGCCTTGTATTTTATAAAATGCGGTGTTTGCAGGTGTGCCAGGTAGGCATCCTGGTTAGCGTATATTTCAAAAATAGTAATATGGGTTGGATTGCCTTTTTCCGCTACTGCATACAGCGTTAATACGCCCGGTTCCACATGCACAGAGGTTTCGATTTCCTCTTCAAGCGCTGCTTTGTAGGTTTGCAATTGGGCCGAATCAATTTGCAGTTTTGCAACCCGGATAA
>FTJK01000652.1_pt6 | contig 10831 bp, 14 predicted proteins | sample 1658811 | NCBI WGS metagenome assembly FTJK01 (sample SAMEA3914857, study PRJEB12502) | metagenome | biome: forest; material: soil | place: USA | collected 2011-06-22 | depth 0.1 m
GCAATCGCCAATCTGCAATAACAACAATTTTAAAACTAATCCTGTTAAGAAGATGGTTGCAGTAGTTAATTACGCGCCTGAAAGAGGCTCAGTTGAATTAAGGGAAATAACTAAACCGGAATTTGGTGAGGAAGATGTGTTGCTTGAAGTTGCAAACGTTGGCGTGTGCGGCAGCGACCTGCACCAGTGGACGGCTGACCATAGCTGGCCTGTTAATTATCCCGTTGTGCTTGGGCATGAATTTGGCGGCCATATTGCAGCCATTGGCAACCGCGTAACAGGCTGGAAGGAAGGTGACAGGGTGGTGAGCGAAACAGCGGCTATTATTAATCCAAACAACCCTATGTCGAGAACAGGGTTGTACAATCTTGACCCCGACAGAAAAGGTTTTGGCTATGGCGTAAACGGCGCCATGACGCGTTTTGTACGTGTGCCCGCAAGGTGCCTGCACAAAGTGCCCGATAACCTTGCATTTGAGCAGGCATGCCTTACCGAACCGTGCTGTGTAGCCTATAATGCGGTGGTAAATAACAGCCGTATAAAACCCGGCGACCGGGTAGTGGTGCTTGGCCCGGGCACAATCGGCATACTGTGTGCTGCGGTGGCAAGGCTTTGCGGCGCGGAGGTTGCTGTGGTTGGCCTTGAAACAGATATGCACAGGCTTAACATAGCCAGGCAATATGACTGCGAAGCCATTGCCGGCGATGCCACAGAATGGGCTAAGCGCGCGGATGGCCTTGGCGCCGATTGTGTAATTGATGCGGCAGGCGCCAGCATTACTTTAAAGATAGCTATGCAGTTGGTAAGGCCAAACGGGCACATAACCAAAGTAGGCTGGGGGCCACAGCCTATGGGTTTTTCGCTGGACCCGCTGATACAAAAAAACGTAACACTGCAGGGCAGCTTTAGCCATAACTGGCCGGTATGGGAAAGAGTGATCGCCCTGCTTGCCAACGGCATGCTGGATGTAAAACCCATTATCGGTGGTGTATGGCCCGTAACGGAATGGCACGAGGCTTTTGAAAAAATGCACAAAGGCGAAATTGTAAAAAGTGTTCTTAAACCGGTATAATATATGCGGCTGAAAGATAAAGTTATTATAGTAACGGGCAGTACCACGGGCATAGGCAAAGCCATTGCCTTACGTTGTGTTGCGGAAGGTGCGTGCGTTATAATTCATGGGCTGGAAGAGCAGTGGGGTAAAGATGTGGTAGCAACGATAGGTGATGGTAAAGCAGTACTCCACATTGAAGATATTGCCAACGATGGCACCCCGGCAAGGCTTGTAGAACTTGCTGTTAAAACATTCGGCAGGCTTGATGCAGTGGTTAATAATGCGGCCATGGTTCCGTCATCCAATATAAACACAACAGATAAGGCTCTTTTTCAAAGAACGTTGGCGGTTAATACGCTTGCGCCTTTTGAACTGATAAAAGCGGCGCTGCCTTATTTAACGCAGCAACATGGTTGTGTATTAAATATTGGCTCAGTAAACGCTTACAGTGGTGAGCCAAACCTTTTTGCCTACAGTGTTTCCAAAGGGGCGCTGATGACCATGACACGCAACCTTGGTGATACCCTGCACCGCGAAAATGGTGTTCGCGTAAACCAAATAAACCCCGGCTGGGTATTAACAGAAACAGAAAGGCAAAGAAAAAAAGATCACGGCCTTGCCGAAAACTGGTATAAGGATTTACCCGCGGTGTATGCACCTGCCGGACGCATATTAAAACCGGAAGAAATTGCGGCCGCCGCCATATACTGGCTAAGCGATGAGTGCGGCCCTATCAGCGGCCAGGTGGTAGAACTGGAGCAGCACCCGTTTATCGGGAGGAATCCACCAAAAGACAGGACCACAATAAATAAATCTGGTGCGGATACATAAGAAAATTTTCAATGCTCAATTTTCAATGTTCAATTTTCAAGTAGCGGAGATTGTATTGTGGATTGAAAAATTATTGAATGGTAACCATTCCAACCTCACATAATTGATTAACTTGAAGCATAAAAAATCAATTTTATGTATCAAAGAAAATATGACCTTGAGGATAGGCTGGTTGAATACACATGCCGTATGATAGATGTTGTTGAGGCCTTGCCAAATTCAAGGGCGGGTAATTATATAGCGGGGCAGCTTGTAAGGTGCAGCCATTCACCAACGTTTAATTATGGTGAAGTGCAGGCAGCAGAATCAAGAAACGATTTTACACATAAACTCTCCATCGTTCTTAAAGAGCTGAAAGAGTGCAGGACGGCCTTAAAAATAATCCGTAAAAAGGAAATGATAAAGCCCGTAAAAAAGTTAGAAGCCATTTATAAAGAAACTGAAGAACTTATTGCCATCATTGCAAAAAGCATCGCAACTGCAGAAAAGAATGATGGTAAAAATTGATGCACTTTTAATTTGCTAACAATCGGGGACAGTCAGTGTTTCTTCGCTACTTGAAAATTGAACATTGAAAATTGAGCATTGAATATTTTGTATTAAAATAAATAAAACACAATCCCATGCCGCGGTTGGCTATCTTCCCAAAGGCTTTTATGCAGGCGCTGTGTAAGGATGGTACTATGCGTGTATCGGAGTGGATTGAGCTTGCTGCAAAGCTTGATATTGATGGCATCGAATGGTACGCTGGTTTTTTAGAAATGGCTGATGAGAAGAACTGGCCTGAATTTAGAAAACAGGTGGAAGGCCACGGGAAGGTAATACCAATGATGTGCTGCTCGCCTGATTTTACACACCCCGATGCGGCCTTTCGCCAGAAAGAGATAGCAAAGCAAAAGCGGTGGATTGATATGACTTATGTTCTCGGTGGATCGTACTGCCGTGTATTATCCGGGCAAAAACGGCCAAAACTTTCTATGGAAGAAGGCGTGAAATTAGCGGCAGAGAGTATCTACGCATGCCTGCCTTACGCGCAGGAAAGAAATATAACACTGATACTGGAGAACCATTATAAAGATGATTTTTGGCAGTACCCGGAATTTGCGCAAAAGATGGACGTTTTCTGCAAACTGGTGAATAGTATACAACATCCCAATTTTGGTGTTAATTACGACCCCAGCAATACATATTTGGCGGGCGAAGACCCGCTTGAACTGTTGCAAAAAGTGTTACATCGTGTGGTAACCATGCATGCCAGCGACCGCTATTTAAGAGAGGGTACCATTGAAGACCTGCGCAGGGAAGAAGGTGGCGCCACAGGCTATGCAAAACGCTTAAGCCACGGCGAAATTGGCAAGGGCCTGAATGATTATGATGCAATTTTCACTGCATTAAAAAGCGTTGGCTTTAACGGCTGGATAAGCATAGAGGATGGTGTTGATGGCATGGACCAACTTGAAAGGAGCGTGGCTTTTGTGAGGAGGAAGATGGCGGAGTATTTGGGAGGATGAAGAATTTCGTAAATAATCTTTGCAATAACTAGCAGTAATTCTGCACGAATATTTTGATGTAATTTTATTTCTAAAATGCAGAACATCTTAAAAGACATCGAAGAACTGGTTAATCAATTAGCCTCAAAAATAAATGCTCCTAAAAATTATTTACCAACTTACGGGTATTCGCTCGATGGAGCGCACCCTCATATCGAGGTTGACAAAAATGGCCAGCTTTATTACGTGATTGTAGAACGGGGCCAAGAACTTAGAAGAGATTATGCGGCTGATTTGGATGATTTGCTTTATCGAATATTTGTTGACATAACTTTTTCAATGGCTTGTTCTTTTGAAGTTAGACATAGGATTAAAAATGAAGATTTTAGACGTCAAGGTTTTTCAAAGCAGGAGCATCTGTTAGGCTTGTTAAATGAAAAGTGGAAAATCCGAGAACAAGCGGAGCATGAATGGATTTTAAAATCGTATCCGTTTGACGATAGTGTTTAGCTTTTCTTATTTACGCAAGATTGTTCAATGCCTTATTTAAGGATGATAAATTTCAAAACTCAATGCAACTCATCCTTTCTGCCATATCCACAAATCTTATTGAACAGCCTTTAACCCCCTCACTCACAAAATAATTTGCTCCCCATAAAAATTTGTCAATAGCTTTCGGGCTTATCTTCAACTAATGATGAAAATTAATGGCTCATTACTTATTGCCACCCTGGTAGTTTTACTTACATCCTGCAATACGGGCAACCAAAATAACCCAAACAGTAAAGATTCCTCTACGATCACTGATTCTGCAAATACAGTAAAATTACAACTGGTTACGCGCAATGTGCATTTTCCTGTTGAAGTGAAGCCAGCCCCTGACGCCACACACCGCCTGTTTATAGCGGAAACACGCGGGCAGATTTTAATTTTGAAGAACGGCATCCTATCACCTACGCCTTTTCTCGACATAAGCAGCAAGCTTGAACAAAAAGATTCTGCCCCTGATGTAAGGGTTATGTACAGCATGGTATTTAGCCCGCAGTTTGAACAAAACAGGAAGTTTTACGTATGCTATAATGCGCCTACAAAAATAGATTCAAACACAAGCAAGCTTGTGGTGTCTGAGTTTACAGCTAATGCAGGAAACACGGACATTGCAGACCTCGGTAGTGAGCGCAGGGTATTTGAAGTGGAAGGGCATTTTATTTTTCGTGACCCCTGTGAAATGATGTTCGGGCCTGATGGCTATTTATATATTTCTGTCGGCGATAACGGCACGCCGATGAAACTGCGTAAGGCAGAGGATTTAAATTCGTACCAGGGCAAGTTGCTGCGTATTGATGTAAGCACCCTGCCATATAAGGTACCCGCTGATAATCCGTTCGTTCTTACCAAAAATGCAAGGCCGGAAATATGGGCTTATGGGCTGCGGCGGTTATGGCGCTTTACGTATGATAAAGAAACAAAAACCTTTATTGGCGGTGATATTGGCGATAAGCTGCGGGAAGAGGTAGATACGTTAACGAAAGGCGGCAATTATGGCTGGCCTTTTATTGAAGGCGATAGTGTACGTGTGGGCAACGATAGCTTAACCGGTAAAAAGTTTATTACACCCATTGCTGCTTACGGCCACAAGGATGGTATTTGCGTTATTGGCGGTAATATTTACCGTGGCAAGGAAATTGCTTATTTGCAGGGCCGGTATTTTTTTGCTGATTTTAACGGCAGCCTTTTTACGCTTTCAAAAAATAAAATGGGCAGTTGGATAAGGCAACAGCTTACCATACTAAATAAATCAAAAGACCCCTTTTTAATAAACAGCATTAATGTAGATGAAAACAACGAAATATACCTGTGTGGCGTTTTAAATACCGATGCGGGCACCAAGGGTGCTGTGTTTAAATTGGTGAAAGCGTTTTAGGGGAAGTTGACAGATGGAAGTTGACCGATGACAGGGTGTGTATGCGTATTATGCCGTAAGCATACAAACTAAATATAGTGAATAGGCCAGCCGTCATTGCTGCTAAGGCAGGAATCTCTCGCAGTTAAAAGCGACCCAAAATATAAGAGGCATAATTGAGTCTGCACAAAATTAATTTTCTCTATATTCGCAACATAAAGTTCTTTTATTTAAACGGAAAGGTTCCCGCTTAGCAGCGGGATTAATAGGGAATTGTGTGCAAATCACAAGCTGTCCCGCAACTGTAAGTAACATAAAAGGTTTTACCAGTGTTGCCCACTATCGCGCTCTGTAGCAGGATGGGAAGGGCGGTAAAAATGTTACAAGCCAGGAGACCTGCCTCTGCCGTATTTTTTTTGACAATGTTTTCGCGGAATGAAGCTGATAGTCAATGTGCCGGGTACACAATTCTTTAAACAGAATTGTTTGTCCTTTAATGTGCCCGCATATTCTTTCCTTTCATTTGCCTGCTACATTGTTTTTTTACCGGGATTAAGCACGTTTGTGTTTCTGCCGGCGGTTACAATTTTATTATTATAAATATCAAGATTCAATGTCAACAACAAAAAAAATTACACTGCACTTTAGCGTAGTGGCAGGTATGATATTACTGGCAGCTTTTAGCCGCTGCATACCACACATGCTTAATTTTTCTCCGCTGGGCGCCATCGCATTATTTGGCGCGGCACATTTTCAAAAAAAATGGCAGGCATTCTTAATACCAGTTACAGCCACCTGGCTAAGCGATCTTTTTATAAACAACGTAATATACGCACGGTATTATCCATCGTTCACCTGGCTTGACGGTGGTTTTTACTGGCAGTATATAAGCTATTTAACCATTGTATTGGCTGGCTTTATTATTCTAAAAAAGGTAAATGTCAAAACTGTTCTGGCGGGCGCGCTTGCTTCTACAACCATCTTTTTTATTATCACCAATTTTAGCTGCTGGCCAGGCAGCCACTACCCGCAAACAGCGGGCGGTTTAGTGCAGTGCTATGCGGCAGGCGTTCCATTTTTAAAAGGCACATTACTGGGCGACCTTTTTTATTCCTGCGTGTTATTTGGCGGGTTCGCCCTCGTTCAAAAAAAATTCCCTGTTTTAAGGTTGGCAAAAGCCTGAGCCTGTTGAAATATTGCCCCACGCACCGCCTGAAAGTGACTAACAGCTACAGGTATCATGTTAATTAGCATTTACCGGCTAAACTTTAGCGGGTAACTTTTGTAAAGCATCTTATAGGGTTTTTAGAAAATTAATAATACAGCTAATGAAAGTATGTTCATTTCTTCCGGCGGCTACAAAAATGATGTACGATATGGGGTTGCAGCACCTGTTGTATGGTGTTACTTTTGAGTGCCATGAACAGGCCCTTGCTGAAAAGCCCAAAATAGTGCGTTGCATAATGGAGGGAAAAAACTACAGCAGTGCCGAAATTGATGCGGTTTTCAGCGCCGCCAAGGCACAGGGCAAAAGCCTGTACTATACTGAGGAGGAACTGCTGCAGCAAATATCCCCTGACATCATTTTTACACAGGATACCTGCGAGGTATGCCAGATAGATACAAAGTGTACGGCTGCGGCGGTAGCAAAACTGGAGAAGCAGCCCCAGATTATTCCACTTACACCCGCAAACCTGCAGGATGTGTATGCAACTGCTGTTACCATTGCCAAAGCTGTAGGGCAGGAGGAGGCAGCTTATACTTACCTGGCAGCATTGCAAAAAAGAACAAGCCATATACTGGATGTTTTAAGACAACACAACATGCCTTTAAAAAGAGTGTTGCTGCTGGAGTGGATAGACCCCATATACAATTGCGGGCACTGGATACCTTTTCAAATTGCGCAGGCAGGCGGTATAGATATGCTTGGTAACCCCGGTGGTGACAGCGTTGTAATACAATGGGATAAAATAATAAAATACAACCCTGAAGTAATTATCGTGGCACCCTGCGGCTTTCACATAAGCAGGGCCAATGAAGAGCTATACCTGCTGGGTAATAAGGACGGATGGCAGCAAATTGAAGCCGTAAAGGCAGGGCAGGTTTTTGTGTGCGATTTCGACCTGTTTACGCAACCTTCCGCAAGTACTTTGGTAGATGGCATTGAATTGCTGGCTTCATTATTCCATCCGGCACTATTTTCGCTACCTGTCAGGTTAAGGGGTAAAGCGGAGCCGGTTACAGTAGGTTTGCGAAGCGGTGTAGCTTAGCCATTTTGTTTAATGAATGAAAAAATAGAAATATGAGTAATTCACCGTTGATGAGCTGGGACATTTTTATGCAGGGTTATCATACAAGGATGGAGTATGCTGATGACCTTAAGATGCTGAAAAAATTCAGGATGGAAAAAAGCATTGTAATGCCGGATGTTGCGCTGGATAATACATTGTTATGGGAGAATAAGGTAATTGTAATTACAGACTGTAATTTGAGAATAATTCACGCTACGCAGAACATATTTGATATGAGTGGTTATAAACCACAGGAGGTGATTGGCAAAAAACCAGATATATTCCAGGGAGAGAAAACAACTTCGGAAGAAAGAAATGTAATAAGGATAGCGGTGGACGCGCAAAAGCCTTTTGATACCATAATAACCAACTATAAAAAAGACGGCACCATGTACAAATGCCATATTGAAGCTTACCCGGTATTTAACAGGCGGGGTGAGTGCGTGAATTTTATCGCCGTGGAAAACGCAGCGTAGGTGGATTGATGGCGCTGCTTTTTACAGGTTTGGCAAGTATAATTATGCCGTTTCCACAACTTTCTTATTCCGTCCCGGCAAATTGCTGATCGCATAGTGTTGCTCACGCATTTTTACCGTCCCCTTTGTACCATAGCTGCCTTAACAGCACATACTTTGAGGCCGCTAAAACATGCGGCTGTTTTTTTCTGTTATATTGCGGGTTATAATGCCGCAGACATCACCTGTTAAAGATAGAAAGCAACCGCCTGTTTGGATACTCACGCCTTTATTCGGGGCGGTTATTTTTGTATGCCTTTATGTTGTTGCCGCATTTTATTATCCTGGTGGTTCGCAGGCCGATGCACATGCAAAAGGCTTTAGCTGGGCGCAAAACTACTGGTGCAACCTGCTGAATAAAAACGCCATAAACGGGCAACCAAACCCGGCGAGGCCTGTGGCGCTGGCAGCTATGTTTGTGTTGTGTATAACGCTTGCGGGTTTTTGGTACATCATTCCCCAATACACGGCATTGCCAACCAGGAGGCGTATTGCTTTGCAGGCAGCCGGTATTTTATCAATGGCCACCGGCATGTTCCTGTTTACAAGCCTGCACGATGTTATTATAAACATCGCAAGCTTTTTTGGGCTTGTTGCAACGGTTGGCACCTTCATGGCCCTGTTAAAGCTGCGCTGGAAAAGGCTTTTCTGGCTGGGCATTTTCAACATAGCACTGGTTGCCCTTAATAACATTTTATACTATGGGGATGAGTTAAGACTGTACCTGCCCGTGGTTCAAAAAATCACGTTCCTGTTCTTTTTGCTGTGGGTATGTTTGATCGATATACAGTTGTTTAAAAAGGAAGGAAACAAAGCCATTAAAATATAATCCCAAATGTATATGTGCCCGGGTATCATCCTCAATCATTCCTTCTTCCAAAATGAAAAGAGTGCGATAACCTTAAGGACAGCATATTAGCAGATGGGTCGCCCTTAAAGGTAAAAACATGCAGAAAACGCAATGCCAGGTTTATCCTGGCATTGCCATCAAAAATATACCCGAAAGCGGCACCGCCGTTTATGCCATATAAACCCTCATCTACCTCAACACCATTGCGATACATGATGGATCCGTTTGCACCTGTTTTAGGCTCGTCGGTTGAGCCAATACTGTAGCCGGCATAAGGCTCAACATACCATCCATAACCGGCTGACGCATCAAGAAAATGACGGTACCCCACTAAAAAAGGTACCAGTGCCGCTTCATCGCCATCATGCGTAAAATAATAAAATCCGGCTTCGCCGGTAACGGCATTGGCATCATTTACCGGTATAGCAAAATTTAAGAAACCTCCAAATCCAAACGAGCTATAGTGTTTGGTATTAATGCCGGCAACTTCAATTTGGGCGTTTGCTGAAGCACCAATGAAAAATGAAAAAGAAAGGACAACAAGTTTTTTGTAAAGGGCCATAAAGAGTAAGAGTTTAGATATTGATATTACTACAAGCAAATATAAAAGATTTGGTATTGATACATAAAATTTGAGGAAAATTTGGTTAGTGCGAAGCAGTGAAATGGCAGGTGCAAACATCTTAACTTCGTATTTATCCTGTCAAAAAGTATTGCCATGAAAAAATTAATCATTCTTTTCACACTCCTGTTTGTCGCCACCCAACTGCTCTACTCCCAACCCACGCTAAAAAAATGGCAGCTTGTTTGGGGTGATGAATTTAATTATACCGGCCTGCCGGACAGTGCCAAATGGGGCTACGAAGAAGGCTTTGTGCGCAACAACGAAAGCCAGTATTACACCAAGGCAAGAAAAGAAAATGCTTGGGTAGCCAACGGCGTATTAACAATTACCGGGAGGAAAGAAACATACCCTAACGCACACTATAAACCCGGCACCAAAAGAGGGAGAGCTAAGGATTCTTTAAGTTCATACACGTCCGCGGCACTTATTACCCTTGATAAAAAGGAGTTTACCTACGGGCGCATTGAAGTGCGTGCTAAAATACCACAGGGCTTTGGCGTATGGCCCGCTATATGGATGCTGGGGTACGACCGCGGGCTTGTGCGCTGGCCTTATTGTGGCGAGATAGACATTATGGAATTTGTAGGCCACGATTCATCCCACATATACGGTACCGCTCATTATGCCGATACTACAGCTAAACATGCGCATGCCAGCAGCGGCGGGAATATTACTACGCCGCAGCCCTACAGTGATTTTCACATATACGCTGTTGAGTGGAATGAAAAGGAAATCAATTTCTTTTTTGATGACAGCCTGTACCATCATTTTGAGATAGATAAAGCCGGCACAGGCGCAGATAACCCTTTTCGCAAACCTTTTTATCTTCTCCTCAATCTCGCACTCGGCGGTGATTGGGGGCTAAAAATAGATGATGCCAACCTGCCGCAAAAATACCTGGTAGATTATGTTAGGGTGTACCAGTAATTTGAGTGTTTGAATAATTTGAGCGTTTAAAAAGTTTGAGAAGTTCAAAAGTTCACAACCTGCCGCTTTTCCCTTAACAGATAACGGACCGGATATGAAGCTTGCGAACTGGTAAACCCATTAACAACCAAACATTCAAACTCTCAAGCTCTCAAACTCCTTCTACGGCAACGCAAATGCCACATACGCGTCACCCGATTTTGTGCCAAGCTTGCCGCCGCCACATGCGATTACAAGGTATTGTTTGCCACCTGCCTGGTAAACAGCCGGGGTTGCAAAACCGGGTGCAGGCAGTTCGGCTTCCCATAACTGCTGTCCTGTGCGTTTATTAAAGGCCCTTATCTT
>FTJK01000204.1_pt2 | contig 10829 bp, 6 predicted proteins | sample 1658811 | NCBI WGS metagenome assembly FTJK01 (sample SAMEA3914857, study PRJEB12502) | metagenome | biome: forest; material: soil | place: USA | collected 2011-06-22 | depth 0.1 m
ATGGCGTCGTTTTTTGTATCGGCTATATAAACATTGCCGCCGCAATCCGTAGTTACACCGCCGGGGTTGAATAATTGTGCGGTGGTTGCTTTACCATGATCGCCCTTGTTGCCTGCCGAGCCATTGCCCGCAGTGGTGGTAATGGTGCCGGAGGGTTTTGAAACTGTGCGTATAACACTGTTTTCAACATCGGCTATAAATATGTTTCCATTACAATCCAAAGCCACACCACCCGGGTGGTTTAGCTGCGCTTTACTGGCAAGGCCGCCATCCCCAGAGTAGCCGGCAGTACCAACACCACCCGCGGTTGTAATGATGCCCGGCCTCGGGTGTACAATGATATAGTTGAGCAATACAAGAGAATCAGTATTAGGCTTATTGTTTGGAGAAGACTGAACATGTAAGGTTACCGAATATGTGCCAGGCGTTGTATAGTTGTGCAGAGGGCTTTGCAAGCTGCTGTGTTGGCCATCGCCAAAGTCCCATGTAAAACTGCTGATGGTTGCCCCTGAGGTAGAATGATCTGTAAATTGCACAGCAAACGGAACAAAGCCCGCCGTATCCGAAACGCTAAAGGCGGCCATGAGTGTTTTAGCAGTATCCAGGTTGCTGGTTAAGGTAAGTTTATGGGCCATTGTGTTATTAACAGTAACCCTGTACACACCGTTAAGGGTAATTTCAAAAGTGTCTTTGCCGGTTATGGTAGTGTCAAGTACATTATCCTTATACCATTTATAAGTGTTACGCGCCAATGCACCGCCTGCATCAACTGACAGTTTACTGCCTGTTTGATTAATTGTAATATTTGCCTGTGGCCAGTAAACTGCAAAAGAGTATTTTTTGGCAACCGCATCCAGCCCCGTAAAAGTAAACCGGTTATTCTCCAAATGCAATAATGTCAAAACAGGAAAGTTGAGTAACGTTGAAGGTACAGCACCGCTTAGCTGGTTAGCATGCAGATCCAGGTCTGATAACTTTGACAAGTTGCCTAATTGCGGGGGAATGCTGCCGCTTAGTTGGTTAAGGTCCAAAAATAAGGTCGTCAGCTTGCTAAGGCTACCCAATTCGCCCGGAATATTTCCAGTTAAATTATTATTTTCAAGCGTAAATTGATTAAGGTTGGACAGATTACCCAGTGAGGTTGGGATGGTGCCGCTCAAATTATTGGAATACATTTCAAGCACAACCAGGCTCGACATATTGCCAAATTCAACGGGGATACTTCCAGTTAAACTGGCGCCGTTTAAATACAGGTAACCCAGATTGAGCAGGTTACCCATTTCAGGTGGCAGATTACCGCCCAAATTGTTGGTGCTAAGGGATAATAAAAAAAGGTTATGCAAATTACCAATACCAGCAGGTATGCCGCCCGTTAAGCTGTTATTGCTTAAATCTAAATAAGAAAGGTTAGACAGATGATCGCCTATTGTAGAAGGGATGGTACCGGCTAAATTGTTACTGCTCAAAATTATAGAATCAACTCTGCCATTTAGTACCGTCACGCCATACCAGCCCGTAATTGGGCCTATAAGCCATAAAGAATCGGTATTTTTCCAGCCGGGGCCATTTGTACTGTTGAAGATATCTACCAGGGCCAAAGAGTCGCCGGTATCAACCTGGGCAATGATTTTTGAAGGCAAGCATAAAAGCGCCATGCAGCTAATAAAAATGACAAAAATTATTTTCATCTGGGCCTTGGTTAGTATGTAAATTTAATATATTTATTGATTACAGGTAAATTATATTCATTTCAGTTGCAAGGCTTGCAGCGGCATCATTGCAGCGCAATAACCGTTCGCAAAAACTTATATGGCGGCAATTAAAAATTATTTCTAACTTTCGGGGGTTAATCCTGCATAATGCCGAAATATTACTGCATTTAAACTGCAGGGCACAGCTTTAGTTTCATTCATTTAAGATTTGCATATACCTGTAACCTTATAATTTTAAAAATGCAAAAAAAACAAGGCAGGTCTTATATATTGCTGAAGGAGGCGTTTATAGCAACAATAATACTTAGCCTAACCTTATTCCTGGTTAGTTTGCTTCCATTGAAGAATGAGTTTCTAGGGCCCGTGAAACAGGAATTCAATGATTTTGATGTGTACGACCTTTTTTATGCTGGTAATGGCGATGCTCAGCAAGGGGTTAAAGACGCGGATATATTTATAGTTCAGGCGGGAGATACAAGGACACAGATCGCAGACCAGGTAAATAAATTAAAATCCCTGCAGCCTGCGGTTATAGGAATTGATTTAAGTTTCGCAGAGAAAAAAGAACCTTCAACAGATTCACTTTTAATGGCGTCTATTACTACCGCGCCTAACGTAGTGCCGGGTTATTCAATAATAGCGGAAACTGACGGAGTGGATGTAATAAAAGAGCATTTTTTGCCCGGTGAATTCCTGCAATCAAACGGAGGGTTTATAAATTTCTCGCACGTCGATTCGTTTTCGGTAATACGCAATTTTGGACCGTTTTACGTTAAGGGAGGCAAATCATATCCCGCGTTTTCGGTACGAGCAGCGCAAATATACTCGCCAAAAAAATTCGCCGCCCTAAAAGCGAGGGATAACAATATTGAACCGATAAATTATTTTGGCAATATTGATTATTACAACAATTATTCGGCAAAAGAATTTGATGAGTTGTACGGCACTAACCAACTTGGGTTTTTAAAAGGAAAGATTGTGCTGCTGGGTTCTTTTACAAAAAACGATGGTTCACCCAAAGTTATGGAAGACATGCGCTTTTCGCCGCTGAATGAAAGACCGGAGGGCAAAAGTTTCCCTGATATCTATGGAGTGGTTATACATGCTAACATTATAAGCATGATACTAAACGGGAATTCATATATAACTGCCCCCGCCGAATGGGTTTCGTATGCAATAAGTTTTGCGCTTTCTTTCTTACTGGTATATTACATGCTGCACCTGCATAAAAAATATAGCCACCCAATACATCTCAGATTTTTAGCCATTCAAATACTTTCAGTTATTATAGTTATTTACCTGTTCCTGAAGCTATTCGACTGGTTTAAATTAAAAGTCACCCTCACACCCATTGTTATTATCATGGTATTGTCAATAGAATTTTTTGAATTATATAAAATACTTGCAATCTTTCTGCATAAAAAAATAAAATACAAAACAATATTTTCAGGCCATAAACCTCATCAGCATGAAGAACATTAACCTGCTTATAGCCTTAATAGTTGCTTCGCATTGCAGTGCGCAGTTACCCCAATGTTATGTTTCCACTATAACAGGCAGTGCAACAGTAGCCAGGTCTGCAGGGATAACACCTTTAAAAAAAGGTGACTTTATATTTAAGACAGATACCATCGTTGTAAAAAATACTTCTGCACTTACACTTATTGATTATGGCAATAAGTATATCGTTATAAACAAACCTGGAAAGTTTACCTATAAGGACCTGCAAAAATACCTGGCCGTGAAGCCCACAGGCATAACAGAAAGCTTTCTGAAATTTGTTTGGGAAGATCTTTTTAAGCCTGAAACTGGCGCTGGGCAGGTATCGTCGTCAAGTATCGGCGGTGTAACCGGCGGGGCCTCCAGGGGTGGCTGTGATATGGTTAGGGAACCTTTAAACGGCAGCAGAATGAGCAGCGATACCGTTTACTTTTCATGGCGTGCCGTTGCCAGTGCAAAGTTGTACCGTTTTACCTTGCAGGACCCCTCAAGAAACGATATTATCAATATCCTTACGCGCGACACATCCCTGGCCATTTTAAAAAAAGATCTGATGCAGGCCGACTCCGCCTCTTATTTTTGGAATATTGCCCCTGACGTAAACGTAAGCAGCAGTTGCGCCCAACCAGCAAATTACTTTATCCTCAGGTCTTTACCGGGCGAACAAAAAGAAGTACAGGCCATAATAGATAACGCAAGCGCAGATGAGGACCCGTTCATCCGCCAGCTAAGAATTTCAAATATCCTGGCGCTTAAAGGGTGGTACAAAGAATCATTTGAATACTATCTTAAAGCAAAAGAAGCCATGCGGAAATAACTGTTGGCTGCCGTCTTTTCTCCCTACTACAAACTATAAACTGCAAACTGATTTACTGTCTCCACTTCTGGTCTTCTTCAAGACTCTCCTTTATACGAAATTTAGTTATTTTAGTAATTAAATCCAGGGGCAACGGTTTATCCAATGGGAACTGTACAGACGCATTAGCAGTAGTGTATTTGGCCAGGCTTTTCTCAAATGCTTTTATTGCTGATGGCGTAGGGTAGAAACCTATGTGGTGTTTAAAAGCAGCGAACGTTACCAATATCCGCTGGTAACTAAAAGCAGGCATGCGCCACTTTAACTCTTCGGTCGCACCCGGCGCGGCAGCACGTATGCACTCAAGCATCCCGTACAATTTTTCCTGTGCCTGTTCCGGCGCAGCCATTATATATTCTTCAATAGTTTTTGGTTTGGGCCACCCTTTTTTTAAGTCCATACATTTATCCTTTATGTTCTTGACAAAAATTTTGATGCTACTGAATAACCGGCTTTATATCAATCACCGGTGTTTGATCGAGAACTTCTAACGCTGAAATTTTTATCACACCAACTTCGTTAACAGAAATAACATTCACTAAATGAACACCGATGGGGTTTGGCCTGTCTGGCGACCTTGTAGAGAAAACACCTGTAAGCGGTGCCTCCTGGTTATTGCGGGGCCTGCATTTAATAATACTCCTGTCTGCGAGATGCAACCAGGTTAATAGTAATACCCGGGCACCTGCCTTTATATCTTTGGCGCCTTCTATAAACTCAGGGAAAATGATCACCTCCGCTTCAGGTGCGCCTTCACTTTCCTGTAAGGGGCATTCCCCAATCGCCCTTAAGGGTGAATTTATCTTACCAATAAATGTTATTGATCGTTGCATGGCGATTACAGGTATTTGCATTTCAGAAAAAATGCTTTGGCATTCATCAATTATTTTTTTATTTATAACAAATGAAAAAACCGGAACTGGACAATAAAACTAAAAAAGTTTAGCTCAATAATATTTTCTATACGCTAAGTTTCTTAAACAGGCGTACCCTGAAAGTAATAACCGGAAAAATATTAAAAATAGAAGGGAGAAATATTTTTTGAGGCAGCCGGTTTATTTTCTGCTAATTATTATTCTCCTGTTTATATAATCGCCTTTCTGGGTAATGCCTGTAACGGTTACAATATATGTTGTAGCAGCATCTGCGGTATAAAAATTTACGGATGCTTTGCCGTCAGTACCGGTAATTATATTGCCACTCCAGTAAATGGTATTGCGGCCATCAGGGGCTTTATTATTTTTTACTGTCTTGTCTTCATAGTTGGGCATTTTAAATGCATGAGGAACATGGTATGTTACCGGGGTTACCGTTGTAAACATTTTATCAGTACCCCAGTTTTGCAAATAACGCGCTTTTGTGTTTATAATAATGACGCCGTTGCCGCCCCTCATGCCATATATAGCCGCATTGCCACCGGTTAACACCTCAATAAAATCAATATCTTCTACAGTTAAAATGTTATTTAAATAAGCCTGTATGCCCGAATTTTTTACCTGCATGCCATCTACAATCAACAAAGGCTCGGCATTAGCGCTGCCGCCCCGCCCATCGCCTCCGTAAATAGTAATAAAGCCCTGCGACATGCTTACGCCGGGCACCATTAATAGTGCATTCACCATGTTATTTTGATATCCGCCCTTAATCAGCATATCCGAGGTGATAATGCTTGACATTTGGTCCATTCTTTTTGAAACATCGTAATTTTCCTTTTTTTGCGTTTTCCCATTTACTGTAACGGGCTTCAGCCACTCCTGCCCTGCATTTAAAAACAATGTGTCGGTATAATTAGCCCTCAACCAGCGCGGGATGTTTATTGTGTTGCTCAAAAATTTTTGCTTTAAGGCGCCAGGCGTGGTAAAAGAGGGAAACCTGAATGTATCGATAACAAAATTATTGTCTGTTTCAAGGTAACCATCTTTGTCTTTTACCTGCAGGTTTAAGAGCAGGCTATCCCTGTCCTGTGGTATCTGCAGCCTGAATTTCCCGTCCGCGTTGGTCGTATCCACATCAAAGAAAAAATCATTGCTTTTTTTCAACATTTCAGTTATCACTTTCCCTTTTAATGGTGTATTCCGCCTGCCGGTTAACTGCCCGTGCAGGTACCGCAACAGTTCTGTTTCTTCTTCGCCTTCCTCAGTATTTTTAACAGCGTTGCCTGCATCATTTTTATCCCAACCCCTAAACGCCGGTGCCTGTGCTATCATCATCATGTCAATGTCCGCCGGGAGGAATTTTTTGTTGTCCCGTTTTAACCATTCGTTCAACGGTAAAGCAGGTTGCAGCGTATCTGTCTCCATTGCGTCCGACAATACCTGCACACGTTCGTCCTGCACCGAGACATTTAAGGCTGCGACCAGGGGTTCACCTGCAGCATCCGCTACTGCCACAGACAGATCAACCTTGTCTCTTGCAGTGTAATTTTTCTTATTTGTTTTCAGGTTAATTGTGTAATTATCCTTGTTGATAAACACCTTTCTTTCACTAAGCAAATGTTGCCTGCCGTCAAACAGCAGCAAGGTGGCGATGCCCCCCGGAAAACTGTTTACCGGTATCGATGCATTGTACATGCCTTTGCCAACAGCGGCAAAACAAACGCTATCGCCGGTAACGCCTAACAGGTACGTGACGGCCGTTTTTGAATAAATTGAATCTTCCAGTGTTACAACAGCATTTATCCACTCTTCGTTTTGGCTGGTCACAGCTACCTGGCCTGCAAACGGGTTAAAGGCAGGCAGGGGGTATTTTACAAGACCGTTGTGCTTTATAACGGCCGTATAATTATGGTCCCATTCAGGATAAAAGCTAACGCGTGCAAGCCCAAATTTGTTGGTAGTAAAATTAGTCACAATCGAATCTGGCCCACTCGTTATATATCCCGAAACTGACAAGGGGTTACCTTTTGCATCGGCTGCCTGTACCACAACCGTTGAATTTATGCCCGTCACTACTGCGCCGCCTTCGGGGTAAAAGTTAAAAACCGGCCCATTTAGTGCGTTTGCAGATTTTATTTGGTTGTTACTTGATGTCGGCCTGTACAGCGGTTCATATTCATTACTCTTGTTCCTGTTGATAATAAACACAGGCTGCACGTAAATATCGTTTACATTTTCGCGTAAAATTTTCTTTGTGTAACCGCGCAACCAATAATAACCATTGCCCACGGTATCGCTAATTGCCAGGGTGCCGCCGGTATTGAACTTTGCGGCATTTAAAACAACCCTGCTAACTACGGAATCTTTGTCATTAACAAGATCAATGAAAAGGTTTTTGCTGGTGGTATCTAACTGGTTGTTCACCTTACGCACCAGGAAAGCGTTAAACCATATTTTTTCACCTGCCGCATATACCTTCCGGTCTGTTTGCAGAATTACCCTGTCTTTATTGTCATTACGTATATTTTTTATGATGTGCCTGGAAAGCGAATCAATAACATTTGTTGATCGTTGGGCGAACGCATATACATGCAAAAGGGTTAGCACAAGCAGGGTGAAAAACTTATTGGGTTTCATATTGCAAGTCTTTTCGGTTGAAAGAGCATCAATAAAGTTAGCCCTTCTAAATGTTAATTAAAACAGAATATACCAGTGCCACCGGGCAGCACGAAAAAAAAATATTTGCCCGCACCGGTAAGGCCGGCCAAAAAGGCCTGCGGTCACTATTTTCTGTTAATCAATATTCTTTTGTTTATGTAATCACCTTTTTGCGTAATGCCTGTAATGGTAACAATATATGTTGTTGCAGCATCGGCGGTGTAAAAATTTACGTAAGCTTTACCGTCTGTACCGGTTATGATATTTCCGTTCCAATAAATGGTATTGCGGGCATCCGGCTCCTTGTTGCTTTTTACTATTTTATCGTCGTAATCAGGCATGTTAAACTTAGGGGCAACATGGTAGGTTACTGGTGTTACCAGTTTAAAGCCATTGTCATGGGCATAGTTTTGCACATAACGCGCCTTTGTATGCACAACAATAACGCCATTGCCGCCCCTCATGCCATATATTGCCGCGTTGCCGCCGGTTAATACCTCAATGAAATCTATATCCTGACCTCCTAAAAAGTTATTCAGGTAGTTAAGTACAGGGCTGGCATCAGCTTCTGAGTGAGATACGAATTGCTCTCTTATCGATTGGGGCATCACCTCTTGCCCGTCCACAATAAGTATCGGCTCGCTTGAAGGGTGCCCTCCCTGCCCGTCTCCCCCAAATATTGTAATAAAGCCCTGCGACATGCTAACGCCTGGCACCCTTAGTAAAGCGTTCCCTACTGCATGATAGCCACCGTTTGCCAGCATGTCTGAAGTAATGATACTGGAGAAACGGTCAAGCCTTTTTGATACATCATAATTTTCCTGCTTCTGTACTTTCCCTTTTACTATAACCGGCTTCAACCAGCCTTTGCCTGCATTTGTAAACAGCGTATCCGCATAATTGGCTTTTAACCACCGTGGAATATTTACAGTACCGCTGAAAAACTTTTGCTTTAACGCCACAGGCGTAGCAAATTGGGGAAAATTGAAGGTATCAATAATAATATTGTCATCCAATTGTGGGTAGCCGCTTTTGTCCTTTACCTGCAGGTTTAGCATCAGGCTGTCTTTGTTGGGTGGTATCGGCAACCGGAATTTTCCATCTACATTGGTTGTATCAACATCAAAGAAAAAATCATCGCTTTTCTTTAAAATTTCCGTTACCACCATCCCTTTTAATGGCATATTCTTTTTACCAGTTACCTGCCCGTGCAGGTAACGCAGCAGTTCAGTCTCTTCATCGCCCTCAATAGTGCTTTCAATAACGCTGCTATTTGCTTGCCAGTTCTTAAACTCGGGCTGCTGTGCAATCATCATCATATCAATATCGTCAGCCGAAAATTTCTTACTGTTACGTTTTAACCATTCGTTTAATGGCAAGGCAGGTTGCAGGGTATCTGTTTCCATTGCATCAGACATTGTTTGTACCCGCTGGTCCTGCACCGAAACATTCAAAGCTGCAACCAGCGGCATTCCTTTTGAATCCGTGACAGCCACTGCCATGTCAACTTTGTCCCTTGCGGCATAATTTTTCTTATCTGTTTGCAGACTAACCACACAATTATCTTTTCTTATAAACACCTTCCTTTCACTCAGCAAATGTTGTGCGTCGTCAAACAGCAGCAGGGTGGCTATACCACCGGGGAAACGGTTAACAGGTATATAAACATTATACATGCCTTTGCCCACAGCCGCATAATACACGCTGTCGCCGCTTATGCCTAAAAGGTAAGTAGTAGCTTTTTTTGAAAAAATTGAATCTTCAAGCGTTACAACAGCGTTTATATATTCTTCGTTCTGACTGCTAACAGCCACCTGCCCTGCAAAAGGGTTAAATGAAGGCAGGGGGTATTTTATGCCACGGTTACGCTGAATAACAGCGCTGTATTTATGATACCAATATGGGTAGAAGGTGATACGTGCAAGCCCAAACTTATTTGTGGTAAAATTAGCCACTGTCGAATCGGCCTCATTCGCCACATATCCTGAAACGGAGACAGGGTTGCCTTTACCATCAGTAACCTGCACCACAACTGTTGAATTTATGCCTGTTATTACAGCCCCTCCTTCGGGATAAAAGTTAATAACAGGGTCGTTGGGTATATTTGCAGTTTTTGGCTGGCCTGCATCGTAAGCCGGCCGCTCATAAGGGTCGCCGCTTTTATTTCTATTAATGATAAATACAGGCTGCACATAAACATCATTTACATTTTCACGCAAAATTTTCTTTGTGTAACATCTCAGCCAGTAATATCCATTATATACGGTATCATTTATGGCAAGGGCCCCGTTCATGTTGAATTTGGCTACTTTTAATACTGCCCTGCTAACAACCGAATCCTTATCATTAACAAGATCAATGAAAAGGTTTTTGCTGGAGGTATCTAACCTGTTGTTTATTTTTCGTATCAGAAATGCGTTAAACCATATTTTTTCGCCTGCCGCATATACTTTGCGGTCTGTTTGCAGTATTATCCGGTCTTTATTGTCCGTGCGGATATTTTTTATTAAATGCCCTGAAAGCGAATCAATAACAGTAGTCGGTTGCTGCGCAAAACCATGCGTGTACAAAAGCAGGCTTAAAACGGCAGCGAAAAATCTGCTTGTTGTCATATACCAGTTTGTTGAAGGTTAGACTGTACCACCAATTGATAAATGGTGAATACTGTTATTTTCTGTTGATCATTATTTTCTTGTATATGTAATCGCCTTTCCAGGTTATGCCCGTGATGGTTACTATATATCTTGTAGCTGCATCTGCTGTATAAAAGTTTACAGAAGCCCTGCCGTCCGTACCGGTAATAATGTTGCCGCTCCAGTAAATAGTATTGCGGGCATCAGGGGCCTTATTGTTTTTTACAGTTTTATCTTCATAATTTGGCATATAAAATGCAGGTGCAACATGATAAGTTACGGGTGATACCAGCTTAAACCCATTATCGTAAGCGTAATTTTGTATAAACCTCGATTTTGTATGCACAACAATAACACCATGGCCGCCCCTCATGCCATATATAGCCGCATTTCCACCGGTCAGCACTTCAATAAAATCAATATCCTGTGCATTTATCGTGTTATTCAGATAATTCAATACGCCGCTGGCGTCCGCTTCTGTTGATGAAGGGCTGGTTCCAACCTGTTGCCCATCTACAATAAGTATCGGCTCGGCACCGGGGTGCCCGCCCTGCCCATCCCCCCCAAATATTGTAATAAAGCCCTGCGACATGCT
>FTJK01000269.1_pt2 | contig 10770 bp, 9 predicted proteins | sample 1658811 | NCBI WGS metagenome assembly FTJK01 (sample SAMEA3914857, study PRJEB12502) | metagenome | biome: forest; material: soil | place: USA | collected 2011-06-22 | depth 0.1 m
CCTTAAAATAATGGCGGAAATCCCAAAAAAAAGAAAGGCCAAGGTGGAAACCTCAGCCCGTTTTTAATCCGTACCCTATGAAAACTTGTCAAAAGTAATATTTAATATTATTTAATCCAACTTTTATATGCCTTAAAATTTTAACTTTTATTTGCTTAAAATTTTAGTGAAGGGTTATATCATAAACTTTCGCTCCAACAGTCATGGTAGCCTTATTGTCGCAGTCTCCGTTGCCGTAGTCCAATACCCCCGTTTTGTCGTTATAAGTAACTGTTACCTGCCCCTGTACCCTCCAGGGGCAAGATAGTTTGCGTATTACGGGTTCAGTTATTTCGGTTGTCCATTGGGCGGTAATAATAGATATCTGCGCCGTACCGCTTGATGAGCCGGTAATACTGTAAACGTCATCAGCCGGGTTATCGGGCGTGCTGCTGCCCCCGGTTTGTGTCCAGGTATGGTTCCTGTTTATTTCGATATAATCTCCTGTTGGAAGCGATAATTTGCCATTTGTAACCCCCAGTGTAAAAATCCGGCTGTCAGAAGTGCTTTTATTTTGTATGGTTAATGTGCCTTCCACATGTACTGAATCTATATAAAACCCATCAAAACTGGCTGTAGCGGTACTGCCGGCTACCTTCATTCTGCCTGTATAAATGGCGGTAATCTTTCCGCTGCGTGTATGGCCGTCCCGGCCGGTACAACCTGTTCCAAAGTCAATGGTGATGGTTTTAGGAAATACACCGGGCTCTGCCGGGTCAATGGTTACAGTGTAGCAGTGGCTTACAGAATCAGTGCCCGCGGTAAACTGGTTTTCAGTTGTACCGGTTCCCGTTTTGCGGGGTGCCACAAGAAAAACACCAATACCGCTGCCCAGTCCCGCATCGGCATTTACACCCATTACGTTGTTAAACACGTCGTTAAATGCATTATCCGTCACATCATCGGCAGCGGCGGAAGATTGAAGTACAAGTGCATCCTGGGTAGTTGGTGTGCTGTTATCTGTAGAAGAAAGTGATTTTTGGCAGGCTGTAAAAATTAGAGAACCAGCTATGGCAAGTGTTGCCAGGCAAATTATATAGGGTTTTTTCATGACCACGTTTTTTGGTAAATTTAGCTAAAAGACAAGGAACGCCAAGGAAAGTTTAGGCACTTGTTAAAAAAATAACGGTTTACGCGATTCTAAACGACTTTTGCATGCCAAATATTGTTTATGCACCTTATTGACTCACACTGCCATTTATATCTGCCGGAATTTAAAGACGACATTGATGCGGTAATGCAGCGCGCGGCCGGTATTGGGGTAAATAAATTTTATTTACCTGCTATTGACAGCAGTGTAATTGAAGATATCCTGGCTTTTGAAGAAAGGTATAAGGGGATTTGTTTTGCAATGATGGGATTGCACCCCTGCTCGGTTAAAGACAACTATAAAGATGAGCTGAGAATAGCGGAAGAATGGATAAATAAAAGGCCTTTTGCCGCTATTGGCGAAATTGGGCTTGATTTTTATTGGGATAAAACATTTACCGCCCAGCAATACATGGCGTTTGAAACGCAAATGCATTGGGCGCTGCAGCGCAACATGCCAATTGTTATACATACCCGTAATGCCATGCAGGAAACGTTAGAAACGGTAAAACCATTTGCCGCTAAAGGGCTGCATGGCATATTCCATTGCTTTAGCGGCAATGCCGCCGACGCCCGGCAGGCAGTTGATATGGGCTTTTACCTTGGCATAGGCGGCGTAGTAACTTATAAAAATTCCGGGCTGGCCGCCGCCCTTGAAAATATTGGCCTTGAATATATGGTGCTTGAAACAGACGCCCCCTACCTTACCCCCGTACCATTTCGCGGTAAACGCAACGAGAGTAGCTACCTGCAATACATTGCACAGAAATTAGCCGAAATAAAAAATGTGGCTGTTGAAGAGGTAGCAGGGATTACCAGCAGAAATACTGAAAAAATATTCGGAAGCTGAGTTAGAAGCGACTATTTTTGCAGCCCTGTTTAATAAAAAGAGAGGTGTCCGAGTGGTTGAAGGAGCACGCCTGGAAAGTGTGTATACGTGAAAGCGTATCGAGAGTTCGAATCTCTTCCTCTCTGCAAACCCCCTTGCAAAGCTTCAAATTTTGCAAGGGGATTTTTTATTTAACCCCCCGGGTAAGCATCTGATTTTATACAACAGTATTTTTGACACAAGTTTTTTCTACAATGCAAACTCCTAATGCCCATAGTTACCTTGCGCAATTCAACACCACCATTGACAAATGGATAGGCTTTCTTCAAGGGTATTCAATAGAAATGCTTTGCCAAAGGCCTAACGACCAATCATGGTCATTAGCACAGGTATACGTGCATATAATACAGGACACAACATTTTATATTGATCAAATGAGGGCGGCTTTATTAACCAGCGCCGACAGCGAAAAAACAATGCATCATGCAGCCAAAACCATGTTGGAAAACAACGCCTTCCCGGATATGCAGCTTGAAAACCCCGCTAACAGCCTTAATTTACGGCAACCGCTAAGTAAGCAGGAATTACTGCATGGCCTGCTTGTTATAAAGGAAGAAGTAAGCAGGCTATGCACTGTTTTTGATATTGAAAAGTCAACCGGTAAAACTGAACACCCCGGTTTTCTGTTTCTTAATGCTGTGCAGTGGCTTAGATTGGCTGAAATGCACATAAGGCACCATTTGGCGCAGAAGAATAGAATTGATGAAGCCCTGGGTTTATTTAAAAAAATGCAATAAAAATTACGGAACATGTTGTATTTTTCGCATCACGATAGCCAGCAGGTAATTTGCAAAATGCAATTAATATGAAAGCAATATTTGACAAAACAACAAGCGAGGAATTGGTTAGCAGGATAAATAAGCTTAACGAAAACAGTACCGCCCAGTGGGGCAAAATGACTGTTTACCAGATGTTGAAACATTGCACACTATGGGAAGAAATGATATCGGGCAAGAAGAAATATAAGCAGGCGTTTATCGGCAGGTTGTTTGGTAAAATGGCATTGAAGGGTTTACTAAAAGATGAGAGCCCCGTGAAACGCAATCTTCCCACAGCTGCCGGGTTTGCGATAACAGGCACCGGTGATGTAAGTGCTGAAAAAGCAAAATGGATCGCCTTGGTAGCGGAGCATACTCATATTAAAAACACTGTAATTATGCACCCCTTTTTTGGTAAGATGACAAAAGAACAAATAGGATATTTGGCTTATAAACATATCGACCACCATCTTCGCCAGTTTAATTGTTAGGCGGTGCAACACCGTTTTTGTTTTGTCAATCTATATTTTCAAAAACATTTTGAAAGATCAAAAATATTTTTATCTTTATTGCCGCACCAAAACAAACTTAACAATAACCTTAAACTTTAAAAAATGAACAGGCATTTAGTAATTGGTATCATACTGCTGGTAGCTGGTTTAATAATCATCATTTTCTCTTTTGCAAGTAACGCCGACTCCGGCACCAGGCTGGTTATAAGGGGCACAAACATTTCTTATGGCTGGCTTCTGTTAGTGCTTGGCGGTTTCAGGCTTATACGCGCCCGCACACAAAATTAAATTTTAAATATATTAAGTGCAGGCCCTGCAGGATATGTGGGGCCTATGAACTATAAATAACATTTACCGCGATTGCCGTTAAATAAGTTGGTAGGGCATGCATATAGCCTTGGTTTAATACCTATCCTGCAGTATTCTTTTTCTTAATCTCGATCACCTCACAGTTTTTAATATTATCACCATCAATTACAAACCTTATCAAAGTCCTCACTTTGTGCCAGCCTTGCAGGCCTGCAGCACCTGGGTTCATGTGCAGGCATTTAAGCTTGTCGTCATACATCACTTTTAAAATATGCGAGTGCCCGCTAATAAAGATCTGCGGATGTTCGGCTATTATAACAGGCCGTACCTGCGGAGTGTATCTTGGTGGGTAGCCGCCAATATGCTTCATAAATACTTTTACCTGTTCGCAGGTAAAAATTAGTTCTTCGGGGTATTCGCTTCTAATATCCTGCCCGTCTATATTGCCAAATACACCACGCAGGGGTTTAAAATTACGAAGCTGTTCGGCGATGGTAATGGTGCCAAAATCACCGCCATGCCATATTTCGTCACAGTCTTTAAAATGGGTAAATACGGCTTCGTCCAAATAATTGTGCGTGTCCGATATCAGGCCAATACGTGTCATATAGCAAAGGTCGTATAAGTTAGCAAGATGTTTGTACCACTGCAGGTTAGTAATTATCTTTAAATATTCATCGTAACATGGACCATCGGATCAAATTATTAATAGTCGCTTTTGAAAGCTATGGTTGGGCATCACAAGGCCCGGCAGATATACCGGGCGACTGGTGGTTTACAGATATTATTCTTTTGGTTTCTGTATGGCGCCCGGTTGGCACAAAAATTTATATCACATTGCTTAATGATCCAGCGTACACAAACCGTAAGGTTGTTTGGGCTGTAAGTGTTTCTGCATTATTACCAACCAGCCGTGATACAAAGTTTATCGTACAACTAACACTGAATGAACTTAAAACAACTGACCTGGATGCGTTTGTAAAAAGCATTAACAAAACAGTTTTGGAACAAATGGGTATTGATGCTGGTAATTAATCATTTGTAAACCAGGCAGGGGTTTTACGCAAGCAGCCAAATAAGCAGGTTTGGAAAACCAACGGCTACAGCAATTCCATATATCAGGTCAAGCCAAAAGAAACTTCCCAGCGAGCCAAGGTATATCAAACCCACTACGGGGTAACCTACTAATTTTACCCACCAGCGCGTGCCTTCTTCCTTCATCATTTCCCAAATCACATTTGCGTCGCCCCTGCTGGGAAACGCGTGCATGGCGATTGAAACCCCGAGATAAATAAGTAAATAATCTAATGGGCCTGCGTTATCAAATTTAAAAACCGGTAACGCTGCAGGCAAGGCTACCAGTGCGCCAACCACGGTATTTACTACAAAAGGGCCGATGCTTATCATAATGCTTTGCCATTTGTTTTGCGGCGTTTCGTGCAATACGTAACCCGCAGGATTTTTTGCCTGGAAATACACCACCTCAAAAACAGGCACTTTAAACCAGCGGCAAAAAAGCTGGTGCGCCAGTTCGTGTACTATCACTCCCGGAAAGGTAGCCAGTGTTATAACGATGCCCGGTATAAAAAACATATAGTTTTGGTTATGGGTTTTTAAAGTTGGTCTTTTTTATTAATCACATCTAAAGCGTATTTCATATATCCCTCAATAACAGGGTCTTTACTTTTTTTCGCTTTGTCTATCAGTGCATCCCTTTCTTTAGGCATGTTATTAAAATGGTACGCCATTACAAGAGTAGCGTAGGAATAACCATCCGTTGGTTTTATGTTATATGCCTGTAATGCGTATTGCAATGCTTGCTTTGGCTGGTTTGTCTTTAAAAAAGTGCGCGCTTTGCCTGCCAGGGCAAACAACGATTCATGGTTAATGGCCAATAATTTATCGCAATAGTCAAATGATGCTTTTGTATCGTTCATCACCCTTTTTAAGCCTTCTATAAATTCCAGGGCCGGTATGTATGCTGCATCTTTTTGTAACACAACCTGCAGCATGCTGTCTGAAGCCGTATAATTTTTTTCATTGTCCAAAACTGAAGCATAGCGCATTTTGGCAAAAAGGTCATCAGGAGTTTGCAGTACGAACCTTTTAAATGCAGCATCGGGAATACCACCGGTTGAGTCAGGATACTTCTTTAATAAAGCCGCAAACGAATCCGTCGGAAAATAGCTGTCGCTTTTGGTCAGCATGGCATCTGTTTCTCTAAATAATTCTTCGTCGTCTATTTTCTTGCCTGATAGTTGTTGTGCCATACCGGCAATTGTGCCCAGGTCGTTGTTGTAAAAAGCGGCTATTAATAAATGCGCTTTTGCTTCTGTGTAAGCAGGCATAGCTTGTACTACGCGTTCCATTTCCTGCTGCTCAGTTTCGTATTTTTTAGCTTCTTCTGCTTTAATACCCCTTTCATATCCTATGCCTGCAGAAAGTGTTTTGGGCAGATTAAACAATAAAAAAATCACCAACAGCGCAAGCGCACCGCCAAATGCTTTTACCCATAATGGCACTGGGAATTTTATATATTTTTCCCGGCATTCTTCGCACAATGCGTTGGGATACCCATGTAAAATTTGGGGATTGCCGCAACTTATACAGGCTTTTTGCTGTTGCCCGGCGGCTACGGGGCTTGAGGTTGATATTTCTTCCATAAATATGTAACATGAAAATAATTATTCTTCTCAAACCGGAAAATTATTTTTTTTGCCCTTCTGGCTTTAATTGCAAATGGCCGCGCTTTAACAAACCCTGAACAATAAACTGTGTTCCTGATGCCATAAAAATCAATTTTTTAGTAGTTTTTAATAAATACCGGTAATTTTATACAACTCTTAAACCGTATTTATACGTACATGCATTGGGTAAAGATACCTTTGCAACGAGTCCAGCATATCCTATTTAACAAGGCTAAGCTTAAATCCAATTTTATGAAGCTTCGCAAACCAATATTCATGTTGTTTTGTTGTTGGTGCGTTACCGCATCTGCTCAAAAACAAAATGTGAAATTCACCCACTTCGGCCTTGCCGAAGGCCTTTCAAAAAGTAACGTTACCTGCATTTTACAAGACAGCCGTGGTTTTATGTGGTTTGGCACCATGGACGGCCTGAATAAATACGACAGCTATCGCTTTACAGCATTCAAAAATAATCCTGACGATCCCCGCTCGTTAGCTAACAACAACATTAAGGACATTAAAGAAGACAGTAAAGGAAATTTGTGGATTGCAACCTCGGGCGGGGGGCTTAACATGTATAACCGCGACAAAAATACCTTTATAAGCTACCGGAATAACCCGCATGATAAAAATAGCATTTCAAGCGATTTTGTTTTCTCAATACTCATCGATCTTGACGGGAATATGTGGATAGGAACTGATGGCGGGGGCCTAAACTTTTTTAACACAAGCACAAACAAGTTTACGGTATATAAACATGACGAAAAAAATAACAACAGTATCAGCGACAATTATGTTAGCAGTATAATAAAGGATAAGTATGGTATTTTATGGCTGGGAACAACGCACGGCGGCCTTAACAGTTTAGACGCGGTAACCAAAACCTTTCACGCATACCGCCACATTGATGGTGACCCAAATTCCCTGGCTTCAAACTTTGTTGCAACTATTTATGAAGACAAATATAACAGGCTGTGGATTGGCACACGGGGCGGCGGCCTTAATTTATTTAACAGGAGAACCCTGTCGTTCAAGCATTATCTTAATGATGGCAAAAACGCAAACTCAATCCCGGGCAATACAATACTCGCCGTGGCTAATGACGACAATGGTAAATTGTGGATAGGCACAGAAAATGGCGGCTTAAGCGTAATGGATGTTGAAAAGGAAACTTTTCAAAATTATGTGCATGATGAAATAGATAATACCAGTATCAGCAACAATTCAATATACGCCATTTACCTTGACAGGCAGAACAATATATGGGCAGCTATTTATAGCGGGGGCGTAAATCTTTACAATAAAGAATCAAACAGGTTTTTGCACTACCAGCACAGCACCAGCCCGCAAAGCCTTGATAACAATTATGTGCTGGATATATTCGAGGCTTCCGGTAAGCGGGTTTGGGTAGGTACAGATGGTGGTGGCCTTAACCTTTTTAACGCAGAAACGGGCAACTTTACAGCCTGGAAGCACGACCCCCACAATAAAAATAGTATTTGCGGCAACTTTATTATCTCCATCGCAGAGGACGATGAAAAAAAATTGTGGATAGGCAGCTGGGGCGACGGGCTTTCGGTTTTTGACACAAAAACAAATTCTTTCAAAAATTATAAAAATAATACAAGCGATACCAACAGCCTTTGTGGTAATAATATCTATAGTTTGCTATTGGACAGAAACAAGAATATGTGGCTTGGGTCGCAGGGTGCGGGGTTAGACATGTTTGATAAAAAAACCGGCGGCTTTATTCATTACAGGCATGATGATAAAAATCCCAATGGCATAGCAAGCGACGAAATTCATCATTTGCTGCAGGATAAGCAAGGCAATATATGGGTAGGTACCACTAACAAGGGGGTTGAGATTTTTAATGTAAATACAAAAATTTTCGCCCATTACCCGCATATTGCAGGGAAAACCAGCCCGCTTGATAATAATGTTTACTTCTTTTACGAGGATAATGATGGGTATATGTGGGTGGGTACGCAGGGCGGCTTGACACGGTTTGATGAAAAAACCATGCAAATTGTAAACTATACAGTTAAGGATGGGCTGGTAAATAATATTGTGGTCGGCATCCTGGAGGACGACAACGGTAACCTGTGGCTTAGCACTAATAATGGGATGTCTAAGTTTAATAAATCAAAAGGTACATTTCAAAACTTTTCTGTGGAAGATGGCCTGCAGTCCAACGAATTTAAGGGGCATTCGTGTTTAAAAGCAAGCGATGGCCTGATGTATTTTGGCGGCACTGACGGATTTAATATTTTTAATCCCGGTAGCATTAAGCCTTATGCTTTCGATCCACCGCTTTATTTTACAAACTTTCTGGTTTTTAATAAAGAGGTGTCTATCTCAACAGGTAAAGAAGATGGAAAATCAATTGCTAAAAGCATTACAGAATCATCAGAAATTACATTGCCCTACAGCAATTCAGTGTTTACCTTTGAATTTGCATCACTTAATTATTCAAATCCGGGTAAAAAGCAATACACCTATATACTGGAGAACTTTGATAAAACCTGGAATGAGGCAGGCGTACACCGTACAGCTACTTATACAAACCTTGACCCGGGAACTTACTACTTTAAAGTTAAAGGTCTGAATAATAATGGGCAATGGTCATCCGATATCCGCACATTAAAGGTTGTTATCATCCCTCCTTATTGGCTTACATGGTGGTTTAAATTATCGGTGTTGTTATTTATCACCGGCGCCGCTATCGCATTTTATAGATGGCGGGTTGGTATTATTAATTCGCAAAAAAAATACCTGGAAAGCCAGGTTAAAGAAAGAACAGAAAGCCTTCAGCAGGTTACCATACAGGAAAAGGCAGCACGTGCTGAAGCAGAGAAAGCTAACAGGGCCAAAAGTATTTTTCTTGCAACAATGAGCCACGAAATAAGAACACCGATGAACGGTGTTATTGGTATGGCATCCCTGCTGATGCAAACTGAGCTGTCTGCAGAGCAACAGGAATACGCTGATACCATAACCAGTTGCGGCGAAACATTGCTTAACGTTATAAATGATATACTGGATTTCTCGAAAATAGAATCTGGTAATATGGAGCTTGAGCATAAGGATTTCGAATTACGGAAATGCGTAGAGGAAGTGCTCGACCTATTTGCGGATAAAGCTGCAAAACAGCAACTGGACCTTATTTACCAGATAGATCACAACGTACCCGGTCAAATTGTAGGGGATGGCTTCAGGCTTAAACAAGTGCTTATTAACCTGGTAAACAACGCCATTAAGTTTACGGAAACCGGCGAAATTTTTATTGCTGTTCACTTAGCGTCAACAGACGAAAATGGCCGCGTTATGCTAAAATTTGATGTAAGGGATACGGGTGTTGGTATTCCGCAAAGCAAGCTGGGCCGTTTGTTTAATGCTTTTTCGCAGGTGGATTCTTCCACAACCCGCAAATATGGTGGTACCGGCCTCGGCCTGGTTATCTGTGATAAGCTGGTTACGTTAATGGGTGGAAGTATAACTGTTAACAGCGTACTGGGTAAGGGATCAACTTTTACTTTTACTGTGCTGGTTGAAAAGAGCGAAGAGGAAATACAAAAGGTCGTTCATTTTAATACAAAACATACGGAGGGTAAAAAGATATTGGTTGTTGATGACAACGAAACTAATAAAAGGGTATTGCGTAACCAGCTAGAACAATGGAAGCTGGTACCTGTGATTGCCGGAACCGGCGTTGAAGCTATGCAGTTACTTGAGCAGCATAAGGACATAGATCTTGTAATTACAGATATGCACCTCGGATACTTAAACGGTATCGACCTAGCCAGGGACATCCATAAAAAATTGCCGGCCTTGCCCATTATACTTTTAAGCTCGGTAGGGTTTACCTTAAACCCTGAAGACCAGTTGCATTTTCGCAAAGTGCTTGCAAAGCCGGTAAAGCAGCTTGTTCTGTTTGAAAACATATTAAATATTTTGCGAAAACAGGTACAGGAAGAAAAGATCGCAAACGCGCCAGCCAAAGTATTCACAGAGGAGTTTGCAAAAAGCTATCCTATGTCAATTTTATTGGCCGATGATAATATAATAAACCAAAAACTTATAGAGCATGTACTGTCCAAGCTTGGCTATCAACCCGATATTGTGAGTGATGGCAAAGAAGCCCTGGAGGCGGTGGATCAAAAACAGTACGACCTGGTATTAATGGACTTGTCCATGCCTGAAATTGGCGGCCTTGAGGCAACAAAAATTATAAGAAGCCATCACTTGTTAAACCAGCCGGTTATAATTGCCATTACAGCCAACGTAATGCAGGAGGAGATACAGGCCTGCCTTAAGGGCGGTATGGATGGGTACATAAGTAAGCCGATTAAACTTCCGGAATTTGTAAAGCTGCTGGCTGATTTTGCCCCGGTTAACAGGCTTAATAAAGTTGTTGTTTAATAATGCTTAGTAAATGTCGTTGAATTAAGGAATTTATTCGTCGGGTATGGATTTGTGGAGACACA
>FTJK01003388.1_pt1 | contig 10711 bp, 7 predicted proteins | sample 1658811 | NCBI WGS metagenome assembly FTJK01 (sample SAMEA3914857, study PRJEB12502) | metagenome | biome: forest; material: soil | place: USA | collected 2011-06-22 | depth 0.1 m
GCCTGGAGCGGCATGGCCTGGGACCCTGCTGATAAAAAACTATATGCCCTGTCAACCGGTGCGCAAATAACAAGGCTGTACCAGGTTAATCCATTTGACGGCACCTCCACTGCAGGGCCCAGGGTAAGCAATACCACGTGGATAGCATGTAACAGCAACGGCACGATGTATGGGTTTTATAGCCCCTTGCGCCGGATAAGTAAGATAAATAAAATAACGGGCGAAAACACTATACTATCCAATAATGAAATAGGGAATTCTCCTTCTTACTTGGATGGCGCCGTTGACCCGCTGGATGGGAAAATATATCAAACCACCAGCGCATTCTTTAACAACAAGCTTACGCAGGACCTGTATGTTATTGATACTGCTACATACAAGGTGTCAGTAAAAGGCCATGTTGGCGCACTTAGCACTGTAACATCGCTGGCTATTAGCGGCGGTACATACAAATACAAATGGGCGCCTGCAGAAGGGCTTTCGCAAACTGACGTTGCCACACCTGTAGCAAAGCCATCAGTCACAACAACATATACGTTAACTGTTACAGACGCCTGCGGCCAAAAAGCTACCAGCACTGTACAGGTAGTGCCCAATGCACCGCAACCGCCTGTAATAATAACCACGGCAGTTGATTCTATTTGTGTAGGCGAAACCACCCGCCTTTCCGTTACACAGGACAGCACCTACACCTACCAATGGTATTTAAATGGCAGCAGCATTACCGGTGCCACTGATACTTTTTATGTTGCACAGCGTATGGGCGATTTCCAGGTGAAGGTATCTACGGCTCATAACGCCTGCACAAATGCATCCAATATTTTTACGGTAAAAGATTGCTCCATTTGGCTAAACAGCAATACTGCTGATACAACATGCTATGCCTATTTTTATCCAAGCCATGGTTATGGAAATAAATTTGAGCCAGGCGAAAACTTTGTAAAAACGGTTTACCCATCCGTTAAAGGCAACCTGCTAACAGTAAAATTCAGCAATTTTGTCATGAAGAATTTTAATGATCTGCTCACTATCTATAACGGCGCAGATACAACAGCACCTATACTACTGCAATGCCGGCTGGCGGTACCGCCTTCGACAAAAAATGCATACATATCTACCGCCGGCCCGCTTACATTCCGGTTCAGCAGCACAAACGATGCAACCAGTGTTGGCACATGGGAGGCATTTTTACAGTGTATCACACCCAAAACATACAGGTCTAAAACAAGCGGCTTATTTGAAAGTGCCGGCACCTGGGAAGTAAAAACCGGTACTGGCGCCTACGGCCCGGCTTCCACGGCGCCTACACTTTATGACGACAGCATTGTTATACAAGCCGGGCATACTGTTACACTAAGCCAAAATGTAAATGCCAACGTTGACCAGCTTTGGCTGCAACCCGGCGCAACCTTAATTATAAATGGCCAGCTTACCATTAACAGCGGCAATACTTTTACCATGGTAGCGGATGGCAATATAATAATGGGGCCTTTTGGGAATATATACGGAGCTGCTATACATATAAGGGGTAACATAACGGGCACCAAGGCTTATTTCGGCGCGGTATGTTATATTGACGGCAACTCGCCGCAAACGCTTCACTTCGATAACGCCCTGTATAACTCGCTGCATATTGTTAACGCCAATGGCGTTACGGAAACCGGGTGGCTAAGAACAGATTCTTTGTTTATGAACACTGGGGGAAGGCTAACCATCGATTCTGCGGATATTTCTTACCTGTTAAGCCTTCAAAACGGTATAATTGATATAAGCGGAAATGGCAACATAAAATCTTCCACAGCTTTAAAGCTGCAGGTTGAAGGCGGCAATAATAAAAGCTATGTTAACGGGCCTCTTTCGCGTGCAATAAGTTCACAAGGCCAGCACACGTTAAAATATCCAATTGGCAGGGATGGTTTATACAAACCGGTAACCTTAAGTATTAACCAGCAACTGTTTCCATATGAAAACCAATACAAAGTGCAGTTGGTTAACCATACGCCGCCTATAACCGCGTTGCCTGCAGGCATACAAAATGTAAGTAACCTTAGATATTATAAAATTGATTTACTTAAAAACAACCCGGTTTCCGCCGCAACGATAACATTGCCTTATGATGCTGATGATTACGCTGCTGATCCGGCAAACCTGCGTATAGTAAAGGATTCTGCCAGTAAGTGGGTAAATATCGGTGGGCAGGGTAACCATGCAGCGCCTGGTGAGATAACATCAACCAGTAACTTCACTTTTAAGTTTATTAATATCAGCAGCTTTTTTGCACTTGCCAATTCGGTTGGCGGCACTAACGCACTGCCGGTAACATGGTTAAGCTTTATGGCGGCGCCACAAAACAAAGCCATCCTGCTGCAGTGGAATGTAACAAACGAAATAAACTGCGCATACTATTACGCAGAACGAAGCATTGACGGCCTCCATTTTAACGGGCTCGCAAAAATACCTGCGGTGGGTGGACCGGCAGTAATAAGAAAATATGCATGGCAGGACAATGCTCCTGTAACCGGTATAAGCTATTACAGAATAAAGCAGGTTGATAAAGATGGGCGCTATGCCTACAGCAAAATAATAAGTGTGCAAACAGGTGAGCAGAAAAATTATATTGTAACCCCTAACCCGGCTCATGATATTATTTCAATAACAGCGACCGTAACAATAAAAGAAATTGATTGCTACAGTTCAACAGGCCAATTGGTTAAAAAGGTATTGCCTGCTTCAACACAATATACATTAGCGGTTAAACAATTGGCAGCGGATATATATACTTTACGCATTGTTACCGCGTCAAATGTATTTACAACAAAAGTTGTGAAGCAATAGATATAACATAAAAACCTCCTGCCTTTCGGCAGGAGGTTTTTATGTTTCCCGGATATTTCAATTAAAAAGGATATTATTTCACAGGTAGCGGATCTTATTTCAAACGATACATTATTCTATTAATTTATACAATTCATCAAGCTTGGGTGAAAGGATAATTTCTGTACGCCTGTTCTTTGCCCGGCCCTCTGCTGTTGAGTTCATATCTACCGGGTCATATTGGCTGTGCCCTGATGCTTCAACCCTTACAGGATCTACTTTGTAGTTGTTTACCAATATACGCACTATCGCATTGGCACGCGCAGTACTGAGGTCCCAGTTATCCTGGTAACGGCCACGTATAGGAATGCTGTCAGTGTGGCCTTCAATATTTATAGCTATATCAGGATTGACATTAAGCACACTGGCAAGTTTTGATAAGGCGTCAACACCCTTGGGATTAACCACTGCACTGCCTGAAGGGAACAACAGGTTTTCAGAAAGACTCACATATACTTTACCATTCTTTTGTGTTACAGTAAGATCATTTGAATTAAAGCCGTTTAACGCCTCAGTCATTTTATTTTTTAATTCTTCTGATTTAGCCTTTTGCTGGGCTAATAAATTCTGCAACTGCTGTAACCTTTGCTGTTGCTGTGCAAGCGTCATTTTGCTTTGGTCTAACTGGTTTTGCTGGTCGGCGGATTGCTGCCCAAGCTGGTTGTTCTGGTTACTCAACTTTGCAATCCGGTCATTCAGTGCCGAGATGTTGCTTTTAGCCGTTGCAATATTACCTTCAAGTGTTGCGATATTATTGTTAAGGTCGGTTACCTTATTGGCAAGGCGCGTACTGTCTTCGCGTAATGCTGCTGCTTCTGCCTGCGATTGCTTTAGCTGCTTGGCCGGAACACAGCCAGCAAGCAATATAAGAGCGCAGAATACAATGGTTAAACTTTTCATAGTGCTAATTTTATTTAACCTTTATTGTAAAAAACTGTGCCAAACATTATTTATCGATAACCCTTGATGGGTTAACTACCTGATTAACAAAGCGCTTGAAATGCTTTAATAATTTTAAAAGAACGTAAAAGCCGAACGGGCATTAACGGGATAACGTAAAATAAAATCAGCAAAAGCAGTACAACAAACCTTGAACACGGGTGTAACTTTTTAAAACAATCTTAACTGTACACCCTTACTGCGTCGTGGTGGCTTTGCATCACCAAACACGGTTTTGCCGCCGTATTTCCAGGATTCATTTCGTTCTTTTTCTACCAGTTCTTCAAAACGTTCATTGGGCACAAAACCCTTTTCAGCTTTAGCGGCTAATGTATGCAGGGCTTTAATGGCCTGCTGCTTGTCTGTTTGCCCAAGTTTGGCTTTATGCACTGCTGTTTGCAAAATGCTGATAGTTTCATCATACACTTTAATTGGAACTGGGAAAGGGTGACCATCCTTGCCGCCATGTGCAAATGCAAACCGTGCGGGGTCTTTAAAACGCGATGGTGTGCCGTGTATCACCTCGCTAACCAATGCCAGTGATTGCACGGTTCTCGGGCCAACTCCTTTTAACAATAACAGCTCTTCAAAGTTCTGTAATGCATGTTCGTGCGCAACCCATAAAACACTCCCTAATCTCTTAAGGTCAACATCCTCCATCCTTACATCATGATGGCCCGCCATTATTAATTGCTGCACTTCCTGCATCATCAGCTCGGGCTTTTCCTGTGTAACAGCCAGCATGGCATTACGTGTATTGGCTGCTTCCTGCGCTGTTACATTTAGTATAGCGCCTTGGTTAATACCGCATACAGCGGTGTGCGGTTCTTCCACAAAATTTTGCAGGGTTTCGCTATGCCAATGGTAGCGCCTTGCTGTTTTGTTGCCTGCACTCATGCCTTGTTGTATCACCGTCCATTCGCCGGTATTGCTTACTATAAAGTTGTGGGTATATAACTGGAAACCGTCCTGTACCGCGGTATTATCAACCTTTGCACTTAGCTTGCTGCAACGCACAAGATGATTGCCATCTAAACCGGTTTGCTCTGCAACAGATAACAATTCCGCAGGCGCCTCTTTAGAAAACCTTCCCTTACCGCCGCATATATAAATACCCAGCTCTTTTGAATGTGGGTTTACAGCCCTTTTTAAAGCACCCATTACAGACGTAGTAATACCCGATGAATGCCAGTCCATACCCATTACTGCGCCAAGACTTTGAAACCAAAAGGGATCACTAAGACGTTTAAGCATTTCCTGTTTGCCGTATTCCAATAGAATAGATTCAGTTACGGCAAGGCCAAGTTTAGCCATGCGTTCTGCAAGCCATTTAGGCACATACCCATAGTGTAAGGGCAAATCCGCAGAACCCGCTCGCTTCATCATAATGCTAACGAAGTTAGCAAATAATTAGTGAACTACCCGTTAAATTTTGGCAACACAGGGCATCCGGTCAACCAATTAAGGCGCTTTTATTACCGCCGCTTTTTTCTTTCTTTTGGCTGCAATCTTCTCAATGCTTAAACCTTGCACTATCACAGAAAATACTACAACGAAATAAGTGATCACTACAAATAATTGCCCATGGTGTTGCTCATTAAGCGTTAGTGCCAGGGCAATGGAAATGCCACCCCGTAAACCACCCCATGTTAAAAACCCAATGGTTTTTATACTTATTTCCTGCTTAAGCCTTATCAGTAAGGCCGAAAGCCAAAGTGAAAGGAAACGCCCGGTTAATACTACAGGTATAGCCATTAAGCCTGCAATCCAATAGCTTTTAAAATGTTGTATCAATAACAGTTCAAAGCCGATAAGTACAAACAATATTATGTTTAGTATCTCATCAATCAATTCCCAAAACTTATCAATATAGTCACCAGACACATCGCTCATTGCATAAGCTTTTCCATAGTTGCCAATAAATATACCCGCGGCCACCATTGTCAACGGTTCGGATATACCAAGGCTTCTTGCCAATGTATAACCTCCTAAAACAATCGCCAGCGTTATCATTACTTCAATCTTATAGTCGTTCACTTTTTTCAGGGCCCTTAACCCGATAAAACCGATTGCCACACCAAGTGCAAGGCCACCCAATGCCTCGGTAACAAATATTTTTACAATTTCCCCCGCATTAGCCCCGTCGTTAGGGTTGTGCAGGGCATGCAGGGTGGTAAAGAAAAGAACCAGTGCTACCCCATCATTAAACAATGATTCGCCCGATATTTTTATTTCAACCGATTTTGAAATATTTGACTCTTTCAAAATAGCAAGTACCGAAATAGGATCTGTTGGTGAAATAAGCGCGCCAAACAAAAGGCATTGTAAAAAAGGCACAGGTATGTTAAGCAATGGCAATATAAAGTATAAGATAGCCGCAATTGCGAACGATGAAATGGCAACACCCAATGTTGAAAACAGCATAACAGGCAACTGCTGCGAGCGCAGGTCTTTAATGCGTATTTGTATGGTGCCTGCAAACAGCAAAAAATTAAGCATCGTACTGATGAACACCTGGCTAAAATCTACAGAGTTTATCAATGCCGTTGTGCCATCAAAAAGCCTTGGAAAAATATCACTGGTTATCATCAGTAACAACGAAACTACAATTGCAATTACCATTACACCAATACTGGTAGGCAACTTTAAAAACCTATGGTTAAGCACTGCAATAGCAGTAGCCAGCACTATAACGATTGTGATGATATATTGTACGCTCATTCGTTTTTACCCCTCGTAAAGTAAATCATTAAGTCTATATACGCCTGTGGAAGTATTTGCTCAACAAACTTGCAACTGTTTTGTTGGCATAAACTTTTTATCTTTAGCCTGTAAGCCGTTATATGAGATATTACACCATACCACCACCTGCAAGCCTTGCGCGCTATATTCGTTGCTTTTGGGTGCTTGAGAATGATGAAGCTTATATATACCGCTCTATCGCTGACGGTTCTGCCGAAATGGTGTTTCATTACAACGGTGTGTTTGATGAAATAATGCCTTCTCTCAAAACAGAAAAATCTTTCACTTCCGGCATCCACGGCCAGTCAAGAAAAGTAAGAAGGTTTATTATAAACAAAGCCTTTGGTATTTTTGGCGTGTACATCTACCCGTTTGCTTTAGCACAACTTTTCTCAATCCCTGCTCCTGAACTTAGTGACGAAATGCCTGATATAATAACAATCTTAGGCCAGGAAGGCAAAGACCTTGAAGAAAAGATAATGCTTGCCAAAAACAACCGCGAAAGGGTGAACATTATGATTCCTTTTTTTGAAAAGCGGCTTACGGCAATTGAAAAAACAAACGATGGTGTTGAACATGTTATTAAACAGGTGACACAAACAAACGGCATGGTTGATATTAACAAGCTGGCCGATAATTGCTTTCTTTCCAGGCGGCAGTTTGAACGCAACTTTAAAGATTATGCTGGTTTTAGCCCCAAGCTTTATGCACGTATCATTCGCTTTCAATCCGCCACAAAGGAATATGGCAATAAACATAAAAGCCTCACCCAAATTGCTTATAACTGCGGCTACTATGATCAGTCGCACTTTATCCACGATTTCAAAGAGTTTTCCGGCTTTCATCCCAAAGAATATTTTCATGGCAAGCCCGAAGGCATGCACTACAGGGATGTAAAGGAAGTGTTATCTTAACCTTCTTTGCCCCTTTACAAACAATGTCGCGTTTTTCCTATTTTGTTGCATGTTATACATTCAATTTTGTGTGATATTAAAACGAAACTATATGACAGTTCCAAAAGAGTATTTACCGGTAATGCCTTACCTTATTATTAAAGATGCCTACAAGTTTATTGACTTTATGAAGGCCGCTTTTAACGCTGAAGTTCAATACCTGCACGAACGCAGCGAAGGCGTTATAATGCACGCCGAGCTAAAGATTGAGCAAGCCGTTATTATGTTTTGCGATGCAACAGACGAATACCTTCCATTCCCCGGCAGCGTTTTTATGTATGTTGAAAATGCCGACGCTATTATCGAAAAAGCCCTTAAAAATGGTGCAATTTCACTTCTTGGCATCGAAGACAGGCCTTATGGCCGCGGTGGTGGTTTTAAGGATGATTTTGGCAACCATTGGTGGGTAAACACACCGCTCGAAAAGCAACAGTAACCATATAGTTATTGTTGTAAAGCCAGCTTGTAGTATCTTAGGTGTATGCACCCACTTAAGAAACTACTGCCGCTTGCTTTTTGCTTCTCATGCTGCCTTGTTTTTGCCCAACCTAAAACAGATGCACTGTTGAAAGGCATTCTGCAAAGCAGCCATGATACAACATTGCAGCAGGTGCTCGCTCACCCTGAAACATACCGGCCGCAGATCATCTATACGCAGATAAACCGGGACAAGAACAACAACCCAACATTCACCAACTACTATTACAATGTTGATTCACTGTTGTACTTTAACCCTGCATCTACCGTAAAGCTGCCGCTGGCTTTGCTTTCTTTAGAAAAGCTTAACGGAATGCATGTACCCGGTGTAAACAAGTTTACTTCCATGCAGTTTGATACCGGCTACAATACCCTTAAAACCGAGTATAAGGACAGTACTTCGCAAACTGGCCTTCCATCCATCGCCCAATTTATACGAAAAGCTTTTTTAGTGAGTGATAACGATGCCTACAACCGTATGTACGAGTTTGTAGGCCAGCAAACCACTAACCGCAGGTTGCATCAACTGGGCTATACCGATGCCCGCATAAGCCGCCATTTTTACCGAATGACGGTTGACCAAAACCGCCACACAAGCCCTATCAGGTTTATCAAGGATGACGGCACTCTGATTTACGCCCAGCCACCCGCATACAATACGGACTCTTTTGACTTTAGCCACATCAACAAAATCGGCATTGGTTATATGAACAGTAACGACAGCCTTGTAAACGAACCGATGGATTTTACGAAACACAACAACGTATCCCTGTACGATTACCAGCAAATACTGCAAAGCGTTATGTTCCCTCAATCGGTACAAGCCAGTCAACGCTTTAATTTAACAAAGGAAGACTATGCCTTCGTGTACCAATATCTTTCTGAGTTTCCCTCTGAAGCCAATTACCCTAAATACGACAGTGCCACTTATTACGACAGTTATGTTAAGTTCTTCTTTTCCGACAGCACCCATACCACCATGCCACCACATATGCGCGTGTTTAATAAGGTTGGCTGGGCTTACGGCTTCTTAACTGATATATGCTACGTAGTTGACTTTGAGCACCACATTGAATACATGCTTACAGGCACCGTTTATGCCAACAGCGACGGCATTCTTAACGATGATAAGTACGATTTTGAAACCGTCGCCCACCCGTTTATGTACCAGGTTGGGCAAGTTATTTATCAATATGAGCTGCAACGCAAACGCGCTTACAAACCCAACCTATCAAGCTTTATTATCCCTTACGAAAAGCGCATCCTCGATGCCCGGCCACTTATAAAGCAGGTTGATAATTAGGGAGATAAAACAAGTTTAAGAGTTTCAATGTTCAAGAGTTCCAAATTCATTAGCTCTTCTTCCTTTTTTATCATCATTGCTTATACTCACTTTTCCTACCTTGAACATTGAGTGTTGAGCATTGAATATTGAGTGTTTGTGCCCTGCGTCATCTGTCAACTAACATCTGTCATCTGCTCAAAACCTCACTCCAAACCTTTCCCCCACCTTAACAAGATCCTCCACCACACTCTCCACAATCGGTATCCCTTGTTTCATTCGTATTTCTTCCATTTCCCTTTCAGGGTCGCCGGGTATTAAAACCCTGTCATAACCATCGGCAGGTTTAGCCTGCCTAAACCTGCTTATCCAGTTATCCATGTGATACTTAAACTCATCAGCCGGCCGAAACGCATCTACCCGCATAGCCCCAAAAAAATGGCCCAGGCCCACACCAGGCATATTCTCCGGCATCGGTACGTATGCCGGGAAAGGTGGCGCCCAAGGCCCATAGCTTGCGCCACTTAGCACCGCCGAGAATATATCCACTATGCTGCCCAGCGCATAGCCTTTGTGGCTGCCATGCTCCCGGTCGCTGCCCAGCGGCAATAAAGCGCCGTTCTTCTTAAGTGCGTTGGCATCAGTGGTGCTGTTGCCATCCACATCCTGTACCCAGCCAACAGGCGTATCAGCGCCTTTGCGCTGCAGTATTTCCAGCTTGCCGTTGGCGGCGGTGGTGGTAGCCAGGTCAGCCACAAATGGAGGTTGTTCCTTCGCCGGAATAGCCACCGCTATAGGATTGGTGCCCAGCATCCGCTCCACGCTAAAGGTGGGTGCTACAAGCGCGCTGGCATTGGTCATGGCCATGCCAATCATATCATGGTCAAGCGCCATCATGGCATGGTAGCCCGCAATGCCAAAATGGTTGCTGTTACGCACGCTTACCCAGCCTGTGCCCACCTGCGCAGCCTTCCTTATAGCCACCTGCATGGCGTAAGGGGCCACAACCAGGCCAAGGCCGCTGTCACCATCCACTACGGCCGTACTCGGTGTTTCGTGCACGATGGTTATATTGGGGGTGGCGTTTATACGCTTCGCTTCCCACAGGCGCACATAACCGCTAAGGCGTGCAACCCCGTGGCTGTCAATGCCGCGCACGTCGGCGCTTAGTAAGGCTGTGGTGGCCGTATCCGCATGCACATCAGTGCAGCCCATACCTTTAAATACGCCGCTGGTAAAGCTGTATAACTGTTCGTATGTAAATACCTGTTCCATGGATGCAATATAGTTAAGCGCAGGCATTTTGTTACCCCAAAATCCGTCGGTGCAGGGAAGAAAAAGGAGGTAAAAAGAGTGGACAAAGAAGGAAAAAGGGAGGAAAAAGGAGATTCTGTGTTAAGTACCAAGAACTATTTTTATTAATTTTGTGCTTTAGGCGGCTTTA
>FTJK01000892.1_pt3 | contig 10688 bp, 11 predicted proteins | sample 1658811 | NCBI WGS metagenome assembly FTJK01 (sample SAMEA3914857, study PRJEB12502) | metagenome | biome: forest; material: soil | place: USA | collected 2011-06-22 | depth 0.1 m
GTTCAAAAAGCGTCCGCAATTGCGGGCGTTTTTTATTATTTATATTTATCGCTTCAAAAAAATTAACCTTGATGCAAAACATTAAAATAGCCACCGCACAATTTTAATATAAAAGGGCTGATAAAGCCAGGCAGCATATAATAGAAAATGCCCCGCTTTTAGCGAGGCATTTCTTTTTTAGTGGAGGGTATGCAGTTATTTTACAGCGGTTGTCGCTTGAATTTTATTAAATTAATATTTACTTGGTATAAAGGCTGTTTATATCCCGGTAATCGGATGCTGGGTTGCTAAACCAATCCGTATATGATGTGCCCCCGCTTTTGGCCCATTCAAGAAAATGCAGGTATGCCTTGTTGATACTTGTGCCTTCCAACGGGTATGTAAAAGTGCCGGGAAAGTTTAGAGCCCAGGGCCAGTTGCTTGTTGAAACGTAATAAATGCCTTTGGCAGCGCTGGACGCATCATCGCCTGTGCCAAGCAGTTTTAAATTAGCCAGATCGGTAGGTGCATTACCAGGCAGGTGTATTTCAATATCCCTGTGTTGGTTGCTGATAAGAAACGGGTTGAATGGCGCTGTGCCTAATGCAGCGATGGTTATGGGTGCTGCAAACTGAACATATACATGCGCGGTATCGCCTGTTACCTTTGGCAATTCATTTTTTGTATTGATAAAATAAGCACCGGCGAAATTATTAATAAGGTCCTGGTGATTATCAAATGGAATGATAACGGCTTTAGCCTGGCCCGCTTCAACACCATTTGCCGCCAATTTAATGTAACCAGATTGGGTTTTTTGCCCGGTTACTTGTTTTATTAGGGCTGGCGCAAATGGAAACTGCACGCCAAAGCCATTTTGAAAGCTTGCGCCAGCTGCCTGCACCGCATAGTCGCCATACAGTTCTACAACCTGGTTTAATGCGTTTGTTACATAGTTATAACGGTAGTTAACTACAAGGTCGTTCATATCATAATCGCCTGTTGCAGGCCAAAGGTCTTCAAAGGCAAGGGTACCATAAGTATTTTGCGATGGGTAGTAATTATTATACGCACGCGTGGCATCTTTAGGGTATTGGTCAAACACATCGGTAACGCCGTCCCCGTCACTATCCGTCGGTTTATCGATAGGCAGCACATTTGTAGTGGATATGGCTGTAATAGGATTGGCAGACGTATAAAAAACGGCATCATTAAAGTCCTGGTCGCAACTTGCGGAGTTGCGTGGCACATCTTCAAAACCGATGAGGTACAATTTATCGTCCGTATCATTAAGCAAAACGCTGTGCTTTTTTAAAGATGCATCTGTTTCAGGGTTAAGTTTTGTATCGCTATAAAATTTGGTACCACTGGTGTTAACCGCATTGCCGCCAGCCCAGCCATTTGCAAACAAAACAAACCCAACGGAAGTACCCGCATCAAATTTGCCAAGGCTTATCTTATCTCCCGAGCGCATAGTGCCTCCGCTGCCAAATAATGACGCGTTTGGAAACATAATGCTTACTGAAGTTATATCCGCTGCGGTGGCAGGCGGTGTAGCGGTAGGATAAGTATAAAACCCAAGTGAATTAACATTGCCGGCGCCTTCTGATACAAAAGTTACCCAAACTTCAGAGGCCTCTACAATACTTATGGTACCGGTAGCATTGTCCGTAAGGTATTGCGGGTGTGTTGTTGGCAGGGGTTTACTTTCCGGCAAGGAAGCATTGATAAACGAAAGAAGGCTTGTGCTTATAACGTCTGATGGGCTTACCAGGTATTTTGGGCGGCCGCTATTATCTGTGTTGCCCATGCTTATATATGTAGTGCCCCCAAGTTGCCCAAATGAAGAAACTGTGCTGCCCGCTGATGTATTTCGGCCAACGCTAAACTGGTTTACCACTACGTTACCGCCTACCCCGTTTGCACCGCCTATTGTAGCAGTAACAACCCCGCCGCTTATATAGGTTTTTGCATTGCGTACAAGGCCGGTATATTTTGCATCTACCAATACTGTATCGGTGATTACAGGCAACATAAGCATGCCGGTTACATTACCATTTTTATCACTCAGGCCCGTAAATAGTGCGCCTTTTTCATCAACATTGCCATTTTCAAGCACCTGCACATTGTTATACAGGCTTACGGGCACACCTGCAAGCGGCGTATTATCGGGGCCAAGCAATTGTATATTAATGCTTACCTGTTTTGTAGTTTGATATGTAAAGCCATCCGGCGCTATTTTGTTAATAACAGGTGGAGGCGGAGTAACAACAGGGTCAGTGCCAGTTTTCTTACAAGCAACTGCAGATATGGCAGCCAGGGCCAAAATTGTAAACTTGCGGTTCATTAGATAGGATATTTGTACAAAGATATATTGGTTCGCCACGTGCCTGACTATCAAATAATTAAATTAAACTGATATTATTAAAATAGATTAAAAAAATATTTAAGTAAAATTAAATGCGTATTAAGTGATTATAAAAGGACTGCATACTTGTATTAAAAGCCATCGTTCAAAGAAGGGGAGGTCTTGCATTAATTCAAATAATGAGAAAATTTTTTATTGGTTATCACCCGGCAAGGCCTGCGGTTGAGCCACGTTAATGGCGTTTGAACCGCCGAAAAGTTTACGAACCAAAAGCATTATGGTTGTAAGATACCAGCCCGCGTTAAAGCGGTCATCAATTTCAGGCAGTAACATAAACCTTACAACTATGATAAGGAAAATTGTGATTGCAAGTGATTGATCGAAATTAAGTTTGGATGGTTTTGATGTGGTGTTTATAAATACAAATGCCAGCAATAATAAATAAATAATTAAATTACTGAAATATAACCCGGTAATCAGTTGTGAAAGGGCGAACCGTACACAGCCTGTAATAGAAAAACCACTGCCAGGGTGTGTGCCCAAATGTTGGGCAAACGAAGGATAAAATAAAATATTCCACCCGTATTTAATACAGCTATAGCTAATGGTGAAATAAACCGCAACAAAGGCAGCCGCCATAAGCGCGTATTGCTTTTTTGAAATTTTTATCCCCCAATTTGTGGTGATAGCAAGCAGGGTAACCACCAGGAAGCAGGCTACAATATTATCTACCCTTGCGAATATTGAAAGCAGTAAAAAAAGAAACACCGGAAAAATCTTTCGCCGTTCCAGGATAAAATACATGGCCGTAAACAGCAAAAAAGAAGACAGGCAATCGGGGGTAGACAGCTTGGCAGAATTAAATAATGCCGGCATAAGCATTATAAAAATGCTGCATAAAATGGCGGCATACATATTAAGGTATTTGGCCAGCCAGTAAAACAGTAACACGCCTGTAAAAAAATAAGCGATCACCGATGGCAAAACAGTTGCCGCAGTTAACGATATTCCCGCTTTATAAAATACATAAACCAGGCCAGTGTATAAAGGCTTAACAGTGTAATACACAAGCTGCTTATTAAACGCCGCGGCGTCGGTAAGCATTTGTTTTCTCACGGGATGCAAAGTGTCAACAAGCCGTGCGTACGCGTCTGCAGGCACATGCCGCCTTGCTTCGTCATAAACCTTGTTGTGTATAACTACAGGGTCGCTATTTTCTGCTCCTTCCACAATGGCCATATAGGCAAGCATATCCCAATTGTAAAGCGGTTTTTCAAAAGAATATAAGCAGGAAGAAATAAGGAATAGAGAATATAAACCACAAGCAATCCAGTTGCTCATCAATATCTTCTTAAAGCGAAGTTCCTTTGGTGTGTTTCCCATCGGGCTTATTTAAAATAGTATAGTTAGCGCCTGGTAATGCAGGATAATCTGTGACTTGCCATTAAAAATTGAAGATAAATTTTATTTTACAAACTGCAATTTAACAGCCTGCTAAGTTTTACAGAACCCTGGCGTTTGTTACTGTACTGCCGCGTTTTCAGGATATTTAAATCTGCCAGGCCTCCTTGCTGGCTCGTTTCAACATTACGTGAAAAAAGTATCAAAAACAATTTTTAAAAGGATGATTTTGGTCACACAAAAATGATTTATGGTTGCCCAATTTTACACGTTGAAGCGTTTGGTACCCAATGAACAAATAAAATAATTACTATGAAATTTTTAAAAAAACTCTTTGGAAGCAATACCCCGGATTTTAAAAAATTATTAGGCAAAGGCGCACTCGTTATCGATGTGCGCTCACCATCTGAATACCTTTCAGGGCACATAGAAGGCTCAATAAATATACCGCTTAATAAAATTCAGGATGAGCTTGCCGGTATTAGAGAAAAAGCACAGGTTGTAATAACAGTATGCCGCAGTGGTGCAAGAAGCAGTTCGGCGCAATCGATATTATTGTCCGTAGGCATAGAGGCGTATAACGGCGGCCCGTGGGAGGCACTCAAAAAAAAAATTGGCATAAGAGCTGTTTGAGCGGCCTGCGTATTATACATGCACAACCTGTTAGCCATACGGTTTACGGGCGCAAACGGCTTTTTGTACGTTGCAGTGGTGAAATCATTATTTGCGGGCACCTGGCTTAAAACAACAATTATCTTCATTATTAAACGCGTTAATAATTATTGTATGGAAAATGAACATTTTTATGACGTATCGGTAACATGGGACAGGGACAGAATGGGCACAATGACCTCAACAGTGTTAGGGCCTGCGTTAGAAGTGGCTACACCGCCGGAATTTCCCAAGGGGATGGCAGGAATATGGTCGCCCGAACATTTACTTGTTGCTGCGGTTAACAGTTGCCTTATGACCACTTTTTTGGCAATTGCAGAAAACTCAAAGCTCAACTTTAAATCATTTACTTCAGAGGCTTCCGGCAAACTTGAAAAAGTGGAAGGAAAATATATGATAACAGAGATAACACTTGAACCTGCAGTAGTGGTAGAAAACGCTGCGGATAAAGAAAGAGCAGAAAAGGTTTTGCAAAAATCTGAAGCGGCCTGCCTTATTTCAAATTCAATAAAATCAAAAATTATTTTTAAACCGAATGTTGTAAATGCATAAAGCAATCGCGTAACCTGTTTTAGCCTGCAGTTATTGTGCTGGCACTTAAGTCAGCCAGGGCAATTTATTTGTAAAAAACATGACCATTGTCATTTTTTAGTTAACGATACTATTTGAATTTTGTAGCATGAATTTAGGAAACCAGGATAAAGCCCTTGAAAATTTGCTTGCTGTTCAGCGGGCATTGGATATAAACATTATAATGTCGGTAACAGATCGTAAAGGAATAATTGTTTCTGCTAATAAAAAATTTTGCGAGATATCGCAATTTGGTGAGTCCGAACTGGTGGGGAGAAGCCATAACATAATAAACTCGGGCTATCATAGTAAAGCTTTCTTTACCGGATTATGGAAAACTATTTTAGGGGGCAGTGTATGGCACGGCGAAATAAAAAACAGGGCCAAAGACGGATCATTCTACTGGGTTGATACAGTAATAGTGCCTGTTTTTGATGAGGATAAAAAAATACAGCAATTTCTGTCCCTGCGTACTTTGATAACCGATAAAAAGGAAGCTGAATTGGCCCTTGAAGAAGTAACTTTTACAATCTCGCATAAAATACGCCAACCTTTGGTAAACATGCAGGCCTTAATTATTCTCAGTTCAGTGGAGGGAACCTCAAACGTAGAGTTAAAGGAAATGGCTGCGTACATGCAAAGCGAACTGGACAGGATGGATGCACTAACAAGGGAGATGGCGCTGGACCTTGACAGGTACAAAAAAAAGTTAGCGTTTAAGCCAAGGTAGCTGTCGTAACCCCGCTCACCTGTTTTTTGCGTAATTTATTATTTGACCGCCGGTGTCGGTCCAATGGTGATTTGCGCCATAGCAGATATCTCCGGCTAAAAAGCAACTGATTTTTATGCCGGAAGCAGTAGATTCCCTGCATTCGGCAATATGCTATTCGGCAAAGCGCCATGATTTAAATCATCTTCTGCATTAACCTGTGTTATAATCTGCCGGACCCCGTGATGGTAATTTAGCATTTTGGAAAATTTCAACACAAATAAATAATATCCCGCATTGTTAGCAATTTATACATTATGGATACCAGTTTCTTTCAATACATGCAGCAGCTGGAATTAATGGCTTTTTTTTCCGGATATCCTTTAATATATGCGGTTGTTAATTTTGCAACAGGTAATCAACACGATAAAAGAAATTTTTGGGGCAGAAGCGCTGCGCTTTTGCCTGTATCATACGCATTGGTGGGTACATTATACCTGGGCCTGCAGCTAAAAAATCTATTTACTGACCCTCCGTCTGTCGAAAGCATACAATTCAGCACGCAGCTAACATGGTTAGTTATTTGGGCATTGCTTTCAATCACCTTCTGGATACCAGCCCTTCGCAGAAAACCAGTATTGAGTTTACTGCATAGCCTTGTTTTTTTCTTTTCCCTCCTGCGGGATTTATTCCTGCAATTCATATCGTCATCCGCCGATGAAAATATCATAAGAAATGATATGAAAATATATACTGACAGCCTTTTATTAAACCTGGGTTCAATTGGCTTTATAATATTGCTGTGCTTCATATACAGCTCGTGCAAAAAGCGTTTGGTTTCCTCATAAATAGCCAAATATCCCCTTTCCGTTTTCTAAAAAAACCGGCATCGTGCCATGTAATGAAAATACATTGTTAGCCGCCTCGATCTTAATTGAAAAACATTGCTTGGATGCCCTTTGATAAATATCATTTTAAGCTATGACACAAGTCATAAAAGTTAAAAAATTACGCAAATAAATTTGTGCTGTCTTAATTAATTAATCACTTCAAATATTTATTATGAAACTGTTTAGAAACAAAATGTTGATGATCCTTCTTATCTTGATAAGCGGATACGGTTATATTGCCAGTTGCACACATAAGGACATTGTTCCACCAGATCCTGCATCAAACGTGGTGGTAATAAAACATGGCAACGATATCCTGTTTCCGGGTAATATGACACCCGGTGATACAACAAACTGGAAGCTTGACCAGGTGCATTGCAGCGTGCTATGGTCAACCTCTTACCTTGGCGCAGCAGGGTTGCTTACCGGCCGGTTTAACTGGTTTGGTATATCCAATGTTACCCCAGGTCAAATGACAACCTATCCCACTGCCGGCCAACCCCTGGTTGACAGTTCATGGGCATTTAATGAAAGCGACCCGACCAAAACCTTTTTTAACGGCTATGTTCAAATAAACACTTCCAATACAGGTGAGCCAGGCCGTGATACAGGCTGCAATATTTCAGCATTGGGCACCAGCAAAATTATACCTGGCATGCAAAACCTTAGCGTTGGTAATCTTGCCCTGATAAAAACTACCAAGGTAGAATTTGACCCCAGCAGCCAGGATTATATTGTAACATTTAACCTTACATGGCAGGGTAAACTGGCTGCACCGTTAACACAATCGCTGAAGGGCAGGTTAAAGTATATACCTAAAACACATGTTACCATCGGCACAGCAACTTATGGTGTATTCGGGCTTCAGCTAAGTTTCCAGTTTAACTGCAGGGATTACGGAGTAGTAAGCACCAGCATTGGGGATAATGTAGCCATACAGGTAAACGTGAACTTTAATAACAAGTAGTAAATAAAAAAATTACCATGAAAAAGTTAGTATTCTTCACAGGGCTTGTTATAGTAATTGGTGTGGCTTTATCTGTTACCGGTTGTTACAGGGATGTTATCGTTCCGGCGGTAGCAACGACCAAGCCGCCCCAGGCCGTAAATTTCAGTACTCAGATAGCGCCAATTTTGGCAGCCAATTGTGCAAAATCCGGATGCCATGTCCCGGGTGGTCAAATGCCCTATATGGACACACCTGAGGCTTACAAAGACCTTATAAACGGCGGGTTTGTTGATATAATTGTACCAAACCAAAGTATAATATACCAAATGCTAAATGGGCAAATGCAGCAGTATATTCCGTCCAATGCCGACATACAATTAATTTACGACTGGATTAGAAACGGAGCTCCTAACAATTAACCCGTTATAAAAAATTATACAATGAAACAATATATAAATACAACTAAATGCCGGTTTGTTCTGCGGTTTTTTATAGCGGCCTGCGCGCTTTTACTGCAGGCATCGCTTAAGGCCCAGGATGGCACTGCTGCCCCGGCAAATGCAATAACCAAAGCAAAAGCCAAACCGGTAAAAAATACATTTCAAAGTACCTTGCTTATTGACGACCAAACGGTAATGGTGCCCGTAAAAGGAACTTTTGCTATGGAGATCATGCACAGGCTTGGAACCGTTCAAAATGGCTCGGAAGATGTATGGGGCCTGTTTGCGTCAGCTAATATGCGTATAGGGTTCGATTATTCCCCCGTTAATAACTTATATCTCGGCACAGGCATTACAAAAACTAAGATGCTGTGGGACGGAAGCGCCAAGTACGCTCTGTTAAAACAAACTAAACACAAATATCCTGTCAGCATTACCTACTATGGTGATATAGCTTACGATACAAGGAAAGATCCCAATAAAATTCTTTTCACATTCGGCAGCGACCGGTTATCTTATTTCAATCAAATAATGGTTGCAAGAAAGTTTAGCGATAAATTTTCGCTGCAGGTATCGGCCAGCGTATCACACCAAAATTCAGTGCCGGGATATTACACGCAATATGATAGTGTTGCAAAAGTAAAATTCCAGGCGATGCAGTTTGATCATATTGCAATGGGTGTTTGTGTAAGGTATAAACTGACTGAAGGAACAGCCTTTATAATTGATTACGACCAGCCGATTACCAAGCACAACGAAAACAACCCAAGCCCTAACGTGGCTTTCGGATTTGAGTTTAACACAAGCGGCCATACCTTCCAGCTTTTTGCGGGCAATTATGTTCTGCTAAATCCGCAGCAGAATAATTTGTTTAACAAAAACACGCCGTTTAGCTATACCCAAACCGACGGCACAAAAAGGAGCGGCGGCCAATTTGTAATTGGGTTTAATATTACGAGGTTGTGGAATTTTTAAATGAAATAATTTATTATGTGAGGTTTGATCTGTTCTAAACATTGAGAGGGCACTGAATTTAATTTAGTGCCTTCCTGTTTGTTATTACATTCAGCTTTCAAAATAAAAATCACAGACATAGTAAACGATCATAACAGTATGAAAAAAAGATATGTACATACTGCTGTCATTATTTCAGCGTTGATATTTTTTTTATTCATTGCCTGCGTAAACAATAATGGTACCGGTAAGAGCGGAGCAGACACTGCAAAGGCAGCAACAAAAGCCATCCCCAAACAAAAACCCGGTAGCACCTACCAGGATACACTTACCGTAATTAAGCCGGTTGCGGTATTTTTCTCCCCGGATTCACTGCAGTTGCAAAAAATAAAAGCGCTGCTTGATACCGGCGTTTACAAAGGAATTACGCACGAATATGAATTTCAACAGCATTACACCCATGTACTAATTGCAAAGCAATGGCCGGGACTGAAAATTTTAGAATCCAATCATTACCGGTACATCAGTTTTACTAAAAAAGACGGGGCCACTCAATATATAGATCTTAATTCGATCGGCGATTTTTATGGGTTGCTGGTATTTGACGGCAGAAAAAATGCTCTTACAGTTGACATGACAAATGCAGAAACACAGATTTCGTTTTATATGAAATGATAATGTGAAATACTGTTTCTTTCCCATTAATAGCTCAAATTGTATTTGCCTGCAACTGCATTCTATAACATTTTATTTCCACAAAAAACATGATTAAAGTCATGTTGACAAACTGCGGATATCAATTTAATGCGCCCATATTCAGCCTAATTTGCATCAATAAATAATCAATTCACTATTAATAACAAGAAAATTTGAACAAGATGAAAATTAAACTTATTCCAACTATTTTTCTCACTATCACCGGCTGTATGTTTATTGCCCTTAGCGGGTTTAAGCCTTTTTACCAGGTAAAGAAATGGGAGGTGCCTGATAAATTTAAAACCATGAAAAGTACAGTTGCTTCTAATACAGAATCTATTTCTGCAGGCAAAGCTTTGTGGAGCACACATTGTTCATCCTGCCATGGTAAAACCGGGCTGGGGGATGGCAATAAAGCGGCACAATTAAAAACACAGCCAGATGATATGTCAAAAGCGGATTTTCAGTCGCAGACTGACGGATCTGTCTTCTTTAAAATATCAGAAGGCCGGGACGATATGCCAAGTTTTAAAAAGAAAATACCCGACCAGGAAGATCTGTGGAGTCTGGTGGTATTTGTGCGCACACTAAAAAAATAATTTGCCAATAATGAAAACGAAAGAGGGGGCTGTCTCAAAAGTATGGGACAGCCTCTTTTTATTCGGGTAGGTGATGGAATTAGTTTTCGTTTACGCGGTTCTCAGCGCCTTCATTTTGCTTTTGAGACAGCCTCTTTTTATTTTACAGGTATTCCGGCAAACCCCTTAAAACGCAGTTATGGCTTTTATCATCTGTGCATGTGATTAAAGTCATGTATTTCATTTTTATGGGCGCATAGCTTTACGGTGTACTTAAAGTTAAAAATATGATGAACAGCGATATTGAAATAAGTCAAAAGCCATCGCCTTCGCGAAGAAAGTTTGTGAAAGGTATCGGCATGTTATCAATGTTTGCAGCTATTGCAGCAGCCATGGGTTTCCGGTTTCCCGGAAAGAAGGACATCATTGCCTGCGGGCCCGGTGAAAAAAAGAAAACAGTTAAGATGCTTACACAGGATGGCACG
>FTJK01000632.1_pt6 | contig 10686 bp, 11 predicted proteins | sample 1658811 | NCBI WGS metagenome assembly FTJK01 (sample SAMEA3914857, study PRJEB12502) | metagenome | biome: forest; material: soil | place: USA | collected 2011-06-22 | depth 0.1 m
TAGGTAAAATAATTGTTGGTATTAAAACTTGTGCTTTGCGAAATGGTGAGCTGCCCCTTGCCAATGCCCTCACCGTCAATTGTTTCTTTTCCAGCAAAAGCCTCCTGGTAGAGGCTATAGAGATCCACCCCAAATTCCGAACGGAAACTCAGGCTGGGCAATATACTATAAACCGCGTATGCATTACCAATAGTCCTGGTGGTAACCTGGTGATCTGAATTGAACTGGGCATCATACAAGCCATTGGGATACAGCGTGTTGGCGTTCAGCTTGCCTGTAGAGTCGCGCAATGGCGAAATTGGCAGCTGGGCCACCAGTTGGCCGGGGGTTGAAAACGCGTTATCGTTTGTAACCCTGTTAAGCTGCGAGCGGTCAACTGAAACATCAAGACCGAGCGTTAACCTGTCAGACGCCGTATGTTCAATATTCATTCTTCCGCCATAACGGTAAAACTTATTAACTACTACAATAGCATCCTGGTCGGTAAATGTTCCCGACACAAAAAAGCGCGTCTTGGCATCGCCGCCTGTTGCAGAGAGGTTTACCTGTTTGTTTTGCGCATTATGATGGTAAAGCTGGCTCTGCCAGTCGGTGTTTACTGCACCTTTTCTCCAGTCAGTGCCTAACGAATATTGATCAAGCACCGCTTGTTCGTAAAATGTCTTATAGGCCTTAAGGGCGGCTTGTTCAGTTGTAAATCCATTGTCGCCATTTATAAAGTCTATGTGTGCATCATTTATGGCAGCCTGTTCTATCAGGCTTACATACTGTTTTGCGTTTACAAAGCTGCGCAGGCGTGCCGGATTGCTGTAGCCATCATTAACATCTAACTGTATTGCCGTTTTTTGGTTATTCTTTCCTTTTTTTGTGGTTATCAGTACAACGCCATTTGCCGCACGGGCGCCGTAGATGGCGGAAGCTGAAGCGTCTTTTAATATTTCTATGGATTCAATGTCGTTTGGATTAATGTCCGCTAACGGATTGCTGGGGTCATTTGTGGGATCCGACTGGCTGATGCTTTGAATAGGTAAACCATCAATTACATATAAAGGCTGGCTGCTTGCTGAAATAGACGAGGTACCACGTATTTGCACCTGTATACCCTGCCCAAGCTTGCCACTGCCGGATTGAATTACAACGCCTGCGGCTTTGCCCTGTATGGCTGATTCAAAGCTTGGGGCCGGGAAATTTTCAATGTCTTTGCCGGTTACCCGCGCGATGGACCCTGTAACATCTCTTTTAACAGCCTTTCCGTAGCCCACTACTACAACCTCGTTAAGGCTGCGCTCACTGGCAGTAAGCCTGGCAATTACATTATCCGATACCGGTATCTCCAGGTCAAGGTAACCTACATACGACAATACCAATGTTTTGCCATTGGCCGGAACCGCGATAGTAAACGTGCCGTCTTTTTGGGTTTGGGCGGCCCTGTTTAAACCTTTTACACGCACAGTTACGCCCGCTAAGGGTGTGCCGTCTTTTATGTCGGTTACTGTACCGGCAACTGTTTTTGCCTGTTGTGCCAATGAAGCAGATGTTGCGAACAACAAAATTGCCATTAGTGTAATAATGAATTTCATACGCTTAATTTTTGTCAGGTTGGTTTATATATGATTGAGCAGAAACAAATTGCGCTGTAGCTGTTATCGAAAACGCTTTTTATTGTTAGCTGTATGCGGTTGTTTTGATTTAATCATAGTGACTGTTAAACTTAACTTTGACATGCAGGTTAAAAAAACTGCTGTTTAAAATGCGGGTTAAATAACCCAAGCGGGATTTATAATAACTAAAGCCAAACTTTTTAGGGATGGAAGAAATTTGCTGAATGCAATTCCAGGTAAATTCAATTGGCAACAGTTGTTAATTATTGATTGCCTTGCGCAGGTTTATCCTAAGGGTAATTACTACCCGGTCAACTTCAATAAACACTTTCAACTCGTGGCTTTGGGGATAAATAAGTGTTAGCCGTTTGCTTATATTTTGCAGTACAATACCACGGCCGGAATACAGTGTAGAGGTATCCCCGGGTTTGCTCCAGTTAAGCGTCATATTAAAAACGCCGTTGGATATTTTTATGTCTATTTCCAATGATTTTCTTTCAAGAGAATGCAGTGATAATTGTTTAAATGCATTCTCTGCTACAGGGAGTATGATGAATGGGGCAATTTGTTCCGGCGTGCCTTGTGAATTGATTTTTAAAGTAACGGACACCCTGTTATCGAGTGCCATCTTTTCCAGCTCAACATATTCCTGCAATAATTCCAGTTCTTTATCAAGGCTTACTGAAGACTGATTATTGTCGTACATGGCGTACAACATCAGGCTTTTAATTTTTTTGATCATGCCAGCTACCAGCAAGGGCTTTTCGTTCACCAATATTTCTATCCTGGTAAGTATATCCGCAAAAAAAACGGGTTGTATCTGTCCATTGTCAATTAATGGCTCAATCTTTTTCTTTTCGTTCTTAATAAGGTCAAGTTCCTGTTTTTTTATGTGCCAAAGCTTGCCAAGCTTGATGGAGGCAGCCAAACAACCCTCCATATTTATTTGGGGAAACAAGTTAAAAAATTGCCATGAAAAATATTTGACATTAAAAACTTTATGCCCGTACGGCGGAGGGAGGCCGTCTAACCCGCGTAATAACGGCAGCAGATAAATAAAGTAAACCTGGAATGCAAAAAAGTACACCACGCTGAAAAGCATCCATAAAAGCACCATGGTTATGTAACGCCCATTGTTTAAAAAGCGCGGCAGTAAAAAATAGATAATAGCATAGCAATAAATCATATCCAGCGGAGTAGAAACCACTATCTCGAATAAAGAAGGAAAAAAAGTGGAAGAAAGTGCGTAACTCGGGTAAAACTGCATCATTGAGAACACCGTGTAATACAATATCCACCCCAGCCAAAAAAGAGAATGCCTGGCTAAACGAAAGTTACGGCTGTTAGAAAAAATAAGTGAATACGTATTCATGGCCGGATAAAAATAATAATTACATTTTAATAGTTAAGGTGTTTGGCATGGGTTACGTGAAGATAAAGGGAATATCTGAATTGATATACCTGCAAAAAAATAGCAGGTGGTTGAAACCACCCGCGTCACATGAGAAAAATGAGAAAATTTTACTGTATTTTGACAATAACTTATTATTAAGCGTTTAACTTACACAGCACTAAACTAACAAGCCTTATGTTACCATAGTGTATAAACTGCCTAAACAAAGATTTTTGTATTCCGAAGTATGATTTTGGAATTCTGAAGCAAAAATAACAAGCGATCGAAACACAGTCTTTTTTTCTTTGGTGCCGCAATTTAATATTATTTTCATTAAGTCGATGAAAATGATAGACTTTTATTCGTTTATCCTTGAAAAATGCCGCTTCAACAACAATTAACTTTTCTATTACAGATATTATTGAATAATTGCGAAGTTCTTCGTAGAAAGGTCCCTAAATAGGAATCCCGCGAAAAATCACAAACCATGAAAGCGAGGCTAACTGTACTTGAGAAAAATAGATATTTAAATGACGGGCCCGTAAAATTGCTTGCCATACCGGTATTGGGGATACTAATCCCCAACATCACAGGCATCATAACTCACGGGCGTTATAGTACCGGTGAAATTATTGCCAGTTATTGTTTTTTCATATTCATAGCGTTTGTTGTTTGGGAGGGGAACGTACAATTGATGCGGGTTATTAAGCGAAAATACAAATGGGGGCACAGCAGTTATTATAAAACCGTACTTGCGCTGTTTTTCTCCAATGTTATTTACTCTGGTATCTCATCCTCGCTGCTGCTGCTTTTATGGCTATTCCTTTCCCGGGAAACTTATACTAACTGGCACCCGGTTGTTTATACCGCACTTATAATAATTGTAACTTCAAATCTTGTAACCAACACGTATGAGAACTTTTTTTTAAACCAGGAACAGGTAAACACACTGTCGAGGGTGGAACAGCTAAGCCTTGCCAAAGCACAGGCTGAACTTATTTCGCTTAAAAACCAAATTGATCCGCATTTTATATTTAATTCCCTTAATACTCTGTCGTTTCTTATATCATCCAACCCCCAAAGTGCAAAGCTGTATAATGATACGCTGGCCAAAGTATATCATTACATTTTGCGCAATAAAGATAAAGACCTTGTAGTGCTGAGAGAAGAGATAGAATTTATCAGTAACTATTTTTACCTGCTTAAAATACGTTTTGACAATTCCATCAACATGACCATCGAAATAAATGATGTAGATGCCGAAGAATTTTTGATACTGCCTATTTCGCTGCAAACGCTGGTGGAAAACGCAATAAAACACAATGAATTTACTGATAGTAAACCACTTGGTATTTATGTATCTGTAACATCAAATTATGTGCTCGTAAAAAACCCAGTAAACCTTAAAACATACCCTGTAGCCACATCGCGCATAGGACTAAATAATTTAGACAACCGGTATAAACTTATTACCGGCCGAAGCATACTGATAGATAATCATTTGAATTTTTTTACCGTTAAATTACCAATTATAAACATGGCTGTATGAGAATACTAATTGTAGAAGACGAAAGGCCTGCGGTTGAGCACCTGATAGAATGTTTTACAAACCTGGATGAAACCACCAGAATTGCCGCTTCCACAGGAAGTGTAAAGGAAACTATTAAATGGCTGCAGGAAAACCCTTTGCCAGATCTTATTTTGATGGATATTCAGCTGTCCGACGGGCTTTCATTCCATATTTTCGAGGCGTTTAAAATTGAATGCCCTGTAATATTTATCACCGCCTACGATAAATACCTTACGCAGGCGTTTGATTACAATAGTATTGATTACCTGTTAAAGCCGATTGATGAAGTTAAACTGGGTGCGGCCATTAAAAAATATAAAGCGCTGCAAAACTATTTTGTAAATAATTACTCGTCCCTGTTTGAATACCTGAACAACCAGAATAAAAAGAAATCAAGGATAATTGTACGCAAGGGCCTTGAGTTTCAAACTATTAAAATAGAAGATATTGCGTATTTTTTTACCGAGCATAAAATTGTTTTTGTTGTTGACAAAAACAATAAAAAATTCCTGGCTGAAAACAATACGCTTACCGAGCTGGAGGAGGAACTGGACAATAATTTATTTTTCCGTGCCAACCGCAAGTATATTGTAAATGCCAATTATATAACCCGGTTTAAACCGGTTGACAAAAGCAAAATAAGCCTGGAATTAAATGTAACTGTAAATGAAGAAATAATTGTGAGCCAGGAAAATGCCGCCACGTTTAAAAAATGGATAAACGAAATATAGTGAGGAGTTGACAGGTGATCGTTGACAGATGACAGGCGGAGAAGATGAAAGGTAGCTGGGAAAGCAACTTAATTTTTGCCAAAAATTCCGGCACTTTTCACTTATCCTATTGCATATTGCCTTGTATTCAGCTTAATATCGCTGTCAACTGTTATCTAACAACTGTCATCCCCAATTAACCTATCTTTTACAATACCATGACATCTGCCGCTTGTAATTACATGTAGATACATTAATTTCGCCATTCCAAATGTTGCAGGTATTAGATATATTGAAAGTGGCGCACCGTAATGCAGTTGAGCCCAGTATGAATTTGCTGCACATGAAAGAGCAGCATATACCAGGTTCAATCCAGTACGTTATACGCCGTTACTACCCCCAGCAAACCTGGAACAGCGATGATACGGGTATGCTGGTGTACCACTATAATGAAAGGGTTGCCAGCGAAAATTTTCTCGAACTACGGTTTTGCATTAGCGGCAACAAATACTGTTTTGAAAAAAGTTGCGCCCAGTGTGGTGAGTTGCCTACGCAAAACTGCAGTGGCAAACACGATACAATTGATGTTTTTTCCTTTCATTTTTCTTCTACTTTTTTAAACCAGTTTGTACATAATGTAAAACTGAGTAACCGCAAGGATGAAGTGCTGGCATTTAAGCACCCCAACTCGTTTACCAAAATATTTCCGGTTTGCAGCCGCAAGCGTATGGCACTGGATGGCTTGCTTAACCACAGCTATACCGGCGCCATGGAAAATATTTATACCAACGCTAAGGTGCATGAGCTTTTGTTATACAGCCTCGAATGCCTGGTTGACGAAAAAGAAGAGGGCTTTGCCTGCAAATTTTTGGCGGATGAATTTGGCCGTGAACGTATTTACCAGGCAAGGGACATATTACTGCAGCACATTGGCGACCCAATTACTATAAAAGAACTTAGCCGCAAAGTGGCTATGAACGAATGTTATTTAAAAAAAGGCTTTAAAGAAATATTCGGCACCACCATATTCGACTTTTACCAGCAGCAAAGAATGGAACATGCCAAGTACCTGCTGTATGAAAAAGGCTTAAGTGTTACCGACGTTTCTGCACTGCTGGGTTACTCCTCCATTTCACATTTTTCCGCGGCCTTTAAAAAGCACACCGGCTTAAAGCCCTGCGACCTGTTGCGTTAATTACCGGCCATCTTTTCCCGTTTAAGTAAATGCTATTCCGCATTGTATAAATGCGGCATTTTAATTAAGCACATTTTTGTTTAAAAATAATATGTGCACTTATCATACGCTATATCAAAACGAAGCCAACGGGTACGCAATTAAATGCTTACAGTGTAATAACATACAGCTTGCTTTTGGTAATGCATGTATTACTTTTCCGGTTGCGGACTTTCCGTCTTTCTTCACTGAGATAAAAAAATTTGCAGAAAATCTATCCCATACAGTGGCAGTGCATGCAAAAATCATTTATATACCTACACCCTGCACCGATGTAAAGCTTCTATTGTCGCACGCGCAATTAAATGCACTGGTAAATATGCTTGATGTTACAGATACAGAATTAAAATCGCTGCACTTGCTCTCATTTTTTAAGCGCCTGGATTGGTAATTAAGCGGGGCTATACTGCGGAACGCTTCTAACCCCGCTCCTGATCAAGGGGGAACCTTAGATGTATTTTTAATGAAAGCTATTTATGCGTGGTATCCTTATGTGTAGTGTCCTGCATCATCATGTTGCTGGAATCGGTATGCATAGTTGTATCAGGCCCCACTTTTGTCGAATCTGCATTACTGTTATTTGAGCTGTTGTTGCCGCATGCAGCAAATACAGCCGCAATTGCAATTACGCAAACGATCTTTTTCATAATTAGCTTTTAGTTTATATAATGAAATTTTTATATGCAATAATGTTGCCAAACTTTGGTTAAACATATATGCACAAAGAAAACATAGGTGAAACGCAGATTTATTTAAGGCTATATTTTCAATATGTACTTATATGAACTATGTGCCTATGTGGTGAGAATTAAATAACATATTTTTGTGCAAAATACTCCAACATGAGAACATCATTATTGCTTGCGTTATTGTTAGTTATTAACCTTGCATGTTTTGCCCAGCTTAAAACACCTTCACCAAGCCCCACACAAACCATACACCAGGATTTTGGCCTTGCCGCCATTGACCTGTCTTATTCAAGGCCCGGTGTAAAAGGAAGAAAGATATTTGGCGACCTTTTACCTTTTGGCCAGGTATGGCGTACAGGCGCCAACAACGCTACCACCATTACATTTGGTGATGAAGTTGTAATAGGCGGTACCAAGATAGCCCCTGGCAAATATGGCCTTGTATCCATACCCGGCAAGGATTTATGGACCATTATTATAACAAAGCAAACAGATATTACAAATTCCGCAGCCTACAAAAAAGAGAATGATGTGGTACATGTGTCTGCCCCTGTAAGAACAATGAAAGATGCTGTGGAGACATTTACCATGGAGTTTGAAGAAGTAAAACCAGGCAGTTGTTTATTAACTATTAAATGGGAGAACACAGCTATAGAACTGTTAATAAAAACCGATGTGGATACCAGGGTAATGGAGCAGATAGACACCGCAATTATAGGCAAAACCCCGCCATATTATGCCGCGGCCCAGTATTATTTTAATAATAACAAAGACCTTAAAAAAGCAAAAGAGTGGACTGTAAAAGCTACAGCGGAAAGCCCTGACGCTTATTATATGTTTTACCTGCTTGCCCAAATTGACGAAAAGCTTGGCCAAAAAGCAGAAGCTATTGCTGCTGCAAACAAATCGATTGAACTTGCAAAAAAAGCGTCTAACCCTGATTATGTGGCGTTGAACGAGAAGCTGATAGCCAGGTTGCAATAATTGCGCGGTATAAATGCGTTAGCCGCCCTGCCGCTACAGGGCGGCTTGCTTTTTTAACCAATATATCATAATCATTTAAGGTTATACACCCCCGCTTTTTTTATAACTTTGAAGTAACCCCGCCGTTTTAAACAAGAACCTGACTTTTTGTTGCAAAGTCATATTAAGTAACAGATAAACGTAGGTTATGACGAACAGATTTGAAGAACTATACCTGGAAGCAGAAGCGGATATACGCAACAGCAGTTACCACGATGCCTTTTTGAAATATGAAAGCATTTTGTACGAAGAGCCAGGCTATGCACCTGCTCACAACTCCATGGGCTGGATATATAAAACCCAGTTTGACAATTATGAAAAGGCGAGGATGCATTTTCTTGCAGCCATGAAGGCAAACCCTGCCTATCCACATCCATATTTTCACCTGGCAGCTTTATATGCCGACCTTGAGCAATATGATGACCTTAAAAAGCACCTTGCAAAATGTTTAAAAATACCATCGCTTGATAAGGCCTGGGTATATTACCGCTATGGAATGATAGATGAGATAAATGGTACATACGATGATGCCATAAAAAACTACAGGTCAGCCATATTGCATTGTTTCAACAACGACAAAATAAAAGATTACCAGGCAGATATTGACCGCTGCAGAATAAAGCAGGAGATAGCGGAGGGCTAGCAGTCTGATAGTCCCCGTCTACAGGCATAATCCAGCTCTTGGTCAACGACGATGGTGATGACATTGAAGATTTTTCAAACTTTAGGGTCAGCCCAGCACCCTCCTGCCTTAGAAAAAAAATAACTAAGCGTATTCCTGCACTAAGTTTTGCAAGACTGTTCGACGACAGTCTTTAAAAGTTGGAAGAACATCACCAACTAAAACACTTCTGGATATTGCTTTTCTATTTGGTAGTTGATTAGGATTTCTTGAAGGGATTAAAAAAACCAATGCCCCATCATCTCGCCATTTATCAAATGTAAAGTGCGTACTGTTGCGAGTTGTGTGTAGAATATAGTGTCCACCATCTAATAGAAGCATCCTTAATTCCTCATAGAATTCGTTGTTCATACTCTTTTCATTTAAAAATAGTATAGAATTATGAAAAAAACAACTGAAGAAACATATCAAATGTTAATTTTTGGAGATCCAACTAATTTACAATCTTCCCACCGTTTGCCCGCCCTCCACCATTATCACCTGCCCTGTTGAGTAGGGAAAATCGCCTGTGGCCAATGCCTTAACAGCCTTGCCAACATCTTCCGGCAGGCCCCACCGTTTTTGTATGGTAAGGCCTTCGGCAAAAAGCTTATCGTATTTAGCAGTAACACCTGCTGTCATGTCCGTCTTAATAATGCCGGGCTGCACCTCGTACACGGGAATATTAAACTCGCCCAGCCTTGCCGCCCAAAGTTTGGTAGCCATCGCAATACCCGCTTTTGACATGCAATACTCGCCACGATTTACGGAGGCCACTGTTGCCGAAACAGAAGATATATTGATGATGCAGCAAGGGTAGCCGGCATCCTGCTTCTTCATTTCCACCAAATAATTAGCCACCTGTTGCGTAAGGAAATAAGGGCCTTTAAGGTTAATACCCAGTACATGGTCAAAGCTCTCCTCCGTTGCTTCCAGTATATCCCTTCGTTCTTTAGGTGCTATGCCTGCATTGTTAACCAACACATTAAGCTGCCCGAATTTGTTAAGTATCTCAAGCAGCATATTTTCCCTGTCGGCTTTTACAGAAACATCGCCCTGAATATATTCCACTTTTACACCAAACGCTTCAAGCTCTTCCAGCACCGGCAGCACCGCTTCCTTGCCTTTAACCCCGTTTATTGCAAGGTTGAAACTGGCCTTTGCAAGTTCTTTCGCAATGCCCAACCCTATGCCGCGGGACCCACCTGTTATTAATGCAGTTTGTTTCATTGATCAGTTTAATTAAACTTAAAAAATGTACTTTAGCTAAAGCCAAGAATCTACGATTGTATTTTGCCCCAGGCCTAAAGGCTTGGGTTATGTTTTGCGTATCTTTGGTATTGTCACCAACACATTTTGCTTATCGTTGCAGGTGATAACACCTGCAACGGCGAGTCCAAAAGCACCACACCAATATTTTTAGGAAGCTCATGATATTTCAACAAGTTTATAAATCCCCTTTAGGGGTAGGGGCGTTACAATGCAGTTACCTCCACCCACTCCTTCTTCGCCCAGCTTTCCAACCCTTTTTCAGCTAATTGCACACCCTTTACACCTTCCAGCAGCGTCCAGCGGAAAGGGTCATTCTTCACCACATGTTTAAGAAACAACTCCCACTCCGCTTTAAAGGCATTATCAAAAACCTCCTGCTCGGGCACCTTGCTCCAGCCTTCATAAAAATCAATGGGCTGTTTTATATCAGGGTTCCAAACGGGTTTTGGGGTATTGCCATAATGCTGTGTCCAGCACTCGCGCAACCCCGCAACGGCCGAGCCTTTGGTGCCATCTACATGAAGGGTAAGCAG
>FTJK01000310.1_pt3 | contig 10652 bp, 6 predicted proteins | sample 1658811 | NCBI WGS metagenome assembly FTJK01 (sample SAMEA3914857, study PRJEB12502) | metagenome | biome: forest; material: soil | place: USA | collected 2011-06-22 | depth 0.1 m
CGCCGCAGACTCAGTAAATGTGAGGTTATGATTATTAATGTAGAGTTTATTTTTACGATTGCCGGTTGGCATGTGCCCGGAGGAGCAAACATATATATCCAGCCAGCCATCGCCGTTTACATCGGCAAAAACGACACCTGTATTCCATTTGTCGTCTTCAATAATGCCGGCGGTTTTGGATATATCATCAAATTTAAAATCGCCTTTATTAAGGTAAAGCTTGTTGCTGCCTGTATTGGATGTTAAAAAAACATCGGGCAATCCGTCATTATTTAAATCGCCTATTGCAACACCGCCACCATTGTAAAAATTCCTGAACAAAAAGCTGTTTTCCTTTTTGCCGTCACTTACGTTGTTTGTAAAATCTATACCTGTATTACTCATCAACCTGAATAAGGTGTCCTGTTTATTCGTATTGCAGGAATTGAATATTACAAGCGACAAAAGAAAAGTGTAACCAAAAGGCCGATTCATCAAAACAAATTTATGCAGCACAAAAAAAAGAAAGGCCAATTTTCATTGACCTTTCCAAAGTTATCTATAAATATTAACTACAAGTTTAGTATCCAGGATTTTGCACAAGATTAGGATTTGCAGCCAATGCCTGGCTAGGTATTGGTGTAAGCAGGTATTTAGGATCGTCAGTTGGTTTGTACTGCCATGTTTTAAGAAACACGCCAAAACGTATTAAGTCCGTCCTTCTTGAGGTTTCCCAATACATTTCACGGCCCCTTTCGCCAAGGAAGGTAGCACCATCTTCAACATTGCTTGTATTAACCAAAGACAGTGAAGCCATTGGTGCAGCATGCCTTGCAGCCCTTAAACCATTTACAAGAACCAGCGCGTCAGCAGCGTTTGAAGTGCGTAGCTCAGCTTCAGCAACCATCAACACTACATCTGCATACCTTAACAGAACGATATCATTACCGGCAGGGCCTTCATAATATTTAGTACCGTTTGTAAAATCAGGAGGATATTTCTCAACCCTTATACCTGTAACTTCCAAGTTTGCGCCAGTTTCTTTCATGTCGCTTGCGATTGTTGGATCGAAAGCTAAAGGAGCGCCTTTCCTGTCTTTTAAAGCAACACCCTTTTCATTGTATTGCTGGCCAATCATCAAACCCGGCTTCTGTCCTGAAAAATTGGTAACGCCAAGATAGTATTTACCACCAATCCTGTCATCAGCAGCAGTATCAGCATATAAGCCGCTTATATTGCCACCTTTAAACTGCGTAACGCCAACCATTGGGGCTACTGCGCCAAAGCTGTTATAGAAGTCGCTAATTGTTGAGAAGCCATTCCATCCTGCATTTGGATTATAATCAGTTTCCTGGTTATAGTGCAGCGTCATACACCAGCGTGCCTGCGGGCCGCTGTTGTTAGCAGAGTTGCCGGAAGCATTAGGGTATGTAAAAATGTTTTCAGTAGAATTACCATTAACAGCATCAAAATTATGAAAGTAGTTGCCCTCATACTTATAAGAGCCACTGCTGATAATTTGTTTACCTAACGTAATTACCTGCTGCATGTCAGCAGCGTCAAAAGTTGGAGCAGCCCTGTTAGCCCATGCACCCTTATTAAGGTAACATTTCATTAAAAGTGCCTTACAAGCTGTTTGTGTTGCATGTGTAGGGCTATTATCCGCCGGTAAATCAGGTAATGCAGCGGTTAGTTCGCCTATAATAAACGTAGCACCATCTGCTGCATTATAAACTTTTGGCGCGTTAAGCAAATTGTCTCCCGGATTTCTTACTGGAAACTGGTTATAAAGGTCAAGCAGGAAATAAAGCGCGTAAGACCTTATGAATTTAGCCTCGGCAGCCTGCTGCTTGGACGGGTTAAACCCGAGTACGTTTGTAGCATCGAAGTTTATCTTATTAAGGTTATTATAAACACTTAATACCTGGCCATGGTCGGCATTGAAGGTATGGTTATGCAATACGCGCCATACGCCGTTATCATCCCAGTCGCCACCCCTTGTTGGAACCAGCGATTCATCGGAAGTGTTTTCTTCCAGTGAAAAAACCTGGTCCTGGCCGGTAAATGGCCCGCCTAAATCGTTATAGGCTGCCTGCAGCAGCAAACCAACACCCGCAGCGCCCAATGCTGTGGCAGCCTGCTGGCTCGTTAAGGTATTGCCTAATTTCTCGTCCAGCTTAGTGCAACCAACTAAGGCAGCAGATAAGAAGAGAGCAGATATAATTTTATTATTCTTGATCATATATTATTTATTTTATTACAATTACAGGTTATAAAGAAAAGTTTAAACCAAAGGTTATTACCCTTGCGGTTGGATAAGGAATATATTCTATTGATCTTGAAGGATAATTATTATTGCTCTTGTCAACGTTAACTTCCGGATCAAAGCCTGAGAATTTAGTAATAACAAACAGGTTGCTGCCACTAACAAAAATATTCAGATTTTTAACATACGCGCCAACATTGCCAACCGGGTAAGATATTGTAGCATTTCTTAGTTTAAAGAAATTGCCGCTTTCAAGAAACCTCTGACTTGCAGCAACAGGGCTTGTTGGCTTTTCAGCAGAGTTATAAGCGTTCTGGTCAATGTTCCTTCCGTTGGCTATACCTGAAATATTGCTAACACTTGTTGCTGTATTGTTGTATACCAAAAACCCGCCACTGCCTCCACCATTTAAGGTAAGTGTTATTTTCTTATAAGACAATGTAGTGCTTATACCGTAAGAGCTGCTTGGGTTAGGATCGCCTGCAAATACCGGGTTATCACCAATTTGCTGGTTACCATCCTTGTCAAATCCATTGAATGGTTTAAGATAGTATTCATTAACAGGCTGGTTGTTGGTAATTGCCTGGCCTAATGTACCAGATACACCCTGGCCGTTTATCTGGCCTGTTTGTATCAGGATATTCTTGCCGTTCTGTGTAAAGTTCTTCAACAGGTTTTTGTTGTTTGCATAGTAACCTTTAATATCCCATGTAAAGTTCTTATGGTCAACAACTGTAAAGCCTAATGATACTTCAATACCATTGTTGGTTAAATTAGCCGGTAGGTTTATGAAGTATATAGCCGCTGGTGCCGGTTGAATAGCAGTGCTTTGGAAAAGTATGTCGCTTGTATTCTTATTATAATAATCTATAGTACCGTAAACCCTGCCGTTCTTTGAAGTGAAGTCTAAACCAAAATCAAATGATTTGGTAGTTTCCCATTTCAAATCTGGATTGAAAACGTTGGTTTGGCTTGCACTGTTATAAGCACCAAAAGCGAATTGCTCTTCTGCTGCGCCTGCTGGAAACTCCTGGTTACCTGTGATACCCCATGAACCCCTTAAGGATAAGTTAGACAGCATAGTGTTGCCTTTCATAAAGCCTTCGTTGCTAAGCACCCATCTTGCACCTACTGAAGGGAAGTAACCATATTTGTTGTTTGTACCAAATTTGCTGGAACCATCAGCCCTCATTGTTCCTGTTAATATAACCTTATCAGCATAGTTAAACACCAACCTGCCGAAGTAAGACTGCAGCTCGCTTGTAGGAGCTACATATACGTTTGGCGGAGATTGTGTGCTTCCGTTCTGCAACATAGAAGTATAAGGAATGCCAATCAAATTCTGAGATTGGTTGGTATTAAAACCACTGGCAGCAAATGAATTGTTTGAATAATCAGTTTTATAGTACTCATAACCTGCAATCGCGTCAAGCCTTATATCTTTTGTAAGGTTTGCGTTGTACTGCAGTGTATGTGTAAATGTTTGGGTTGTAAGCCTTGCACTTGAAATATCACCAACACCCAAGCCAGATACACCACTTACGCCCTGTAAGAAACCATAAGTATTTGTATTTCTAACACCTGTGCTGTTATTGATAGCAAACAGAAATTTATATTCCAAGTTAGGTAATATCTTGTATGCTGCGCTAATATTTGCCAAAACAGTATTTACACTGGCAACATCATCATAAGCCTTTAACTCAGCATCAGGATTGCCTGAACCATTTGCAGGGTAAATAAAATTACCGCTTCCGTCTGCAAATGCCTGGGTTGGATTCCACTGTAAAGCAGCGCTTACAATGTTACCAACTGAACCCGCATCGTTAGAAACCGGAACTATACCTTCAGTAGTGTGGCCATTGATAAGGCCGAAGGATAATGTGAGTTTTTTATCCAGAAATTTATACTGGCCATTGAATGTTCCAATATACCTGTCTAAGTGCGAGGTTTTGATTGTACCCTGGGCTGAAGCACCAAGGAACGAAGCGCGGAATTTACCGTTTTCGTTACCACCGCTTAAAGCAAGGCTGTAATTCTGTGTAAGTTTATGGTTAAATATTTCGTCCAGTGCATCTACGCTTGAACCTTTGTCCTGGCCTGATACACTGTATTTACCTAAAGCAGTTTTAAATTGGCCTGCAGTAAGAATGTCGAATTTTTTCATGTACCCGGCATTAGCACCGTAGTTAAACCCGGCTTCAAGTTTTGCTGCGCCTGAAGAACCTGTTTTTGTAGTGATTGCGATTACACCGTTAGCGCCGCGTGAACCGTAGATAGCAGATGCGGAAGCATCTTTTAAAACGTCTATACGCTCAATATCAGCAGCGTTTATAAAGTTTAGTGGGTTGGCATCTGGTGTTGCACCAAACGTTGCACCTGGGTTAGGCCTTGCAGAACCACCGTCCAGCTCAACGCCGTCAACAACGTATAAAGGGTTACTAGAAGCACGAACAGAGTTATTACCCCTTATTTTAGTAGTTACAGCACTACCTGGCTGGCCGCCATTGCTGGTAATATCCAAACCGGCAACCTTGTTTTGAAGTAATTGGTCGGGCGAAATAACCGCGCCTTTGTTAAAATCTTTCGAGCTTATTGAGGCAATAGAGCCCGTAAGATCTTTTTTGCGGGCTGTACCATAACCAATAACAACAACATCAGACAATTGCGTGTTGTCAGCAGCAAGGCTAACAGTAACATCTGATGATGAAGTGATATCAACCTCCTTTGAAACATAACCAACGTAAGAAACCACAAGTGCTGTGGCTGAAGACGGCACAGTAATCTTAAATGCACCGACACCATCTGTGGTAGTGCCACCGCGTGAACCTTTAATGGTAACGGAAGCCCCGCTAATAGAAGCACCTTTATCGTCGGTTACTTTACCATTAATTATTTTGTTTTGCGCCCAGGATTGCTGAAAGATCAGCATAAACAACGGACATAAGAGGAGTACTCTTAGCAGACGAGTTTTAGTCATAATAACAAGCAGTTTAGTTTATAAAAATAGGTATTTTGTGTACATCTTACACAATTGTGTTAAAATTTATCTTTTTTTAATCTGTCAAGCCAAAATTATTTTTTTAAAATGACACTCATTTAAACCTTAGTGCTGCACGAAATCTTTAACTGGTTTAAAAAAAGAAGGAATGTTCTTTACTCGATTCTGTAAATACCTATGTACCTGCATAATGTAAATAAAAGAACATTCCTTACAACTGCCAATTTATAAACAACCTATGATCTGAAAACCCTGATTTGAAAAAATGCTTTACCTGTGGGTTAAAATAAGGTTTGTCCGCAATACCTGTAAAACATCCATGTTGTACACCGGGCTCGGGGGCTTCCTTATCAAACAACTTTGTAAAATTCACATTTCCTTATCAAATTAACTTCATCTGTATTTGCTTTTTCTTCAACTGTATTAAGCTAAAAGCTGTAATTTAGGGCACAAGTTATCCTAATACAATGAAAGTAGAGTTTGAAATAATCCACCCCGACGAAGGCAGCTCTTTCAGGCTGCTGCACCAAAAAGTAGATGCGGAGTATTATACATGGTCGTATCACTATCATCCTGAATATGAGATAGTTTGCGTGCCTTTTGGGCGCGGCACACGCCATGTGGGAAACCATTTTTGCAATTATGAAAATGGTGACCTTGTTTTAATTGGCCCTAATTTACCCCATTCCGGCTTTGGTTTAAACGCTTATTCGCTGCACGAAGAGGTGGTTGTGCAAATAAAAGAGGACGTTTTTACCAACTCTTTTTTAAGCCTGCCTGAAATGAGCGCGATTAACCGCCTGCTTGAAAAGGCGAAATGCGGTATGCATTTTAGCGGCCACACCAAGGAAAAGCTTACCAAGAAACTTTTGTGCCTTTCAAAACTATCGCCTTTTGAACGGTTTGTAGAACTTGCCTGTATTTTGGAAATGATGGCCAACTCAGAAGAATATGAATTGCTGAACCCTGAAATTATGCTGCCTGCCGCCATGAAAAAGAACAGCATACGGCTGCAAAACATTTTTACATACGTGGAACAGCATTTCCAGGAGGAAATAGATATACAAAAGGTGGCGTCGCTTGCAAATCTCTCAGTCCCGTCCTTTTGCACCTATTTTAAGAAGATAATGAAGGTAACCTTTACTGATTTTCTTAACCAGTACCGCATTCAGCGCTCGTGCATTTTACTGCAGCAGGACAAAACCATTGCTGAAACATGCTTTGAATGCGGTTTTAATAATGTTACTTATTTTAACAAGGTGTTTAAGAAATTTTTGAATATAACACCATCGGAGTTTAAAAAGGAGAAGGTAGTGCCTGTAAAATAGCGCCTATTGAACAACTTTTTCAATCCGTATACCTGAATTTAAAATATTTTGCAGGGGGTCTTCACGCATGATTTGTTGTAACATTACCGTATAAACACCTTTTTTCAGTTTAACAGGCCGGTCGGTAATGCCAAGCCTTTGTTCAATTATGTCGTCCATTGCTGAACCTAGCCAGCCATTATTGTTTGCAAGTACAAAGGGAACCTGTTTTGTTACCGCGGTATCGCCGGCTGCAAAAGACGTTACACTAAGCCAAATATTATTATACCTGTATGCATCAGTATGCCTTAGCACAAAGTAAACATTGTAGTAAGCTTCAGTATCCTGTATATCAAAGGTAAAATTCAGGCGGCTTGATGACGGCCATGCATGGTTTGAAAATGCCTCCGTCTTTTCAAAAACGCCGGCTGTGCCGCAAGCCTGAAGCAACATGCCACATATAACAATCAGCAGAAGAACGCTTTTTTTCAATGCAGAAAAATTATGATCACAAAATAATATTACAGCACATTAAGTATTTGCTCTTTCGCCTTTTCCAGCTCATCTTTCATAAGTACAACTGCTTTTTGCACCTCGGCATCATACGCCTTTGAGCCGGTAGTATTTATCTCCCGCCCTATTTCCTGTAATATAAACGATAGTTTTTTCCCTTTTACTATTTCCTTTTCCTTAAGTATAGTGCGAAAGTAATCACAATGGTTTGTTAGCCTTACCCGCTCCTCGCTTATGTCAATTTTCTCAATATAATATATCAGTTCCTGCTCCAGCCGGTTGGGATCGTAGTTTTCCTTGCCAACATTTTCTTCAAGCACCCTCTTCAAACCATCCTTAATTTTTTCGCGGCGCCTTGGCTCAAGCAAAGCCACGGCCGTTTGCTGCTCCTCAATACTGTTTATACGCTCAAGCAGATCTTTTTCCATACTGTCGCCTTCAATCTTCCTGTGGTCGTTCAACTGTTTAATGGCCTGTTTCAGTAAGCCTTTAAATGCCGCCCATTCGTCTTCGTTAAGCATATCCGTGCTCTGTGTAATTACATCAGGCAATTTTAATAAGGTGCTTAAAATATTGTCGGTATTTATCTGCAATTCGGCTGCCAGTTCAATCACCTGTGTATAATAGGCCCTTAATAGTTCAGTATTTATAACAACTGGTTTTGCACCGCCATTTTGCTTAATGGTTATTGTACATTCTATACTGCCACGCATAAGGCCTTCGTTAAGCACATTGCGAACATCAAATTCAAACGGTTTTAGCAGGGCGGGTAATAACAGCCTTATATCGTACTGCTTGCCGTTAAGTGACCGCACCTCTACTAAAAAAACCTTTTCGCTTATGGTTTGCTCTGCCCTTCCGTAGCCCGTCATTGAATATAACATGGATATGATTTAATGTTTTGCAAAGTAAGCAATGTTTGTGTTGCTTTTGACTATGATATTATAAATTATATGTAAGCCAATGGCATACCGGTAAAAACAAAGCCGCCCTTTTTGGGGGCGGCCTTGTACAGAAAAGCGATTTGTATGCATTACTGCACCGTGTAAGTATTGGTTATAAAATTAACATCTATTGTATAAGAACCGGTTGTTGCAGGGCCCGGTGTGTTCGATCCCGGTACTGCGCCATCGGCCAGCAATGCACCGCCTGTTGCGCTGGCACCGCCAAACTTATGGTCCCAATTGCCGTTTAACGGCAGGAATAAGTAGCTGCCGGTATTGCTTAGCTGCACTGTTATTTTAAACTCAGCCGGGCCTACCTGGGTAAACTGCTGCGATGGAGTTGGCACAGGATTGTTCCATCCACCTGCAGTAGCATCGCCCACTATGTACAAATTAGCCGGGCCGCTATAAGGCGTAACTGTATAGGAATTTGTTGAAAAATTTACGACGATCATGTATAGCCCTGTAGTGCCGGGGGCTGGTGTATTGGACCCTGGAACATCACCATCGGCCAGCAAGGTACCGCCCGAGGCATCTGCACCACCATATTTATGGTCCCAGTTGCCATTTAAAGGCAGGAACAAATAGCTTTTACCCGCGGTGAGGTTAACTACAATGCCGTACGTTGACGCATCAATTTTTGTAAACTGCTGAGCTGGCACCGGAACAGGGTTATCCCATCCACCTGGTGTTGCATCGCCTACAATATAAAGATTTGGCGGAACAGGCACCGAAGTAACGGTGTAAGTATTTGTTTGAAAGTTTACTACAATTTTATATACGCCGTTTGTTGCAGGGGCAGGCGTGTTAGAGCCTGGCACCGCACCATCTGAAAGCAGGGTGCCTCCGGTAGCGCTTGCACCCCCATATTTATGATCCCAATTGCCATTTAAAGGCAGGAATAAATAACTGTGCCCCGCGGTAAGGCCAATAATAAGGCTGTAGGAATAAGCATCAACTTTGGTAAACTGCTGGGAGGGTGTAGGCACCGGGTTGTTCCAGCCGCCTGGCGTTGCGTCCCCTACTATATAAAGATTAGGAGGTACAGGCGCGTAGGTTGTAAGGCTTAAAACAAATGTGTCGGAATAAACCAGGGGATTGCTGTAAGAGGTACCGAGGTAACTAACTACCCTGAATTCAACATTTTTTGTTGAGCCGCCAATAACACCTGCGTTAATAGCAGCAGTATTAAGATCATTTTCTATGAAAGATGCATTTAACGAAGCACCATATTTAAACATCTGGGGGGTGGCAAACTTGCCGCCCACAGTATCCATCTGCAATGCATAGTTAATAACATTATTGCCATAAATGCTTGCATTCCAGTTAAACGATATGGCCTTTGACGTAGCATCGGGCAGCTTTAATACCAATGCAGCAGCCGATGAAGGTGTAATTTTTATAGGCACCAAATAAGGCGTCATAGCAACCGTTACCACGTTTGATTTGTATTGCTCGTTGTTGTTGGCATAAGATGAAGTAACCCTTATGTCAACATTAAAAGCCTTGCCGGCAGTAAAACCGAAATTGGCCAACACGTTATTAAGGGTGTTACCGGTAAATGTATAGTTTAACGGGCCCTGCACTGTAAAAGCAACTTCCTTGCTAAAGTTTCTTCCCGCAGAATCAACTTCTATTACAAATTTTTGCTTTGACGAGTCAACCGCATAGCTGGGGTTTGTCCAGTTAAGCGTAAGCACAGCTGACGAAGAATCAGCAGGCTTTGGGTTTATAGCTGTTACAGAACTGGTTAAAGTAACCGCTGTGCCATTACCATACATAGTAAGCGCCGGTTCTTTTTTACAGGCCGTAAAAATGGCAGCCATGCTTACAACACATAAGATAAATTTTATTATATTTTTCATACCACATTTTTTATTGGGTGAGCCAGGAATTTAATAGCTTGTTCCGGGATTATTGTTTGGTTACACTAAATTTCCCCCTTTGAAAATCTACATCTATTACATACGTGCCATCGGCGCCCGGACCAGGGAAGTTATCACCTAAGTCGTATCCAAAATCGCCACCTGCATTCAGGCCGCCTACTGTTTTGTTGGCTACAGCATATTTATGGCTCCAGTCGCCGTTTACCGGAATGAACAGGTATTCCTGGCCGCCAAGCAGGTGTATGGTAATGGTATATTCTGTTGAGCTTACCTGTGTAAATTGCTGGGTTGGCACCGGAACAGGATTGCCCCAGCCACCATCAGTTGCACTGCCCACCAGGAATAATTTGCCGCTGGTTGGAGGCAACACTTTTGGCGGGATGGCATAAGGCGTTGCAGTAAGTGCAAGCACATTAGACGCCAGGGGTACTGAACTTGATACCAACATAGAAGTTACCCTTATTTCAATTGAATGCGAAACATCATGCTGTAACCTTAACTGGTTAAGCAGGTAGTCGTTAAACGTTGATTGAGTAAGCGTTAAGCTGAGGTCTTTACCTACCGAGATAGACTGCCTGTTAGGATTGGTAAAGTTTGAACCGGTAGTATCAATTTCCACCAGGTAAGTAACATCAAGCGAGCTTATGCCTGTACTTAACTGATAGTTAGGATTGGTCCATGAAAGGGCCAACGCAACATCGCCGGAAGTTGCATAACTAAGCGGCACAGTGCCCGATACGGTAGCAGTTAACGCCGGGG